>Ga0351840_1036_pt1 | contig 25723 bp, 26 predicted proteins | sample BONcelHFGM3001E5_FD_206883 | JGI IMG/M metagenome (GOLD analysis project Ga0351840, IMG submission 206883) | Enriched cells from coal bed in the Powder River Basin, Montana, United States - BONCAT cells FGM rep1 HSBNCT.FGM.300.1.E5 ... | reverse complement strand
CCCCGCGTAGTTGTGGAAGACATCGCCTCCGTCCTGACCATTCTTCTGGGAATCCTGGAGGAAGGAAGAAGAAAAGGAATTTTTGCGGAGGTATCGCCGTTTCTCATCCATATGATGATTATGGGCACGATCCTGTTTTATAAAAAAAGCGTGCCGATTAAGGATCAGCAGACGTGGCTTCCGGAAGCGCTCAAAGCCCGTGATCGGAAGCTCAAAGGCAGCTTGGGAGACGAAGTGGGGAGGCTTGTTCTCCGGGCGATCAAGAAGTAAAGATCCTGTCTTCATCTTCATCCGGAGGACGGCGTTAACGACGGCTTGATTCCGTAGCGACGCGCTCGGGCGGCTTGCACCCGCTGACCCGGCCTCACGCTCGCCTCGTGCTTTCCTCGCGTTCAGGATCGTTCATGATGGCATCGCAACATATCGGATAAGGGATAAGGGTCGCGGCACTCGTTCAGGGAGAAGGATTGTGAAAAAGAAAATCATCATTATCGTATTCGCGCTCACGTTTGTCGGTGTCGGGGTATTTGTTTACATCGGGCAGAATAACAGAAAGTCCGACGGTCTATTTTATTCCGGCACGATTGAAACGACGCAGGCCAAACTGTCTTTTCAGGTTCCCGGACGTGTTGCCGAGGTCAAAGTTCAGGAAGGCCAGCCGGTCGCAAAAAACCAGATCATTGCCTCGCTGGACCGGGCGGAATTCGAATCGCGCTATGAACAAGCCAGGGCCAATCTCGATCGCGCCGAGAAAACGAAACAGCAGTTGATCACGGCTCTGCAAATCAGCCAAAGAACTTTACCGGCGGAAGTCGCGAGGGCGCAGGCGGGCGTGAATAGCGCGCGGGATTCATTGGCCGACGCGGAAAAAAATTATCAGCGTTATGAGGAATTGTTCCGCCAAAGTGTGGTGACAGAGAAGGAACGCGATACGCTCAAGCTCGGCTACGATGTGGCCAAATCGCGGCTCGCGGAAAGCGAATCCTTGCTCAAGCTGGCTGAGGGCAATCTCGGGCGCATTGAGGCGGCCAAAGACGACATTACCACGGCCGGGGCGCAGATCGATGTGGCCCGAGCGGCGCTCAATCAGGCAGCGATCCAGCTTGGCTACACACAACTGATATCTCCGCAGGACGGCGTGGTCGTGAGCCGCAATATTGAAGCGGGTGAGACGGTGAATGTCGGAAGGGAAGTGATCACGGTTGCCGATCTGATAATAGAGCGTCGCCTTGTTGACCCCGGCACGCACGGCAATTTCATCCACGTGCGTCCCGCTGTAACCTTTCTCCGCGAATACCGCCCGCGCCGCATTGATGATTTTTTCAGCCGTTTTGCCTGGCTTTTCCATATCGATTACCCGGGTTGTCGAATCCGTATCTTTAATAACTTAATTCCTATCCCTGAGAAAAGCAATCCGTCGGGATCGCTTTCATCCGGCCCAATAATCAACCCCCTCGCAGCAAGCCACGGAGAATGAGCGCTCGTCCCGCGTGAGCGGGATTTAACCGTTCGGTTTAACCATAAGGTTAAATATTCAGCAGATAAAGTCAAGTATATTTTCCCGAAAACGATTGCCCCCGTGCGGACCCTGTATGTGCAGCACGGCAAATTAGCGAGTACCCGCAGGGGACGCCTCCAACATTGCTGCGGGAAATTCAAATTATTGTCCAATATATGGATTGGATTTCAGCGAGGCGCCGCAGGAAAGTCGTCTCGAACAAGGGGTTTTATCAAGTCGCAGGGATTTCATCATGCGCTTTTGTGTCTGCACCGTCTGCCTGAAGACCGGCAATTTTTTTTGTTTTCGGCATTTTTTTTATTTTTACCTCGAGGCGCAGGGCCTCACCCCTGCTCATTTCAATACTTGTCGCCAGCAGGATCACTGGTCGTCTGGACCGCGTGTATTTGGAGGCCGTCCCCCGATTATGATCCGAGATCCTTTTTTCGAGACGATTGGTCGCGCCGGTGTAAAAACTGCCGTCCGCACAGCAAAGGATATAGACCCTCCAGGCGGGCCGTTTTGGGTCAGCTTTCGATGTCATCATGCGAACGTTTATACAATAAGGGGTCATCTATTTCCATGAAAAGCATAACATTCCATATTACTTTGACCAATCCGGCATCCCGTGCTAAGGCTTAGCCATCGATTGTATAAAAGGAGTGAAAGATGTTGAATTTTCTGCCTGACTGGTTGGTGGGCTGCATCGCAGTAACATTGCTGGCTTTGAATGTCGTGTTCTGGGTATCGATTTTGTTTGTTTTTTCCTTTTTGAAATTTGCACTGCCCTTTCGACCGCTCACCCGCCCGTTCGATAAAATTCTGCTATGGATTGCGGAGAACTGGATTGCCGGCAATGGCTGGTGGATGAAACTGACCCAAAGGACAACCTGGGATGTACAGGGCTTGGATAATTTAAATTACCGGGGCTGGTATCTGGTCATCAGCAATCATCAGTCCTGGGCGGATATTTTTGTTCTGCAAAAATTGCTGAACCGGCGGATACCGCTTATGAAATTTTTTTTAAAGAGGGAGTTAATCTGGGTGCCGTTCATGGGGCTGGCCTGGTGGGCGCTGGATTTTCCTTTTCTGCGACGCCATAGCGCAGCGTATTTGAAGAAGCATCCCGAGCAAAGAGGAAGAGATTTTGAAACCACCCGGAAGGCCTGCATGAAGTTCACGCAAATGCCGACCAGTGTGATGAATTTTCTGGAAGGGACGCGCTTCACAAAAACCAAGCACGGCGGGCAGGACCAATCGTATCAGTACCTGCTCAGGCCCAAGGCGGGCGGCATTGCGCTGGCGCTCTCCGTGCTGGGAGAAAAGTTCCACTCTTTATTGAATGTTACCATCGTCTACCCGGACGGTGTACCGACGTTCTGGGGATTTTTATGCGGCAAAGTGAAAAGGGTTATAGTGCGAATTTCTTCGCTGGAAATACCCGAACGGTTTCTGCAGGGTGATTACGAAGGCGACAAGGAATTCCAAACCGCTTTTCAACAGTGGGTGCAGGACTTGTGGAAAGACAAGGATGCACAGATTGCCGCATTAATGCAGGAAGCCGGAGCTCGATAAAGCTCCGGTCCTCCCGTAAGATTAATTGATATTTGGGCTATGCCGCTTGCGGCGCGTGGGATGACCAGCTCATCCGTCCCGCGTCTTTAAACGAACGTTGAGAAGGCCGTCTGGCGGACGGGGTCCGGGATGAAAACGGCTTCCTGCCGTTATTGTTACCGGGTCTCGTCAGCTGATGTGCCCGGGCTCCCATCGCTTCACAGATGGACGGGTTCATGGTTAACCCTTCCACATTCTGATACTGCAATTTGTCTCCCAGCATTTTCTGGAGCGATCGCAACAGCTCGCCGTCGTCCCCGGTAATAAACGTAAACGCATCCCCGGTCTTCATGGCGCGTCCGGTTCTGCCGATGCGGTGCGTGTAAGCATCCGCGGTAGACGGCATATCGTAGTTGATGACATGCGATATCCGGGTGACATCGATGCCGCGCGCGGCGATATCCGTGGCGATCATCACCTCATAGCGGCCGTCCCGAAATCCATCGAGAGACTGCTTGCGTTTCTGCTGCGTCAGATTACCGTGCAGCGAAGTCACTTTGTGCCCCACTCTGTTTAACTGCTCGGCCAGACTTTTGGCGCGCGATTTCGTCCGGGTAAAAACCAGTACGGATTCGGTGTCGGTCTTCTCCAGAATATCTTTGAGCAGAGCGGTTTTCTGCCCAGTCTCGACCGGATAGAATTTGTGGGAAACCGTCATCACCGGAGCGGTATCGCCAATCTGAATATGAACGGGATCCGTGAGCAGATCATCGGCCAGGCTGCGAATTTCGCCCGGCATAGTGGCGGAGAAAAGCAGGGTCTGGCGCTTGGCCGGCAGATGCTTGACGATTCTGCGGACATCCGGCAGAAAACCCATATCGAACATGTGGTCCGCTTCATCGAGAACCAGAACTTCCACGTGTGACAAATCCAAGGTTCCGCGCCCGATGTGATCGAGCAGACGACCCGGACAAGCCGAGATGATATCGACACGGGAGCGCAAGCGATTGATCTGGGTGTTGATGCTGACACCGCCATAGATGGAGGCGCTGCAAAGCCCCGTTTTCCGTCCCAATTGCATAATCGCTTCATGGGTTTGTTCCGATAATTCCCTCGTCGGCGCGACGATCAGGGCACGGATAGGGCCGCGCTGGCGCTTCATCAGACGATGCAGAATCGGCAAAACGAAAGCGGCTGTTTTCCCGGTTCCGGTCTGGGCTAACCCCATAAGATCCTTCCCATCCATGATGGAAGGAATGGACTCGGCCTGAATAGGCGTCGGCTTTTTGTATCCGGCGGCGCTAACGCCGGCCATAATTTTTTCATCTAACTTAAACTTCTCAAAACTCATTACTTATCCTTTTATTGTATGATACCAGCATCTATTTTAAACTTAAACCCAATGAAAACCGTCATATGGCTGGTAAAGGCAGGCCTTTTAACGCAAATCCTGCGTCGGAAAGACTTAGTCTCAAACACGGCAAACCATCTGGATTCTATTATGATTAGCGGGATTACCCTTAGCAAATTTCTGATTAAGAAAGGTGGGAAGGTCAATATGTATCGCTATTCCTGACGAGTGTTTACAGGCAATGACTAAAAATAGCAAGTAATATCTTTTATTCATTTGGGATATGACTGAAAGAGGCAGTTGATTGCTCAACTGCCTCCTGGCAGGACAAACCGCAATAAAATCTACTTCAGCGGAAAATGGGTCGCCTGGGACGCGATAATGTACCAGGTGAGAAACAGCGCATTCATGAAGGCCCCGGGATAAATCAACCCCGTTTTTTCAAAGAAATACGTCGAGATAAATGTGACGATCATAAACAGGGGCAAAACCTGGATGGCGACAATCCCGTAAAGAATCAAGCGAATGTCCGAAATGCCAAGCGGACCGCCGGCAAACAACGGGACGTAGAGAAGCAGTAACAATACAAGATAGCCCAGTGATGTCACCACGACAGCCTTGATCATCCGGCTGGCAAACGTTCCGGCGGCCGATCGCAGCTGGCCATGCAACGCGACCGCAAATACCAGATAGAAAAGCAGGAACGGAATCAGATAGCGCAGGCCGATCTTAAACTGCAGCCAACTCATGGGTTTGAGTTGCATAATCCAGAACCGGTAATCCACGGTAAATAAACCGGCAATCAGGACAACCGACAGGTAGGCAACACCGATGACAATGATCGCCAGAATCGCCGAGAGGCCGATTTTTTTCCAGGTCGCCCGGCCGGAATCGGCAATGCCGTAGGAGACGGCGTTCGCACCTTTCCGCCGGTTGAACATGTGCCAGATCAGAAAAAGAATCAATGTAATGACCATATTGACGATCAGCCAGAACATCAGGGTGTTCGTTACCTGCTGCGGAAAGAGCCAGGAGGCCTTTAAGGCAAGATTCCCGATGCCGTTCAACGGGAAATAGGTGATGGCGGGAATAATGATCATCAACAGGGCTCCGATCCACCAGCCTGCGCCGGTTGCCGGCTTCGGATTCTGAGGCGCACTCATGAGCAAGCGGAAGAATCCGGTCCGCAAAAGCAGATTGCCGAAGGCAAAAATGAAAAGAAGACAGCCGATCAGGCTGATGAGCGTGGCAATTTCTTTCCAATACCAGATCTGATTGGAGGCGGGAAGCGGCTTCACCTCCCCCAGGGTTTTCTGGAACCACTCAATCGCGTAGCCGATAGCACTTACGGAAATGTGATCGCCGGGATGCGTGGTTTTCGGCTGATAGAGAACTCGCGCGGTGCCTTCTTTGATCGAGCCGTAAATTTTACCGGGTTCGATGGCAGCCGTCGTCCCGAATACTTTTTTGAGCGGTTCGCTCACGATGACGTCTCTGCCGACCGGCACTTCCCACATCAGCATGGAGAACTCATCGCACGTACTGAAGACGACGGCGAGATTCCGCGGGAAAGCGGGGGTACCGGGAATCGGGACAAACTTCTGGGAGAATTTTGTGGCGGTGGACGAACCTTCCAGCACCATCGCCGCATAATCATCAGGACGGGTCGCCGCCGCAATAACCGAGGCCCAACCGCCCATGGAATGTCCTTCCAGGCCGATCTTGTTTTTATCTACAAAATCCAGGCCCCTGAGATAAGCCAGACCGTCAATTGCGCCATAGCCGTTGGCGCCCACAGGCGGCGCAGAGTAGCCGTGTCCCATCTGGTCCAGTTCCAGAACCACGAAGCCGCGTCTGGCAAATTCAATGGCGAAACCCGATTGCGTTTCCCGCGAATTGATATAGCCGTGAATCGCCTGTATACCGGGAGCCGGGGTCTCGGCCGTGGCATTCCGGGGAACATAGAGCAGCGCGGAGAGCATAGCGCCGTCCTTACCCGGAAAGCGAACATCCGTCACTTTAACCTGCCCGAAGTCCTTTTGAACCTGGTTGGCAATAATCCCACCCGCCAGGATCATGATAATGGCCACTATCAATAACCCTTTCCTTTTCATAAACAGTCCTCCTGTTAAAAAAGAATTCCCCTTCACGTACGATATGAAGAGGGATGGTAAGGATCAAAGAACTTATCATGCCCGCCGGCGTTAAGAAATGGAACGGTCGATATAGGGAAGCAAAGTCAGTCCCGAAGGACATTTTTTGGCGCGGAACAAAGTTAATGCAAGAATGAAAACGATATCAGCCGGGGATCACTGTTTCACATAGTCAATCGCCAATACGGATAGTCTATGAACCCCTGTCAGTTCCTTGGTGAAAATGATCATAAATGGTATTTGCCCACTGATCGGTATTTTGTCTTCCGATACTTTACTTTTACCAAGTTCGGAAACCAGACCGGCTTCATCCAGATTTTCCAGTTGCGAGTCACTGAGAATCTGACCACCGAAAGATTCCATCGAGGCAAGTAATGCTCCGTCTGCAGCATAAAGATTCGCTGCAATTTTGATCTTAGAAACGGGCTGCGATGTTGAATTTTCAGCAATCCCTTCGACCACGCGGATACTTTTCCCCAATTTTACATTGTAAATCAACCTCTGCCGCACACCGAGCAGATTAATGCCCTTAGCGGATGAAGTGGAGGTGCCCAACTCGGTCTTGAATAAAGCTTTGACGCCGGGGATAAATGATTTAGAAAAGAACCCCAGATATCCGACAAGCAGCAAAATAATTACGACAACAAAAATCCCGATCAATTTGCCTTTGCCGATGCCCTTCTTCGGCGAATAATCATAGGGAGCGGCGGTTTCCGTTTTCTTCTCCGGTCTGATATCCGTTCCCGCCTTCTTCACTTCCGGAAGCGGTTTCGATTCCAGTGGCTTTGCTTCCCGAGGTTTCGTTTCCAGCGGTTTCGATTCCGGCAGCTTTACATCCCGAGGTTTCATCTCCAGCGGTTTCGATTCCGGCAGCTTTACATCCCGAGGTTTCATTTCCAGCGGTTTCGATTCCGGCAGCTTTGCTTCCCGAGGTTTCATCTCCAGCGGTTTCGATTCCGGCAGCTTTACATCCCGAGGTTTCATTTCCAGCGGTTTCGATTCCGGCAGCTTTGCATCCCGAGGTTTCATCTCCAGTGGCTCTGACTCCAGAGGCATTCGTTCTTCAGATTTTATTGTCCTGTCAAACCGAGTCATTGTCTTAAAACTTTCCAGTGGTTTGACGCCTTGGGGAACCTTTACTCTGAGCGGCGCTTCCGTCTTTTTTTCTTCATCCATCGCTAAAAATGACGATATTTTATCCGACCTCGAACCGAATTTTTCCGCACGTCCCAGAGGATCAGGATCAGCATCCGCAAACTTGGAAATAAATTCTGACGAGTATGCTTTATCTTTGCGGCTCGGGGGCTTCGGCATTTCCATTTTTGCGGCCGGACGATCCGGTTTCAATCCGGCAGGTTTCTGCTGCAGGGCTTCGAATGCAGGTTTGCTCTTTGCTGATGAAGAAGGTGTTTCCTTTGCCGGGACCACACCCTTCGCGGACGGAAACACCGATGCTCCATCTCCGGCAATCGTGGACAAGAAAGTGTCCAACTCCCGCTTCTCTCGTTCTAAATCAAACAACTCACTTTTATTATCCATTCGAGCGTCCTTCTTAGCAGTTCGATCCGGTTAATGCCGTATTAGCCTGAAAAATTTCTAAATCTTTTCAGCCTTGGTTTCCGCTTTTTCTCCTTTTTTGTAATACGCTCCCTGAGCCGGAATGCGAATGATATCATTACAAGCCCGGCAAATAAAGATCATCGCCCGGCCTCTTGTTTCTTCGGCTTCAATGATATATCTTTCTCCACATTCTTCACAGAATACGATCATGCAGGAAACCTGTCTTTTCCGTTCGGCTGGAAATATATTGACTTTGTTTCTCGATACGGGTCAATTTTACTATCCCGGCAGCCGTCTCGGGGAAATATCCTTGCCGACGCGCGCTCACCGCGCATTTTTAAGGATTCGGACTTCTTCCTTCAGGGCGTCCAATTCGGACTGAAACATCTTCTTAACTTCTTCCAGCGCATATATAAACGCCTCGTGGGGCGGCAGGTCTTTTATTGCGGCAACCGCCTTCTCGATATCAGTACCGCGAGCCGGCAGCGCTATTTCTTCAATGACGGTCGGCGGTACGGGAGGGACAATTTCAGGTTCCTTGAAGGCTGGTTTTTCTTTTTCCGCCGAAAAACGCAGAAATGGCTCTTCAACTGCTTTCCCGAAGGAAACCTCGGCAACCGGTTCGAGGGAAACCTCCTCGATCGGTTTGAGGGGGACCTCGGCAACCGATTCAAAGGAAACTCCGGCGATTGGTTTGAGGGGTGCATCGGCAACAGGCTCGGAGGGAGTCCGGATATCCGCAGAAGGTTCTTCGTCCGCTTTCCACTCTTCGGAGAACCGCTCTTTTGACGGTTCCGGTATCGGATATTTGTCGGGAGCAGACTCGGATTCCTGTGCGGGAATTTCTCGAGAAGGAGCTTCGAGGTCGATGCCCTCCACCCATGCTCTGTATCGCTTGATGCTGTCATTGATTATGACCTGCTTCTTTGCTTCCGTCATCCCTTCGGAGACCATGACACTTTCCAGATGATCGTAAATATAGAGAAGCAAATTAAGGGAATCCTGAGTGGAGTGAACTCCACGGACTCGGACATACCTGCCCAGGAAACGGAGGATCCTCAAAAATCCCTGAATGACGCGGTCGCCCGTATACATCAGATAGAGTTTATTGATCTCGTCCTCCAATTGTTCAAGGATAGTGTCGTTGATTTCCCATTCGATGGAGAGGATAATACTTTTCATATCCTTCAAAGGAGAGTGGAGAACGGAGGACGAAGGTGAAGACAGATCTTCCAGGGCCAGAGCGGCTGGCTTGATTTTCTCCGGCCCGGCCGGGGCACTGATGTTTTCCAGCTCATCGCGCTTTGAAGTTTCTGCGGCGGCGTTAACCCCTTTATCGTCTTCGCCGAATATCGCAGAAAAACGCTTTTCGATTTCTGAGATAAAAGATGATTTGTCCTGCGTCGGGACGGGTTCCGAAAGAACATCTGATTTACCGCTTGTCTCGGCGGTGGCTGGAATTTCCCGGGTTTCCTCCTGGACAACAACGGGCGGAAGTTCCTGCACGGCTGCCTGGGGAGGTTCTGAGTCTTTTTCTACCAGTGGCTGGAGGTCTTCAGCAAAGAGACTATCGAGACGGCTTTCTACTCCCTGAAGAAATGAAGACTCTTCTTTTATTTTCATTTTATGGCTCCTGTTTCAGTTGCTTTTCCAGAGACGACATCGTGTAGTAAATGATTTTCTTAAGGGTCAGGATAACATTATGCCCTTCTACGGCGCTGGCTTCAAATGAGGGAGCCTTTAATTCTGCATTGAGGTCGTTTTCGAGGGTCTCAATGTCCAGAATTTCAATGCCCTGTTTATCAAGATCTCTTTTGTTATACTGAATGACGAGGGGGATTTCGTGGATATTTTTATTATAGAGCGTAAGGTTCTCTTCCAGATTCCGGATGGAAATAATGTTCTTATTTCGGCGTTCAGCCGACGAATCCGCGACAAAAACAACGCCGTCGACGCCTTTTAACACAAGACGTCTTGTGGAGTTGTACTTGACTTGTCCGGGAACAGTGTAGAGCTGTATTTTAACATCATACCCGCTGATTTTCCCCATATCGAACGGGAAGAAATCAAAAAACAGCGTACGATCGCCCTGCGTTTTAACCGTGACCATCTCTGAATTGACCTGCGTACGGCATTTATCATATATATATTCGAGGTTCGTTGTTTTGCCGCATCTTCCAGGACCATAATAAACGATCTTGGCTTGAATTACTTTGTCTTTCAAATTAATAAACGCCAAACTTGCCACCCCCTGCTATCTAAAACCGCGATTAGACCGATGTTCACCTGTTGTCTGCGAAAATTCATTTAACAACTACAAAGTCAATAACTCGAGCAATTCCTCAACAACCTTGGACATTTTCAGCCTGAGGAAACCGAGCGAAATCTGATTGTTGAAAATATTCACGAGTAACAACTCTTCATTAACTTTGCAAAAGTAAATATTTTCCTTTTCTCCCTTATGGAACAAGAGAGAAAATTCATCTTCACCAACGATCTTGGCCATGCAGCTCATGGCACCGAAGTTGGCGGCGGCCAGTGCCGCAAGTGAATACAAATCCATCGTTTCATGTCCGTTATTGATCGATGCGATTACATTACCTGCCGTATCAATCAGCATGACGCTCTGAACACCGGAACCAATGAGATTTTCAGTTAAAGTATCGTGTATTTTGTCGAGTTGCTTTTGACCTAAAATCATATTTGTATATCCTCTTGTCCAGATTGTTGTACGCCCGTTCCCCGGAGTCTACAGATGTGTATTCCACAAATTGATTTCCCGCTTTGCCGCTTGCTCCACAGTGGTACTGTTAAATGAGGTTAGGGACGACTAAAATGGAAATAGTTCATTATCTTACCAATACCACTATTCTATTTATGAATTTTTTTCAAGGATAGAACTCGCGATATCTTTCATCCTCTTCACAAGCTCCTCTGTATCCTTCATTTGAGACGCTCTGTTCAGCGATATCCCTGTCCGGGTGGCAAGCTCCATACGGCCTTTAAGGCCTGATTGCTCCTGAACAATTTCGAATATACGAACGAGTTTTTCTCCCATAACCCCTTTTTCCCCTCCAGTATGCCTTAAGAAACAACGGCATCTTCGAAAGCATTGATGATGGCCGGCAATACGACATTCAGGAGCAGCCCCAGTTTGACCAATTTCTTATTAACCGTTATCGTCCACTGAAAATCGCCAAATGGAATAACTAAAACCGACATGTTGCCGGCAACGTCGATATAATAGTACTGGCCTAACTCCGCCGGATAGGTTTTCAGCGCATTACGGATAAAAGCGGTGGCATCATTAAGCAGTGTCGCTTCGGCGATATTGGCTTGGTCCGTAGCCACCAGCACCTGACCGTCTTCCGTCGTGATAATACATGAGGCAACAAACCCCTCTCCCAAATCCTTCTTCAAGATGTCCAGGCAAACATTCAACTTCTGGATATTCATTGCGTCTCCTTATATCGTTTCATCCTCTATTCATTTCATTAAATGCTCTGATAACCTTAGGCAGGATAATGTTCCGCAAAAGACCCAGCGTGCACTTATCGTTCTTAAAAACGATACACCATTGATGGTCCCCGATCATCAGAACAACAAGCGTCTGCCTGTCTTTCAAATCGAGAATCATGTGATCCCCCAACTGATTGGATGTGTTTTCGTTAAAGGCGTTGGTCAAATACCTCGTTAAACGCAAAAAAGCTTCTGCCGTTTCGGGGGCCGCCTGGTATGATGCCATCACTTTTCCTTCGCTGACATTGGAGATACTGGCGGCCATCAAGGCCTCATCCATATCCTTGCTCATAATATTAAGGCAGGCGTTAAGTTTTGCACGTTCGGCCTCAGCAGCAGTGACCTCGATATCATCCTGATCCTCGGCCTCTTCTTCCCGGCCGGGCCGAGTGTTACGTTCGTGGACCTCGTCACGGCGTCTGGACCCTTCCATCAACAGCAGCATGAGATTCTTGTCAATTTTTCTCACAACACTGCTGGTGTTGAGAATTTGCTTGATGTTCAGCCGGACATTTTCCCAGGAAATCATTTCCATGGCAGCTGTTTCTCCGCTCAAATCACCGTAAACAGCATCGTGAAGTTCTCCCTCTACAAAGCAAAAATGTCCCCAGTGATTTGCGTTAAGATAGACTTCCATAATGCAGGTCTGCTGCTCCATCGCTATCACTTGCAGGAAACTGCCGACGGAAAGACCAAAAAGGGGAAAGCGTTGCACTTCATCTTTGATGCCTGCATCTGCTGCGGACATACCGCCCGGATCCTCATTATCGATGATTAGTTTGAAATCCTTCTTCACGTCTCCTCCCATAAAAACACTTCTCATGCACCAAACGATTACGGCATCGTTTTCTTATAGTAATCCGAACTAAAAAACCCTGATGCATAACTCGTCTTCTTCAGTTCCCGCTCTCGAATATCTGCTGTGTTTAGAACCATCTGGTCTGATTTTATGGACAGTGCCGCAAGAACATTATCGGCAACAATGTTAATATCCAGAGGTTTTTCCAGGTAACGATAAAGTCCCATGTTGCTGACAATTTCTTCGATCTTGGGTGTACCGTAGGCTGTCATGAGGATAACGGGAATTTGGGGATAGTTTCTGTTCATGTACGCCAGGAGCTCAAAACCATCCATTTTGGGCATGCTTAAGTCTGTAACAACCAGATCTATCACGGGAGAAGACTTCAGTACCTTAACCGCCTCCACTCCGTTGGTCGCCGTTTGCAAATTAAAGTACTTCCTATAAATGCTCAAGCCTTCTGAAATCGTTAAGAGAAGCGGCTCTTCGTCATCAACAACCAGGACTTCTCGAACGCGCCATACCTTCTGCCCTTCTTTGCTATCCACAGAGGGATTTGACTGCCCGTTTAATAAATCAAATCCGTTTCTTGCATTTGCCATATTTTCACCATTTCCGATTCGGAAGAAACTGCATAAATATCTATCGAAAGGTATCAAGCAAAAGACATGCCCGAATCCGATGATCTACTAAGTCATTTCATTAGCAGGGAAATTGCCTTTTCCCCATGTCTTTTATATATGCATATCGAGCAAGATGGACTGTTCATTTTGATCAGTGACTCGCGGATGTATCACATTCGGGGAAAAAATTCTCCTATTAAAAATTGTCTTGACAACGTCATGCTCCCCAAGTATTCTTAAACACTAAAAAGTCTGACATCTTATGCGCTTAAGCGACGTTCTGATTCTGAAGAAAATGGTGCATAGGACCAGTACGAAACACTTTTTTAGAACAATCAAATTAAGTTTTGGAATCCGGGAAGAGCAATTGTAATACGGGCATTATCGTTCATTACTAACCAGAAATTATCAGAGAGGAAAAATCTTATCATGAACTCAAGCAATAATTTAAAATCGGGACAAAAAGTGCTAACCTTAAAAGTATTGATTCTGGCCATCGTTATTATTCTCATTGCCTTCATTGGTTTATTCATCCAGAAATCCTCCATGAACAGCACATTTAACAGCGGTTTCAAGGACTATCAGAGAAGCGCGAAACTCCTAAAAGATGTTAATGCCGTTCATGCAAATCTTTACAAAATCAAGGGCATGGTTGCGGCAAGCCAGGACAAGCAGGAAATTACCAAGCTTTCCGAACAGCAGATCGTCCAGATTGCCGAAGACGTCTCCCTCGTAAAGAAAGCCCTGGATGGTGACGTTGGCGCTGAGCAGAAGAAATTTTACCAGGCCATCCTGGACAATCTGGTCGAATATGAAAAATCAGCTGTTCAAGTCATTCGTCTGGCCCCCATGGGCACGGGCACCGCATACCTGAGTTCGGCCAATGAAAGAATGGAAGCCGTCACCCAGCTTTTGGGACAGCTTCTTGCTTTTGAGAGTAATGTCGGTGAAAAAGGATACAGCTCGGCGAATGCAGCCTTTTACGTCGCCACCGTTCTCCTGATCATCGGGCTTGTTCTGTGCATCGTTTTGATTCCTTCCTTTATCAAAAAGATGCTGACGGCAAGCGTTATCGAACCGCTGGAAGAAACATCAACCGCTCTCAGGGAATTCGCCGCCGGAAAATTCAATAGATCGCTTGCCTGGGATGAAGATGATGCCATTGGTGAGCTGGTGCAGTCGGTCAATTCGCTCCGCTCCAGAATGAGTTCAGTTCCGGCACCTGCACAGAGGCAGGCGCCCGAACCAGCTCCTGCTCGGAAACCTGCTGCACCGGAACCAATCGCTCCCGGTGCGGATGACAAGGCCAAGTCCCTGTCCGGCATGATCAAGAAGATCTCGGATGCGGATCAGCTGGTTACCTCGTCGAAGAAAGCCATTGATAAATTACAGGATATCTGATGCCATCGATAACAGTGAATGAATTTCTGATCAAATGAGGAGGGGAAAATGAGGCATTTTAATAAAATATTATGTTTACTCGCCATGGCTTCCATTGTTTTCTGGAGTGCTTCCGCTTTCACGGCGGAAATTGTGATCGGCTTTACCGGACCATTGAGCGGCCCCGCAGGTGAATACGGGCAGGATTGCGTGAACGGCATTGATATGGCGATAAAGGAAATCAATGCATCCGGAGGCGTCACCGCCGACGGTCAGAAGTTCTTTTTCAAACTCGAACGAATGGATGACAAGGTCAGCCCCGAGATAGCCGTCGCCAACGCCCGTCAACTACTGGGGAAAGGGGCTCTGGCTATATTTGACCCGGTTTTCACATCGGCAGCCGCTCTGCTTAAGATCAACGAAGAAGAATGCGGCGAGTTTATCGTCTTTGGCTATACATCCTCACCCAAAGCTGACATGACAAAGAATAACCTTCTGGTGATTGCTGCACCGGTGCTCACTGATTATGCCAAAGTATACGCCAAATTCGCCTGGGAAAAAGGCTGGCGCAAAGCGGCCATGGTTGTAACTCTCGGCGCTTACGGCGATGAGTGGCGGCAGGTTTTCAGGTCTTATTGGGGAAAAATGGGGGGAAGGATCACGGCGGACAAGCCGGCTAATTATTACACAAGAACTGATTTCGTCGCTCCGCTGACCGCAGCGATCGCCACCAACCCCGACGTTATGCTCATCGGCGGTCCTTCGGGAACAACTGCGCTCGTCATTGCCCAGGCGCGCCAGATGGGGTTCAAGGGCGGTTTTCTCATCGTCGATCAGGCCAAAATGGATACCATCGCCCAGATGCTGGACGGCACCAAGTTGATGGAAAATGCCATAGGCACGGCCAACGTCTCTTCCGTTCCATCACCGGTTTCTTCAACTTTCATTAAGAAATATCAGGATACCTATAAGAGAATCGTCACCTGGGAAGCTATGCTCCACTATGGGTCCATGCACGCCCTGGCCAAGGCGATTGCCGCCGCGGGGACGCAGGATAATGTTTATGCGGTTCGCGCTGCTCTTCCCAAGGCCCTGCCGATGCTGGGCGACAGGTATCCCGCAGAAATGTTCGGTGTTTCCAATGCAGGGCGCATCTATATGCCCGCCGTCATTCAATCCATTAAAGGAGGGAAATTTGCTCAGGCCGACGTTTATGTCTGGTGGACCAAAACCCCCGCAGAATTTGAAAGTGTTAATAAACTCTCCAAGATCATGATACCCAGGAAACCGCTTAATTAAGAATCGGAAGGTAATATCAGCGAATGCAGCCGAAGATTAACCGGCCATAATAAAAATTAAAGACCTTAAAAGTCCCGGCCTCATTACATCCTGTGAGACCGGGATTTTTCTTTCATCAACCGCCTCGCAGCAAACTGCGGAGAATTTACGCTCGTCCCGCGTGAGCGGGATTAAAGCGTCCTTCGGCCCCTTGATAGAAAAAAGAGGCAGGGAGGATCAGAGGCTACCGGGAATTAATACAAACCCGGTGCACCTGCTTGATGTCCGTCAGGCCTTGAAAAGCCTTCAATATCCCGTCCTGATAGAGCGTCAACATGCCCTCGGCCATGGCAATGTTGCGGATAACGTCGATGCTCTCCCTCCGTTCGATCGATCGTTTTTTTATTTCGTCCGAATTAATGAGCAATTCATGAATGCCGATTCGCCCCTTGTATCCCGTTCTATCGCAGGCATCGCATCCTTTGGGCCGATAAAGCATCAAATTTTTTGAATAAGGGATGTTTTGATTTTTGAAAAGTTCAGCACCGTAACCTCTTACAATCTGATCGTATTCGGCTTCAGTCGGATTATAGGCTTCTTTACACTTGTCGCACAGGGTTCTCACCAGTCGTTGCGCCAAAACACCCAGCAGCGAATCTGCGAAATTCAGCGGATCAATCCCCATATCCAGAAGTCGGGAAATGGTCTCCGGAGCACTGTTGGTATGAAGTGTGCTCAAGACCAGATGGCCGGTCAGCGAAGCTTCGACGCCGATTTTGGCCGTTTCAAAATCCCTCATCTCGCCCACCATGATCACATCCGGATCGGCGCGCAGAAAAGATCTCATGGCGGCGGCAAAATCGAATCCGATTTTGGGCTGCACCTGAACCTGCCTTAACCCGCGCTGCGTGATTTCCACCGGATCTTCCGCCGTCCAGATTTTCCGCTCCGGCTTGTTAATATGACCCAAAATCGCATGAAGGGTCGTCGTCTTCCCGGAACCGGTAGGACCGACGCACAGAATCATTCCATAGGGCTGCTCGCAAATATTCAGGAGTTCCCTGTAATTTCTCGGCGTCATATTCATGGCGTGAAGCGGCAGGGCGTCTCCTTTGGCGAGGATACGCATGACCACATCCTCCACACCCCCCTGGGTCGGGATGGTCGCAACACGCAGTTCAATTTCTCCGGTACCCGCTTTTTTAATTTTAATTTTGCCGTCCTGCGGAATCCGCTTCAGGGTAATATCCAAGTTGGCCATGATTTTGATTCTCGAGAGAATGGCGGACCGGTAACTGTAAGGCAGCGTCTGATACAGTGCGCAGTCCCCGTCTATCCGGTACCGGACCAGAACATTTTTATCGATGACATCCGGCTCAATATGGATATCCGATGCTCTGCGGGAAACCGCGTCGTTAATGATCTTATTGACGATCTGGATAATGGCGCTGTCGGAATCTTTCACGGACTCTTCACTTTCATCTTCCGGCTGGTCTGTGCTATCGAGCCTGCCGAGAAGATCCGTGAATGATGCATCCTCAGCGGAACGGTCCCGGTAAAAATATTCGATGTATTTGAGGATATCATCCTTTAAGGCGATATCGTATTGAATCGATTTCGTTTTCAATAAATTTTCAATGGCATCCCGCTTAAGAATATTCTGCGGATCATCCACAATGACACGAACCGTTTTGTCGTTTTTTGCCAGCGGGACCCAGGCTTCCCGCGTCAAATATTCCTTTTTCAGATTCTTAAGAATGTCGCCCGGGATGGGCGTATTGCGATCAAACGAAACGAACTTGCACTGGTAGAAAAACTCAAAACATTGGCCGATATCGTTTTTGCTGATTTTGTATTTCTTCATCAGAACGTTTTCCAGCGGTTCCTGCAATACTCTCGCTTCTTCTCTGGCCTGATTCAGCTCTTCTTCCGTAATCAAGTCATTAGAAGTCAAATAACTGAATTTTGACCTTTTCATCTTCGGATCGATCCGCTGCTGATTATAAAGGGCAATGGCCAGCACCTCGGCAATTTCCTGCAGAAGCACCGGTTCATCATCCCTGAAATGCCGCTCCGGCCCTTTCTTATTGATGATCTCAATGACGCCCATCGTTTCGCCGCCGTAAATGATCGGCATCGCCAAAATTTGCCTCACATTCACACCGAATCTTGAATCCGCATTGGAATCAAGAAGAAGATCCGAATATTTATTAATCTGCAAATTATTACTGAAATCGGAAATATTAACCATTTTCCTCGTGTTGGCAACATACCCGGGAATCGTATAATTACTGACGGCGGTCTTTCTTTCCTTCGTTTGATCCCCTAAGGAAACAAACGTATAAATTTCTTCTTTATCTTTACTATTAACGACGTAAATATGCGCTGCTTCGACTTGAAAAAGTTCGGTTATTCTAGACCGGGCATCAAGAATAATCTGTTTAATATTCTGCGCTGCATTGATACAATTGGTTATATCCTGCAATCCTTTTCGCAGCCTGAGGATCTCCTGTAATTCAGCGATTTCGGCGTTGTCACTCATGATTGGCATCCTTTTGATTATCGGCATCAACGGTCATGATAGAGAAAGTCGCTATGCGATCAAGCACACGTTCTTTGCGTGAAGGCGCTGCTTCAAAATAATTAACGGACAAGCCGGGATGATTTTTATTGTTCATAATGGTTCAACCTGCTTGCACGTCCGGGGAAGGAATAACGTTAATTATACTAATATTTTTCACAAATACCTTTTTGACGTTAAACACAGGCAAATAGACGAGTCAAGGTTATTTTCACGACCGTGCGTCCAAATTAAGGGCGAATTCAATACTCTCATCCATGACTGATATCGTGGTGGAAAACGATGGCTCTTTGTTAACAGCTATATCAAACCCCTCTGGTCTCCAGGGCTTTAACAGCGTGTCCATAATGAGCATGGCTCGATCGATACTATCCTGCCCCGCGTGTATAGCAGGCATCCTCGTGGCCTCGATTGTGTTAAGCCCCTAGCATCGACCTTCACCCTACCAGGCTTCTTTGGGTCATGACGATCAAATTAATGAGGAGAATCCAATGATAGCGGAACAGTTATTTTGTGCTCTGTTGTCTTCAACCTACGCCATCCTGGTCAACGATTCCACTATCCTTTTGCAGTTTTGAGCCTCAGATTGTTTCTTATCATGCATTCGGGAGATCCCCGCTGGCCCTGCACTTGATGGTCGAAATTTGACATAATCCGGAGGACAATATATCTTTTTATAAAGTAGTTTAAAAAGGCAGGGAGATGTTTGAAGCAGCCGAAAAGGTTCTTTTCACACCTTGTATGTAACATTCTCTAAAGCATTTTACGTAAATGCGTTTCTTTGAAACGCCTGGTAAAAAGGAGAAAAACCATGAGGCAAAAGTTATTGCTACTAATAGCCAGCGTATCGTTTCTGTCTCTCCAGAGCTGCTACGTCGCAACGCAGCCGGTTTACGATGGCAGTTATGAACCGCCGCCGGCAATCGTATTCGAGCGTTCTCCGGATGTGATTGTAATACCGGATACGGATGATGTTTATGTTGTTCCTGATATAGAAATAGAATTGTTTTTTTGGGGCGGCTGGTGGTGGCGTCCATGGGCAGGTCGCTGGTATCGCTCGCATTATCATGACCGGGGTTGGGTTTATTACCAGGATACGCCAACTTTCTATTTCGATGTAGATCCGGGTTGGAGAGGATATTACAGAAACCGTAACTGGTATGGACATCGGTGGGACTATGAGAGGATCCCCAACGACCGACTTCAACAGAACTGGAAGACCTGGCAAAATGAACGGCGTTGGGAAAGACAGGGAACCTGGGGAGTCCGGAACTATCAACCTCGTCCCCAGCAAAAGAGACAGGAACTAAGACAACAGCGGCAGCGACAATATCAGCAGAGGCCCGAGATTAAGCAACCACAAAGAGGGCCTCAGGGACGGCAGCCGGATAGATCGGAGATTCAGCAACCGCAAGAGCGGCCTCGAGTGCAGCAGCCGGATGGGCGCGAAATCCAGCAACCGCAAAGACGCCCTCAGGGGCGGCAGCCGGATAGACCGGAGATTCAGCAACCGCAGGAGCGGCCTCGAGTGCAGCAGCCGGATGGGCGCGAAATCCAGCAACCGCAAAGACGGCCTCAGGGACGGCAGCCGGATAAACCGGAGATTCAACAACAGCAGGAGCGGCCTCGAGCGCAGCAGCCTGATGGGCGCGAAATCCAGCAACCGCAAAGACGGCCACAGGGACGGCAGCCGGATAGACCGGAGATTCAGCAACCGCAGGAGCGGCCTCGAGTGCAGCAACCGGATAGACCGGAGATTAAACAAAAACAAAGACGGCTTGAGGAGAATGATAAACAGCCACAACGCTCTCAACCACGAGGAAAATCTAAAAGAGGGGGTGCGGACGATGAAAAGCGGGATGACTAGTAATTAATTATTGAGCGCCAGGACATCGGGGACACTCAATGGGATGTCTTTGTTTTCGGGGTGGCCTTATATGGGCGACAATATCCGGAAAAACAAAGTCAAACAATTTAGAGAAGCTATTCCGCTTAGCATATCTGAATTAGCCCGCAAGGCTGGATTAGCCCAGCAAACAATTGAGGGCTCCGGCACGTCGCCGCTACAAATGGGGTACACGTCAATATTTGAATATGGACAGATTGAAACAGAAAAACATGCTGAAAATGGCATGAACGCCAAACGCTCCGGGAGCTATGGCGGCTCCCGATCGTTTGGCTTACCGGCAACCGGATTGTTGGGCTGCCAAATCAAAAAATGCGAAAGATTGTTGACACTACCCGCACATACAAATTCACACAAAAAAAAGGAATTAGTCACACTCGGCTAACTGCTTGAAAAGTGGAGCCGATGAGCGGATTTGAACCGCTGACCTACTGATTACGAATCAGTTGCTCTACCAGCTGAGCTACATCGGCATCCAAAAGAGACGTCGTATTTATATTAAGGAATTAACCTTGTCAACATCAATCTGCGGCTTAGGGATTGACATCCAATCCATTTTCCTTTAGCCTTCCACAACACTACGTCTAAATATGGAAACAAGATGATTCTTTTTCTTTTAACTTTTTTTTGTCTCTACGGCGGAATCAATTTCTATTTCTTTTTTCGCGCCCGAAGTATCCTTCACTTTTCCGGTCTTTTGCAGGGCATCATCCTGCTCTTCATCATCCTGCTGATTCTTGCGCCGGTCATTGTCCGGACGCTGGAAACCATGGGTTATGAGCACCTGGCCCGCCTGGTCGCGTGCATCGGCTATATCTGGATGGCGTTGGTCTTCCTGTTCTTCTTTTGGAGTGTCTCTCTGGAATTGATTCGGATCGTCCACAAGCTGATCGTTCCCGAAACCGGAACCCTCACGCTCAAAACGGTCACGTTCGGCTTGTCCGCATTTTTGGCTGCCGCACTCGTCATTTATGGTTATATTGACGCTCAGCACATCCGCGTCAAAAATCTGCAAATCACAACGGATCACGTTCTCCCCGGAGACGGACGCCTTCGTCTGGTCCAGATCTCCGATGTACATGTCGGAATCATTATCCGGAACCGCCGCTTAAGTCCACTTCTGGAACTCATCCGGGAAAGCCGGCCCGATATTCTGATTTCCACGGGCGACCTGCTCGACGGCGAACTCAACAACATCATGGACGACGCCAAACGCTTTGCCGCAATCAAAGCCCCGTACGGCAAGTTCGCCATTCTGGGCAATCACGAATACTATGCCGGACTTCGGGAATCCATGGAATTTACACGGGAAGCAGGCTTTGAGCTTTTGCGCGACGACGTTACGAGCGCCGCAGGCATCACGATTTTCGGCGAGGACGATGTCACCGGTCACCGATCAGGTCTGACAAAGAAAACCGAAGCCTTCCAGAAGGCGCTCGCCGAAAAACACGATGGCTTCGTCTTACTATTGAAGCACCAGCCTTATATCGATAAGCGTGCAAATTTTGATTTGCAGATTTCCGGCCACACGCATGCCGGCCAACTTTTCCCTTTCAGTATCGTTACCCGTTTATTTTTCCCCAAACACTACGGCAGATATGAATTGGCCCCCGGTAAGCTGCTCTATGTCAGCCGCGGTGCCGGAACCTGGGGCCCCCCGGTGCGCGTCTTTGCTCCGCCGGAAATTACCGTCATCGATTTGATCGGCAAGAAACAGTAATCCGGAACACGAGACAAAAAGCAGAGGTGAGAGAAGATGTCCCATCGTATTGAGAGCGGCCGGTATTGCATTCTTCTTTTCCTGATCATTATCTTTTTCTTTTATGGCGTCGCCCGGGCGGATGGCCCTGTCCGTTATGCCGATCTGGGGGATTTCCAACTGGAAAACGGGAGTATCATCCGTGATTGCCGTGTGGCTTATCTCACATCCGGAACGTTGAGAGCCGATAAGTCCAATATCGTACTGATTCCGACCTGGCTTGCCGGAACAGCGCAGGAAATGGTCGATCTCGGCTTTATCGGAGCGGGCAAGGTCTTGGACAGCTCTAAATATTACATCATCGCGGTAGATGCATTGGGAAACGGTGTGTCATCATCGCCATCGAACAGTCCAAACCAGTCAGGCCAATCCTTTCCAAGGTTCAGCATACGCGATATGGTCCGCGCCCAGTATATGCTGTTGACCGACCACTTGAACATCCGGCATATCCGCGCCGTGGTGGGAATCTCGATGGGCGCCATACAGACATTTCAGTGGATGGTGTTCTATCCCGGCTTTATGAATCAGGCGATTTCCATCCAAGGAAGCCCATGGGCAACGTCTCATGATATGCTTTTCTGGTCCGCCCAGCTGGGTATTCTGGAAAATGTCAGGGAATGCAAGGGAAACGCAACCGCCATGAAGACTCTCGCACCCCTGCACATCATGCAGGCATGGACACGCGATTACCGCACGGCCAACACCAGCCCGGCCGACTTTCCCGCTTTTCTGGCCAGACAGCAGGAAAATCTTTCCCGATATGATGCCCAGAACTGGGCTTCGCAGGTCAAAGCTATCCTGACGCATGATATTTTGAAGGACTTCGGTGGATCGCGTGAGAAAGCCGCAGCAGCGGTACAGGCAAAATTTCTGGTGATCTCCTCTCCCCGGGATCAGATCGTCAGCAATGAAGGCGCTGTCGCTTTTGCCCGCCTGATCGGAGCTGAATCGTCTGAGTTGGATGGAACATGTGGTCATTTTGCTTTCCTTTGTGATCAGGAAAATTTGAAGTCCATCGTGAATGCATTTCTGTCCCGGGATACGATGTCTTCCCTGATATCGCCGATGGCAGGAAAGAAGTAAACCTCTCATCTTTCCCGTTATAGAAATGATAGGATACACATCATGAAGAACAAGTACGTGCATGGCTATGATCATAGAGAAAATATACGATTGCAGGACCAGGCATCCACGCTCATCGATTTGCTGCACGCCGATACCGCGTATCCCGCCGGAAGCCTCGTTCTGGAAGCGGGCTGCGGTGTTGCTGCGCAGACCTTAACGCTCGCCTCGAACAGCCCGGGCGCCTTGATTACCTCTGTGGATATCTCGGAGACCTCGCTTACCGAAGCAAGACGAAAAGCGGACGAGGCGGGCCTGACGAATGTAAAATTCCAGCGGGCCGATATCTTTGACCTGCCCTTCGCCGCAGAGTCCTTCGACCATGTTTTTATTTGTTTTGTTCTTGAACACCTGGCGCGCCCCGATAGAGCACTTTCCTGCTTGAAGCATGTTCTGAAAAAAGGGGGGACGATCACGGTCATTGAAGGAGATCATGGGTCGGCTTACTTTTATCCGGCGAGCAGCGCAGCAAGCCACGCGATCGAGTGCCAGGTTGAGTTGCAGCGGCGCGCGGGCGGCAATGCCATGATCGGCAGGGAGCTTTATCCATGCCTGAACAAGGCGGGCTTCAGCCGGGTTCATGTCTCACCCCGGATGGTGTATGTCGATTCGGTAAAACCCGGACTGGTTGACGGTTTCACGAAAAAAACATTCACCGCCATGATCGAGGGTGTTCGCGAAGCCGCTCTGGCGGCGGGTCTCATTCGGCAGGATATCTTCGATCAGGGCATCAGGGACCTGTACCGTACGGCCGAAGACGACGGGGTTTTCTGCTATACGTTTTTCAAGGCTGTGGGCGAAAAGTCTCTGGCGTAAGGGTTTTTTTGAAACCAGTGAGGCAGTAAAAAACGCGGCCTGCCCGGAGGCGCGACCGCGTTATTATGAATGATGATGATCTAAAGGGCGTTGACTTTTTTGGTCAGGCGCGAAATTTTGCGCGAGGCGTTCTTCTTGTGGATCAGGCCTTTGGCACCGGCTTTGGCCAGGTCGGGAACAGTCGTGCTGAGAGCACTTACCGAAGTCTCCTTGTTCTTACTGTCAACGGCTGCAAGAACCGTTTTGACTTTTGTTTTGATCGCGGACTTGGCGGCGATGTTGCGCTCCCGGCGCACCTTGCTTTGACGATCGCGTTTTTCTGCTGATTTATGTGTTGCCAAAAGTATCTTCCTCCCGAACATCTTTTTTTATTAAGGTCTGGGTGTTTAACGCAATTATTTCGGGCTGTCAAGCGCAATTTAACGCGCCGGCGGTTGATTGATGCATAAAATGGCCGTCTCAATGATTACCTTGACAAATCAGCACGTTCTGCTATCAACAAAACATCCATTCAAATCCTTATTTTTTTGCACGGCAAAGTCACTTTTAAATTTATCGAGATCCTGATGGATCAAGGAGGTGGACGATGAGTGAAACCATGAAGACAGCCGGCATGGGCTGGCTGCCGGATTATCCGGATTTTCGCGACCTTACCGTAAATGACGACAAAATACCCGTCAAACTAAGTGCACTGGGACAAAAAGATTCCATCAAAGCCATGCTGAAAAAAACCGCGAAGGATAAACCATCAAAAACCAAACCCGTAAACGTCGACCTCCGGCAATGGTTTTCTCCCGTGGAGCATCAGGGCACCCTGGGCTCGTGCACCGCCAATGCCGGCGTCGGTCTGGTGGAATATTTTGAAAAACGGGCAAAAGGCAAATACGTCGATGCGTCACGGCTTTTTCTTTATAAAACATCCCGGAATATGGCCCACTCGAAGGACGATACCGGATCGTTTTTGCGCACAACGATGAGCGCCATGGTTCTCTTCGGCATTCCCCCCGAAGAATATTGGCCCTATGTCGTAGAAGATTTCGACAAGGAGCCCACCGCATTCTGCTACGCCTTTGCCCAGAATTATCAGGCGATCAGTTATTACCGTCTTGATCCTCCGGGATTAACCAAACCGGATCTCTTAAAAAGCATCAAAACCAATCTGGCAGCGGGCCTCCCGTCCATGTTCGGCTTCACCGTTTTCAGTTCTTATGAACAGGCCGAGCCGACGGGACGGATTCCCTACCCGACAGCCGGAGAGAAAAACATGGGCGGGCATGCCGTTATCGCCGCCGGATTTGACGATAAAATGGAAATCAAAAATGATGCTGCCGGAGCAAAAAAAACGACCGGCGCACTGCTTGTTAGAAATTCCTGGGGAAAAACCTGGGGTGAAGGCGGCTACGGCTGGCTGCCCTATGATTATGTTCTCAAAGGGCTGGCCGTTGATTGGTGGTCGCTACTCAAGAATGAATGGGTGGATACGGGGAATTTTGAGTAGAGCTGTCTAGTCTTTTGGACTGTAGACTGTTAGGTCAATAATGAAAGACGGAAGGCCGGCCGTTTGGCCCGTCTTCCGCCTTTAGATTTTTAATCTTCGAAATACTCGTTTTTCATCGTGACAGTCAGGCCGTCGCCAGTGAGCAAGCGGGGGGCCAGACCTTCAATTTTGGGCAGTTCATAACCGAAGAAATAGCGGCAGGTGGCGAGCTTTCCATTGAAGAAATTCACATCCGCCTCGCCGGGATTCTTCGCAAGCGCCCTCTTGGCTGCCGAGCCCTGACGCAGCCATTGCCAGCCGATCGCAATAATACCGAAAAATTCCAG
>Ga0351840_1034_pt1 | contig 25810 bp, 24 predicted proteins | sample BONcelHFGM3001E5_FD_206883 | JGI IMG/M metagenome (GOLD analysis project Ga0351840, IMG submission 206883) | Enriched cells from coal bed in the Powder River Basin, Montana, United States - BONCAT cells FGM rep1 HSBNCT.FGM.300.1.E5 ... | reverse complement strand
CCGCCGGGCTATCGCAAGGTCAGGGATGTAATGTGAGTTTAACTACTGGACATCAATATTAAACTTGATGGTGCGTGCTTTTCCGTCTTCCGGTATTTTTACGGCGATTACCCAGGGACCGGACATGATAAAATTCACGGAGACGCGGTAATAATCTTTGTAGGGTTTGGCCGGGATGGAATAATTCATCGGCGCCATTCGCGGCATCGGCAGCATATAATAGTTGACGACCGGATTCAAACCTTTGAGAATTTGTCCCCGGACATCTTTGATATAAACCTCCATCTCGTTGTCGCCGACGATGGGAGGATTTCTGTCAAGTCTTATTTCCACGATATACTGAACTGATCTTCTTTGAAGCTCCAGGCCTTTAGCGAAGGCGGCGCTCCATATCGAAAGGGTAAGAACGAGCACAGAGCAGCCGATAATGATTTTTTTTGCCGATACGTTGATAAGTCACCCCTCAATCCACGCAGCATCGCCTGCGGATCATTTAGCCCGAGACTCGCTGCTTGCATTCCAATTCCATTTAATTCCATTTCCAATTCAATGATGATACCGCGACGGCCCGGAAGAGGCAACGAGGCGTATTACATCGAGGACGCCGACGCCGGCAAAGGTGGCGCTTGAATTGGAACTGGAATAACATACGTTCGTCGATTGCTGTCGTCAAGAGCCCCGATTAATTTTGAGGCAGGATCAGGCAGTCAGGTGCTGTATAAACGAAAACGGATGTCTCAGCGCAGTTTCGCCCGTATACCGGAAGTTATCCTGCTTGACACGCCCCGCGAAATTCCGTTATATGTGACCTTCACTAACGCCTCGCTAAACCGGAAAGCAGCAATATGAGCATCATCAATTCGGCCGCCTCTGTGATTACAGGTATTCGCATTCAGGATGTTTTGGATGTGGCGATCATCGCCGGGATGATCTTTGCGCTTTTGATGTGGTTTAAAACCCGGGCGTCGCGATTTGTTCTCTTCGGCGTTTTACTCCTGGGGGGCGTATACCTGGCGGCCCGGTTCTTTCAACTTTATTTGACGCTGATCGTTCTTCAAGGGTTTTTCGCCATTTTGCTTTTTGTGCTGGTGGTCATCTTTCAGGAAGACCTGCGGGGATTTTTTGAACGTTTGGGGATGCTGGGCAACCTGCGCAAGGAAGCCTTGCCCGTGTCGGCTCTGGAAAAGGCTGCAAACATCATTGCCGAGACGGCGGGGGATCTGGCGAAAAAGCGCATCAGTGCTTTGATGGTGATCCGGGGCGAAGATCCGCTGGATCGTCATTTGACCGGCGGCATACCGCTCAACGGCGAGATCAGCGAACCGCTTCTGGCCAGCATTTTCGATCCTCATTCCCATGGTCATGACGGTGCGGTCGTGATCAAAGGTGACCGCGTGATGATGTTCGGTTGTCATCTGCCCTTATCGGTCAACATCGCGAGGTCCGAGAATATCGGTTTGCGCCATACAGCGGCACGGGGATTGACCGAGCGCTCGGACGCCTTGTGTGTTGTCGTATCCGAGGAGCGGGGAACCATTTCGGTCGCCGAAGGGGAGATGCTTACCGTGATTCCCGGCGCCTCGGCGCTAAACGAGGTCTTGAAAAAGTATTACACAAGATACCGGCCCGCGCCCTCCAAAAGACCGGTCTGGGCCTGGCTTCGGGAAAATACCAAGGAAAAGCTCATTGCCCTGGGGCTTGCCTGTATTTTGTGGGTGGCCTTCGGTTACCAGCGGGACATTGTGCGCCGTGATTTCATCATTCCCATTGAGTATAAAAATATTCCGCCAAGCTGGCAGATTGATGAACCGCAACCGACGGAAGCCAGGGTTATTGTTCAGGGGCCCGAGCAGGCTTTCCGGCTTCTCAATGAAAGGTCGCTCAGGGTCTCGCTTGATCTGGCGCCGATTGCCGATAAGAAACGTGAATTCACTTTGACGAAGGAAATGATTAATACCCCGTCCAATTTAACGGTTGCCGATATCCATCCCGTTAAGGTCCGTGTTTATGCCTCACGGCTTGTTCCCGCGACGGTTGCGGTTCATGTTGTTACCCGCAACGTGCTGCCTGATGATCTTGTCGTGCAGAGAATCAGTGTTCGTCCGGCGAACGTCCGCGTGATGATTCATCCGCGAATGAAGCCCGAAGACATCCGTCTGGAAACAGAGCCTCTGGATTTGCAAACGATATCATCGTCGACCACGAAGGCGCTGGCCGTTGCCGGAGCCGCCGGTGTTCAGTTCCCGGACGGGAAAACGCCGCAGGTATTGGTGAACATTCGCGTCAAAAAGAAGTAAGGGGTATGCCCTATGGAATCCGCTTTAAAAAAACGTTCAAAAAAAGCCGGGCTCAGTCCCGGGGCACTGGTCCACATCGGCAATGCCTATGCGGAGCGATCGATCATCACGTTGACCCGCTATGATGAAGCGTCCCTGATGGAGAAGGAAGACTGCTCCCTCGATGAGCTCAGTAAAGAAAAGGAACAGCCGGGCATTCTCTGGATCAATATCGACGGCTTGCGGGACGTGCAGCTGCTCGGAGAGATTGGCGGTCTTTTCGGCCTGCATCCCCTGATTCTGGAAGATATTCTCAATACCGATCAGCGGCCCAAAGCGGAGGATTTCGGCAATTACATCTTCATCGTTTTAAAGGATATCCACAACCATGCTGACCGCGGCCTGCATGCGGAACAGATCAGCATTGTTCTGGGTAAAAATTTTGTTCTGTCGTTTCAGGAAAAAGAAGGTGATCTTTTTAATCCGATTCGCGACAGACTGCGCGCCTTCAAGGGAAGGATGCGCCTCGCGGGGGCGGATTATCTCGCGCATCATCTGCTCGATACCATTGTCGATCATTACTTTATCGTGCTGGAGGGTATCGAGGAAAAGATCGAGCAACTGGAGGATGACCTGATCCGGCAAACCACGCCGGCCAAGTTGCAGGACATCCATCAATTGAAAAAGGAATTGATTCTGTTGCGCAAGTAGCTGTGGCCGCTGCGGGATGCGATCGGTTTGCTTCAACGGGCCGATTCTCCCCTGATTGTGGATTCCGATCTGGTTTATTTTAAGGATATTTCCGACCATATCATCGCGGTTGTGGACACAGTCGATACATTTCGCGACATGCTTGCGGGCATGCTGGACATCTACCTTTCCGCCGCCAGCATGAAAATGAACCAGGTAATGAAAGTTCTGACCATTATCGCAACAATATTCATGCCCCTGACATTTCTGGCCGGGGTTTACGGTATGAATTTCAAGAACATGCCGGAGCTGCGGTGGCCCTGGGGCTATTTCGCGTTGTGGGGGCTCATGTTGGCAATTGCGGCCTTCATGCTTATTTTATTCCGCAAGAAGAAGTGGATTTAGCGGCGAGTTAAACGTTGCATTAACGTTTAAAATATGTACAATCTGATCTCAACAATTTAAGAATTCAGGAGGCATTGATATGCAGGTATTTGCAGCAAGTGACATTGTCCAGGTCGCCATCAGAATAGAAGAAAACGGAATCATCTTTTACAAATTCGCCGAACAGCTTGCGAAACAGGAAGAAGCCAAAAAGCTCTTTGCCTTTCTGGCGGACGCCGAAGCCGGACATAAGCGCACGTTTGAAAAGTTTTTTGCGGCTGTCGATAAATTTACTCCCGCTGAGCAATACGCGGGCGAATACAGCGCCTACCTCCGCAACTATGTGGATAACAACATTATCTTTACGAAAGAAGTCATGGACAAGCAGCTGGCGGGCGTGAAAGACACGGTGGCTGCTTTTGATTTTACCATGCAGCGCGAGCTCGATTCCATTCTGTACTATCATGAAATCAAAAACCTCGTCCCGGCGGCGCAGCATGACGCCATTGAAAAGATTATCGAAGAGGAACGAAAACACTACGCGCTTCTGTGTGATATGAAAAAGCGTTTTACAAAATAAGAAGGTATTGCAGCCAACCTGTAAAAGCCGCCCTTGAAGGCGGCTTTTTTCGTTTTTGATCAGGGTTGATGCCGCTCTTCTCCTCCTTCCCGGGGGCAAGCGGATCGATTCGGCAGATATCATCTGCTGAAAGAATCGAAATCACCGGCAGCTCGCATACTCCCGGGCTTTCGTGATATCCAAATATGGTAGTTTGTTACTACCAATATCCTCCAACTTAACCCTTATTGTTTACTTCCTTCCTTCGGATTAGAGTGCATCCAACGGTTAAGGAAAATGTGGCCGTCGGATTTTTTATCATCAACCTTATGGAGGATTCGACCTTGAAACTACCTATCGCTGCCGGAAATCTTGATGTTTACATGACCGAGATCAATCGTTTCCCTTTACTGACGCCTCAGGACGAATTCAAGCTGTCCGTCCGGCTCAAGAAATACTACGACATGGATGCCGCAGAAAAGCTGATCGTTTCCAACCTGCGCTTTGTCGTCAAGATCGCCCATGAATACCGTAATTACGGTTATAAGCTTGGCGACCTGATTCAGGAAGGGAATATCGGGCTTATCCATGCCGTCAAAAAATTCGATCCTTATAAAGGCTACCGCCTGATCTCATACGCGGTCTGGTGGATACGCGCCTATATCCAGAATTATTTGATCAAATCGTGGAGCCTCGTCAAGATCGGAACAACTCAGGCGCAGAGAAAACTGTTTTTCAAGTTGAGCCAGGCGAGAAATAAATTGGAGAGGCTCTCCAAAAGAAATCCGGAATTCAGCGAAATCGCCGAATCTCTGGGCGTTAAGGGTTCCGAAGTCTGTGAGATGGATATGCGGATGGGGACCCGCGACCTATCCCTCAATGAAATTATCGGCGACGACGGTGACACCCCCCATCTTGATTTTCTCGTCCATGACGGGGATGATCAGGAAACCTCACTGATCAAAGAGGAGGAAAAAAGCCTCGTGAAACGGGATATCGCCGGTGTCCTGGCCAAACTGAGCGAAAGGGAAAGCTTCATTATCCGGAATCGAGTTATGGCGGATGAGCCGCTGACCCTGCAGGAGATCGGCGACAAATATAAAATAACCCGCGAACGCATCCGCCAGATTGAGAAGAAAGCGCTGCAAAAAGTGCAGATGGCGCTTCCGTGCTTGAACTGAACCGGCTGCCGACGGCCCCTTTCACAATGGGCATGAATTCCCGGAAGGTTAGTGCAGTGTGTCGTAGACTCCTTTACGCAGGTTCAGAAACGCAAGATATTAAAACAAGGGGTCTTGCTACCCCGTCAGTGGTGTTTGCAATCCCTTGTTCTGTGGGGATTTACGTTCATTCATGGTCATGCAACACAACCAAGATATGTAAAGAAACGTAAGAAGTGCTATACCAGGAACGAAACGAATCCGGCGGGTTTCATCTATTTCTGATCAGGTATTTTGGATAAGCTTCCAGAAGGGCCCTACGAACAAGATTAACGGCGGGTTCATTCCATCTATCCGGATGTTTCCCCAGAAAATCAGCAACGATGCGAAACAAGACTTCCGGCTTAACTGTGCCCGGCAGAGAATAATCGGAAAGGGTCGCTTCGGCGACGCCTTCAACATACCCCATATAATTTCCGGCCAATAAATAGTCTGACTTCGTGTAATCTTTTTCCGCCTTCAAATAAGCTTTCATTCCCTCGGCCAGATCGCTTCCGCTCAAGGCAAATGCAGAAGGGCAATAGAAAATCAACACGGCGAACAGTACTATTCCTGATAATTTCTTCATAAGGGTGCTCCGTTCTGGCTCAGTTCTTCATCTCGTACTTTTTCAGCTTATACCTCAGCATTCTCTCCGACATGCCGAGCAGGTCCGCCGCTTTGGTCTGATTGTCCGCCGCCCTGGTCATGGCCTCGCCGATCAGACGTTTTTCGAGCTCTTCAAGAGAGTCCCGAAGTGATCCGGACGACTTTTTGTCCGTGGAATTAACGCCGGCGTCGCTTTTAAAGGGCAGGTCGGCCACCGTGATATAGTCATCGCGGGCGATGACGACGGCCCGCTCCATGATGTTGACGAGCTCGCGCACGTTGCCCGGGTAGTCATATTTGAGGAGCAGGTCCCGCGCTTCCGCAGTGATGCCGCGGATCGCTTTGCCATTTTCTCTGGCGAACTTTTCGAGGAAATGGTCGATCAGGGCGGGCATATCTTCTTTTCTTTCCCTAAGCGGAGGCAGCGACATGGTCACAACTTTCAGCCGGTAAAAGAGATCTTCGCGGAAGGCGCCTTCCTTGACCCTTGTTTCCAGATCGCGATTGGTTGCGCTGATGATTCTGACATCCACGGAGATGCTGGCATTGCTGCCGAGTCGGGAAAATTCCCGTTCCTGCAGGAACCTGAGCAGTTTGACCTGAATGGCCGGACTGAGCTCGCCGATTTCATCAAGAAACAATGTCCCGCCGTCCGCTTCCTCGATCCGGCCGATCCGGCGGGATGCGGCTCCGGTGTAAGCGCCTTTTTCATGGCCGAACAGTTCGCTCTCCAGAAGATTTTCCTGCAAGGCGCCGCAGTTGACGACCACGATGGGTTTGTTGACCCGCGGACTCAGTTGATGAATCAGGCGCGCCAGAAGTTCCTTCCCGGTACCGCTTTCACCCTGGATTAAAACGGATGCCCGGCTGGAGGCAATGCGGCTGGCCATGTTGATCAATTCCATCATTTGAGGGCTTTTATAAATAATCTTTTCGGCGGTGACGCCCTGTTTACCCAGCTCCTGTTTCAAAAGCTCGTTTTCACGGATCAGCCCGCGGCGCTCCGCCACGCGGTCCACCAGAATCAAAAGCTCCTCGAGTTCCACCGGTTTCGTAATGTAGTCGATGGCCCCGACTTTGATCGCTTCCACGGCGGTTTCAATCGTGCCGTAAGCGGTGATGATGACGACATCGATTTCATGGTTGATTTTCTTGACTTCTTTCAGGACCTCCAGACCGTCCATCCCGGGCATCTTGTAGTCCAACAGGATCAGATCAAAATGGTTCTGCGAAACCGTTTTAATCGCCGCTTCACCATTTTCCGCCTCCATGACTTTGTGTCCCTCGGAAATCAGAAAATCACGCAGCATTTCCCGTTGAGAACGGCCGTCTTCTACGATCAGAATACTTAATTTTCGCTTCATCTTTCGTCCATGGTGTTCAGGTTTTTTCGCTTATTTTTTCTCGCGGCAGGATGATTTCAAACGTGGTTCCCTCACCCCGCCGGCTGATGACCCGGATATCGCCACCGTGACCGCGGACAATTTCGGTGGCCAGCGGAATGCCCAGCCCCAGTCCTTTTTCCTTGGTCGTGTATTCCGGGCTGAATATTTTTTCGATTTCTTCAGCCATCATGCCGCAGCCCGTATCCGAGATGCCGACGACGATGTAGTTCTTACCTTCTTTATCGACCGTAATCGTGATGGTCCCCTTTCCGTCAATGGACTCCATCGCGTTTTTAATGAAATTCAGAAAAGCCTGTTGAAGTTTATTAATATCCATGGGAATGACGGCGGGACTCAGCCGCCATTTCGTTTCCAGCGTAATGCCCCGCGTTCCGGCTTCTTCGGACATCAGGCTGACAATTTTCTGGAGGACTTCCGTTACGGAAAAATCGCGCAGTTCGAGCCGCCTGCTTTTCGAGAAGGAGAGAAACTCTTCAATAATTCCGTTGAGCCTTCTGATTTCATCCCGAATCACGCTGGACAGGTTTTGAAATTCCCGCGATTTTATTTCATCGGACGGACTGAAATCCCTTTTTAACCTCTGTGTGGCCATGCTGATTGCATTGAGCGGGTTGCGGATTTCGTGAGCGACGCCCGCAGCGAGTTGTCCCAGAGAGGAAAGGCGCTCGGCCTTTTCCAGGCGGCGCTCCATTTCTATGATTCCGGCCAGATGGCGGTTTTGATCATGATAGAGCAGCCACATGGACAGAAGAGCAATGATGACGACCAGAGACAGGAAAATGGCTATATTCTGCTGATTTTCAGCGATAATTTTATCCATCGAACCGCGCTCGAGGCCGATGCGGACAAGGCCGACCACTTTTTTATCCAGTGTAAAAGGCGCCGCCATATCCAGAATCTTGCCGTTTTTCACATCCACTTTTTTGCTGTAAATTCTGTTCTTCCCGGACATAATCCGGCGATGGTTAAAATCCTGATCCTTTAAGCCCTCAGGCAGCTTTCCGGTCATGCTGAGCAGTTGCCCTTTGTTGTTAAAAACCTGCAGGTAAGTTATGCCGTGGCCTTCGCCCATTTTATTGATGCCCCGGTCCACGGCGACTTTCATGCTCCAGTAAATCAGCCCTTCTTTATCGAGGTTGATCACGACCGTACCGCTGCTGTCTTTGCGCCTGAGCGCTACAAATCCAATGCCCCGTTTCTCACGGATTCTCTCCAGCAAATCCATGGTTGTTGCTTTTTGATCGTCGGATTTCAGATCTTCCGCATTGCGCATGTCGGTCTTTAAAGCCCGACTCTGGTATAGGGCGTTTCCGGACCGGTCGAGGACGGCTACATACCAGAAGTGATGTTCAGCGGCGAATTTTTTCAAGTAGGCATTGTCGATCGATTTCTTTCTCCACTGCTCGTCAATTTTCTGTCCCAGGGCCGTAATGGCTTCGAGGACCAGCTTCTTGGAATAATCCGCTTCGTCCTGGCGAGCAGTTTTTGTTTGCGCCGGCATTTTCCCCGGCATGGCCACGATACTCTTGAGATTGTCTTCCGTCAGCCTCTGCAAAACACTGATGGTGGAAAAGGCCTGGTCTTCCATAAAGCCTACCAGGTTGGATTCGCTGCGACGGATGTCCAGGAAACCCATGATCAGAATCAGAGCAACCAGAATTGCCGAAACAATAGCCACGGCCAGCGGCTGTAAAAAGCTGCCGTTATAGGTATGGGAAGCGCGTCTGACGATCGTCTCTTTTTTCCGAAAAAAATTCATCATATCCTCATTTTATGGAAATTCAACCGGACGTTTTTGAACGAATATTTTCTGTTTTGCGGGTCATCTTAAGCTATTCATGGGAAATGTCAACGATAAATAGGCGGGGCTCGACATTATTGTCGAGGGAGTGGCAAGGGTTGGCATTTATTTATATTACTGTAATTATTGTGTTTATTTGAAAATGTCCCGGGAAAGTCCGACAATTCTTGCCGATACTCGTTCTCATCGCCTCCGCTTGATCGGGCGTCTTTTTTAATAATAGTATATTATATCAATTACTTACAACTATATCGCGAAAATTGGCATAAAGAATGCTTTAAAGAAGAACAAAGTTAGTTTGTGTCGACTAAAAAAATTACGGGCATGATTAGCCGACAGCAAAATTAACCCAAGAAGGCATGAGCCTTCACTCTTCTCTCCTAGGGAGGCCCTAACCAAGCCTCCCATTTTTTTGTCATTTTGAGGGTACTTTTTCCTTCGCATCCTTCTTCAGACGTCGCCAGGTATTAAGTCTTTCCCGGATGGTCTTTTCAAATCCGGCATCTGTCGGCTGGTACAGCACCTTCCCTGTAATCTTTTCCGGCAGATACTCCTGCGGAATGTAAGCTTCCGGATAATCGTGTGCATATTTGTAGTCTTTACCGTAATCCAATGCCTTCATGAGTTTGGTCGGCGCATTGCGGATATGCAGCGGGACAGGCAAATATCCTGTTTTGTTAATTAATTCCTTCACCTGGCCGTAACCCGTATAGAGGGCGTTGCTCTTGGGGGCCGTCGCCAGATAGACCGCTGCCTGGGCAAGCGCCAGCTCACCTTCCGGCAGCCCGATAAAATGAAATGCCTGCTGGGCGGCCATGGTGAGCAACAGGGCGTGGGGGTCGGCATTGCCGATATCTTCGGACGCAAAACGCACCATGCGCCTGAGGATGTAAAGCGGGTCTTCGCCGGCGATAAGCATCCGTCCGAGCCAGTAAAGCGTCGCATCGGGGTCGCTGCCGCGCATACTCTTGTGAAAAGCCGAGATCAGGTTGTAATGCTCTTCGCCGTCTTTGTCGTAAAGCAGGGCTTTCTTCATCAGGGCTTCTTCCGCTGACTTAGCCGAAATGATTCTTTCATCCACGGGCAAACTCTGAATCATGGAGGCGATGGCTTCGAGGTTGTTGAGTGCCGTGCGGGCGTCGCCGTCGGAGAGCCGGACGATGAAACGAATCGCTTCGTCATCCGCTTTGACGGCCATTTTTCCCAGACCCCTGTGTTCATCGGCAAGCGCGCGCTTCAGGATCGCCAGGAGATCTTCTTCCGTAAACTGTTTGAGGGTGAGGACGCGCGTCCGGGAAAGCAGCGGCGCAATCACCTCAAAAGACGGATTCTCCGTTGTTGCACCGATCAGGGTGATGAGCCCGCTTTCCACGTGCGGCAGAAAGGCATCCTGCTGGGCTTTGTTGAAGCGGTGGATTTCATCGACAAAAAGGATGGTTTTCTGTTTTTTCCCCTCCCAGGTTTCTTTCGCGTCGTCAATGACGGAGCGGATTTCCTTGACACCGGAGAGGACTGCCGAAAAACTGACGAAATTGGATTTCGTCTCATTGGCTAAAATGCGCGCCAGAGTTGTCTTGCCCGAGCCGGGCGGCCCCCAGAAAATCATCGAGAAAAGCTTATCCTCGGCAATGGCGCGGCGAAGCAATGTTCCCTCGCCTATAAGATGCGGCTGACCGATGTAGTCGGCCAGTTTCAGCGGTCTCATCCGTTCGGCAAGCGGTGCAGTGTCCAGGACGTCACTTTCGGTCCCCAGGCTGAATAAATCCAGATTCTTCATCGTTGTTTCTTCGCTTTCTCAATCATTTCGATCAGACTTGTGACCTTGTCTTTAGGTGCGGTATGGGAGAACCGCTCCCATTGGTCCGGCGATAAATTTTCTTTGAGCAATGCCGCAACATCAAAGGCCCCCTGCCAGCAGGTTATGATGCGCGCACAGGGCAAATCACCCGCTTCCTCACGGCAATAGGCAAACGTCATTTCATCGCCGAGTTTCGGGCAGCGGGCAAGCTTTTGATCGTGTGGTGTCTTCATTTGCAGATTAGCTTGGCGAAAAAAAGAAAAGCCGTCAAGAAATTTATTGTGAGACTCAACCCTCCGGCACAAATCATCTGCGCTTAAAGGTCGTGTGAAGGGCGCCGGATTGCTTTACTTCGCTCGCATGGACGACCGGCGTTATCCGCATTTGATGCATTCTGCTCCATTTCCGCAATCCGGTTTCAAATGAGATCGGAGAGCTTCCGGAGCCAAGGCCCTGAAGCTCTCCGATCGGATTATTCCGCAGCGGGTACATTTTGTCCTAAGGCTTGGGGAAATCCTTAATGGCGTTCAATGCCCGTTGAATTTCTTCGTCCGGCAGTTCATAGGCCTGCAGTTTGCCGGTCAGATAGGCGTCGTACGAGGCCAGATCCACCAGACCGTGTCCGCTCCAGTTAAAGAGGATGATCTTTTCCTTGCCTTCCTCTTTGGCGCGCATCGCCTCATCAACCACAGCGGCCAGAACGTGGTTCGTTTCGGGCGCGGGAATGAAGCCTTCCGAGCGGGCCCATTTGACGCCGGCGTCGAAGGTCTTTAGCTGATCGTAAGCCCTGGGTTCAATAAATTTCTCGCGAACCAGATGACTGACGATGGGCGCCATGCCGTGGTAGCGCAGGCCGCCCGCGTGAATGGGTGCGGGGATGTAGTCGTGACCCAGTGTATACATGGGCAGAAGCGGTGTGGTTTTGGCCAGATCGCCGAAATCGTAGGCAAACGGGCCCTTGGTCATGCTGGGGCAGGATGTCGGTTCCGCGCCGACGACCTTAACCTGTTTGCCGTGGATTTTATCGCAGACATACGGTGTTGCGATGCCGGCAAAATTACTGCCGCCGCCGCAGCAGCCCATGACCACATCGGGATAGAGGCCGAGTTTCTCCATCTGTTTTTGCGCTTCCAGTCCGATGATGGACTGATAGAGCAGCACGTGATTCAGCACGCTGCCCAGCGAGTATTTCGTATCCTTGCTGGTTACGGCGTCTTCGATGGCTTCGCTGATCGCGATGCCCAGGGATCCGGGGGAATCGGGATGCTCGGCCAGAACGTTGCGGCCGGCCTGGGTCAGATTGCTGGGGCTTGGGATGCATTCGGCGCCCCAGGTGTTCATCATCATACGGCGGTAGGGTTTTTGCTCATAGCTGACCTTGACCATGTAAACACGGCAGATCAGACCGAACATCTGGCAGGCCATAGAAAGGGCGCTGCCCCACTGGCCGGCGCCTGTCTCCGTGGTGATCCGCTTGGTTCCGGCCACCTTGTTATAGTAAGCCATCGGGACGGCGGCATTGGGTTTGTGCGATCCGGCGGGGCTCACGCCTTCATTCTTATAATAGATCTGCACCGGGCAGCCGAGCAGCTTTTCAAAATTGCGGGCGCGATACAGCGGAGACGGGCGCCATAGAAGATACTTCTGCAATACTTCATCGGGGATATCGATCCAACGCTTCGTGGAGACTTCCTGCTCGATAATATTCATCGGGAAAATAGCGGCGAGATCCTGGGCGGTAACCGGCTGCCCTGTGCCGGGGTGCAGCGGCGGTTTCATCGGCGTGGGTAAATCCGCCATGATGTTGTACCATTGTCTGGGTATTTCGTGATCACTTAAAAATGTTTTGACCTGTTCCATATACGCTCTCCTTTAAATAAAATTTGGATGTTGCCTAGGTCTTTCCAATCACCGGTATCGGGGCGGTCGCTGCTAAAAAAAAAGCCATGGATTTTTTTCTTCCCACGGCATTTCGATACATTGCGAGTCATGGGAAGGAGCTTCCCTGCCCATGCTCATGATTTAAAGGAGCTTATGGGCAGACAGATTTCGTCTGCCACCACCAGTTTTTATTGGAAAACTTTATCATCATCTAATACACTCAACCTCTGTAAATTTGCTTTTTGCCTAGCATAGCAAAGAAAGCCTTGTCAAGGACGAAATCATGGCGGAAAAGTGGATAGACAATTTTGATCCCTTCAATTGGCTCACACGCTATTTTTCACCCCGGGCGCTGCATCTTATGATCCGGGGCGGGATCATGATTGTTTTGCTGGTCTTTTTGATTCACCGGATCATGATGTATCAGCGCTACTGGTTTAAGCCGCTCTGGGCCGCCGAAACCCTTGTTTTCGTGATTTTCCTCATCAGTTACGCTACCCGCACAGATCCGGTGAGCCGGTCGAAGGGCGTCCGGGAAATTGTTGTCCCGCTCGTCGGAGGTGTGCTGCCCTTCGCTCTGCTTTGGTCGCCGCCGCATCCCGCGGTGGTGAGGTCCATGACGTTGGTGAATATTATTTTTGTCTGGATGACTGCGGCGACCTTTTTGACGATCTGGGCGTTATGGACGATCAGGCGATCCTTCAGCATCACCGTCGAGGCGCGCGAACTGGTCGTCGGCGGTCCCTATCGGCTGATCAGGCACCCTGTATATCTGGGGGAAGTACTCACGACCTTCGCCGTTGCCGTTTTACGGTTTTCAATTCTTAATATTGCTCTATTATCACTGTTTGCAGCGATTCAATTATACAGATCCAGGATGGAGGAAAATAAACTGGCGAGCGTTTATCCCGGTTATCGGGATTTTGCCGCACGATCGCTCTGGTTCTGGACGTGACGGTCGGATAAAAGCGGGCAGCTGTTTTGGCCCCAATCTGCCGTGGCTACCACTCAAAAAAAGGCAGCCGCGTGCAATTTGGTCTTTATTTTTATGAGAACATGCATTAAATTACAGTCAATCGATAAATAAATCAGAGGAGGGAACGATTATGAGCAAAGTCAGGGATATTCTCAATACGAAAAGTGGAAAGATTGAGTCCATCTCCCCTAAGGCGACGGTTTATGAAGCACTGGAGAAGATGAGCGAAAAGGAAATCGGCGCTCTGGTGGTTCTGGATAAGAAAAAGGTTGTCGGCATCATTTCGGAAAGAGACTATGCAAGGAAAGTTATCCTCCTGGGAAAAACCTCAAAGCAGACCCTTGTGAAGGAAGTCATGACGACGAATCTGGTTTCCGTGGCTCCCGATACCAGCGTGGAAGATGCCATGGTCCTGATGACGGGAAAACACGTGCGGCATTTGCCTGTTTTTGAAAAGACCAAATTCGTCGGCATCATTTCGATCGGCGACGTTGTTAAATCGATCATTTCCAACAAGGATTTCCTCATTGGCCAGTTGAGCGACTACATTACGGGGAAATACTACTAAATATGGCGCGCCGTAAATTCCTTTACAAAGATTCAGGACGCGTTACACGAGAACAAGGGGTTGCAATCCCTTGCTCTAAGCAGATTTACAGTCATCGGCGATCGACAGCACAAAAAAATTATGTAAAGAAGCGTTAGATGACACACTGCATTAGCCGTCCTTTCCCAAGCTGTGCGGCCAAGGAAGGGCGTTTTGCAGATCAAACAGGCGATATGCCGGGAAGAGGGAGACGATGAACGAGCAACAATTCAAGAAGATTATTACGAAGGCCATCGGTCAGGAAATCGAAGCCTATGCCTATTACAGCACCGTTTCTGAAAAGGTGAAGGATGCCGGCCTGAAAAAACTTTTCAAAGATCTGGCCAAAGAAGAAGACAAACACAAGCGCACCCTCGAAAAATATCTGGCGAAAGCCCCGGGGAAAATGCATTTTTCCGAGGCAGCGGATTATAAGATTGTCGATCAACTGCCCACTCCCAAACTGACGCCCAGGCTTAAGCCGGCGGATGGTCTGGTCATAGCCATAAAAAAAGAACTGGAAGCGATGCAGATGTATACCCAGCTCGCGATGGCCAGTGCGGATGAGGCGCAGAAGGGTGTATTCCTGGATCTTGCAGCGATGGAACGGGGCCACAAGAGCAGGCTGGAAGATATCTATACCACGGTGGCGTTTCCGGAAGTGTGGTAAGCGAGGTCCGGTGTCGGGACTGATGTCCGGACCTGAACTGCGGGAAATAAATCCAACAGGCAGCGTTTGATCGCTCTGCCTGTTTTTTTTGGATTTGTCGATCACTCAGGAAAGCCTTTCCGGACGGGCTTCTTTGCGCTCCTGAAGGGACGGCAATCGGCATTTAAAACTATGATCCTTTCCACGGTCTTCCTTCTGAAGAAAATTAATCCCGGCATCGATTTCTTTTACGGACGCCGGCGGTCGATCGAACAGCTTCTTCGGGCCGTGTCTCAGGAGCGATCGAGGGCGCTGAATCTCTTTACCTCCTTACGGTAGACAATTCCCCCTATTATCCTGGCCAATGACTATCATTGTGTTTTTGAGATTCGTATCCAATGATAGCTGAAGGATTATCATCACTGCGCCAAGGCGCAAATGACATCAAGGAGGCTATGATGCTTTACTTGCCGGTTGTATTATTTGCCATTGCAGCCCTTGGAGGGGTCATGCTCGTCTGGCTGAAATTCAGCGGGAAGGACCTGCCCTGGTCGCTGATCATCGGCCATGGGCTCTTCGCCGCCGCCGGGCTGGTTGCACTCATTGCCAACGTTATGCAGAATTCAGGAATCGCACTTATGAATGTGTGCCTGATACTGTTTCTGATTGTGGCGATCGGCGGTTTCACCCTGTTTTCTTTTCAGTTGAGAAAGAAGGCTCTGCCGAACGCGATCATCCTGATCCACGGGGGGGTGGCCATCATTTCCTTCTTGCTCCTGCTCTTCGCCGTCGCCGTATAAGACGTCGGTCCCTGCCGCATTCTTAAATCATTCCGCTGCGCCGGACAAGACGGGCGGCATTTTGTGCAAGGCGTCTCTTTTGCGAAAAGGCCGCTATTTGCCAAGCTTCCTCTTGAACTGTTCGGTGAGCGCCGGTACGATTTGAAACAGATCACCCACGATGCCATAATGAGCGATATTGAAGATGGGTGCGTCGGGATTCTTGTTGATGGCGACAATCACCCGGGACGTCTTCATGCCCGCCTGGTGCTGAACGGCCCCGGAAATCCCGCAGGCGATATACAAGTCGGGTCGGACGGTACGGCCGGTCTGCCCGACCTGATGAGCGTAGGAAATCCAGCCCGCATCCACGGCGGAGCGTGAAGAACCGATTGTCCCTCCCAGAACGTCTGCCAGCTTTCTAAGCGGTTCAAATCCTTCCGGACCGTTGACGCCCCGGCCGCCGGAAACGATGACCCGGGCATCCGCCAGGTTGACCTTGTCTGTCTCCTCGATAAAATCCGTGACGCGCGTAACGATCTGTTCCTCTGTAAGAACAAGAGGGACCCCGATGATATCCCCGCGGCGCGCGGGATCGGCGGCCGGTTTTTCAAACACCCGGTGGCGTACGGTAGACATTTGCGGCCGGTGGTTGGGGCAGATAATCATCGCCATGATGTTGCCGCCGAAAGCCGGGCGTGTCTGGATGAGCAGGCCATTTTCGGGATCGATGTCGAGCCCGGTGCAATCCGCCGTGAGCCCCGTATAAAGGTCGGTAGCCACGGACCCGGCCAGGTCCCGGCCACGGGAACTGGCGCCCAGCAGAAATATTTCGGGGTTATACAGGCGCGCCAGTTGAATCAGGGTGGCGGCATACGGAGCCGTCCGGTAAACGTCAAGAAGAGGGTCATCGCAGAGGAAGACGCGGTCCGCGCCGAACGCGATCGCTTCATCGGCAAGCTTTCTTACGTTATACCCCAGAACACAGGCGGAAAGCGTTGTTTTGCGCGCGTCCGCCAACCTCCGTCCCTGGCCCAGCATTTCGACGGAAATGTCTCCCATTCTTCCCTTGAACTGTTCGACCCAGACCCAGACGCCTTGAAACCGGCTAAGATCCTCTGCTTTGACGGCGGGCGCTTTGGGTAGGCGCAATGCCATGGCGGGGCACGATTCGATGCAGGCGCCGCACCCCGTACATTTTTCGTTCACGACGATGGTGTCGCCTTCGAGCGACAGGGCGCCGAACGGGCAGGAGTCGACGCACTGCTCGCAGCCGATACACACACTCTTGTCGACATCTAAAAGCGGCATGGGCCTCCTAAAGAATCTTTTCAGCCAGGATCTTATTCGCCAATTGTTCAGCGGCCTCCTCCGGGCTTGCGGCCTGAATCATGACCAGGATGCCTTCCCGCTTCGGAGGAGTGAATATTTTGACGACCTTTGTCGGGCTGCCCGTAAGTCCCAGCCGGCTCCGGTCAACGCCGGGCAGGTCTTTAGCGGTCAGGATTTTGGCTTTCAGTTTTGCCGCCCGGCGGATGTGGGCGAGCGAGGCCGACCGCGGCTGATTGATATCCTTGACGACGGTGAGCAGCGCCGGAAGCGGCGCCTCCACGATTTCGCGCCCCTCCTCAAGCAGCCGCTCGACGACGATGATCTTTTGGAGGGGATCGATTTCCCGGATTTTAAAGACGTAGGTAAGCTGTGTGATGCCCAGTTGCCGGGCCAGGCCGGGACCGACCTGCCCCGTGTCGCCGTCGATCGCCTGTTTACCGCAAAGGAGAATGTCAAAGGGCCCGAGCGCCTTGACGGCGAGACTCAAAGCGTACGCCGTGGCCCAGGTGTCGGACCCCGCAAACGCGCGGTCGGATAAAAGGACAATGTCGTCGACGCCCAGTCCCACCGCTTCTTTCAGGGCCGAGGCGGCCTGCGGCGGTCCCATGGTCAGGACGGTCACTCTGCCGTCGAAACGGTCGCGGAGCCGCAGCCCTTCTTCAATGGCGTACAGATCAAAAGGGTTGATCATGTTGGGAACGTCTTCGCGGACAAGCGTATTGTCCTCGGGATTGATCTGGACATCCGCCGTTCCCGGTACCTGTTTGATGCAGACGATGATGTTCACATGAGTGACCTCGACATTTTTTGATCATACGGCCCCGGACGCGGGCGCGGCGGTCCGGCTCGACCCGCCCGCAAAGATGCGCCTGCATCGGCAAAACTCAATGCACATAGACGCCCAGGTAATTTTGCACGCCCATTTGTTTGATTTGATCCATCTGACCTTCGATGACATCGATATGATCTTCTTCATCCTTCAGAATGGATTCCAGAAGCGTCCGTGTGCCGACGTCGCCGACCTCTCCGCAGAATTTAATGTCGTCACTGTAAAATTTAATGGCATCATGCTCGGCGGCCCAGTCGTTCTTGAACTGCTTTTCGATATCGGACCCGATGCTGATCTTGTTCAGCTTGCTGACAATAGGCATACCCTCCAGGAAAAGGATGCGGGCGATTAATTTCTCCGCGTGCTTCATCTCGGCGATGGCGCGCTTTTGAATCATTTCATTGAGCTTCCCATACCCCCAGTTTTCGCAGATTTCGGCGTGAACCATGTACTGGTTGGTCGCCGTGAGCTCATCGGCCAGTCGCGCATTCAATCTGGAAATTACATTTTCGTTTCCTTTCATATATTCCTCCTTTCGAGTGTTTTTCGAGGTTCGGTGCATCTCTAAGATGCGGTCCCCGGTTCATCTTTGAAGTAAATGCTGATCATAAAGGCTTTCCTTATGTAGAAAGGATATGGCGGACCGGAATGAATAACAATGACAGTTAAATGGTAGCCTGATGGTAGGCATAATTGACCGTGCCGGTTTTGTATTCCATGCGCAAAGCGGACAGGCGCCCTGCGTCCCGAAGCCGATAGGCAACCGAGGACTTTTGCTGTCAATGCAGGCATATGATTTTTTAAGGCTGAGATGATGGATTATGGATAAAGACGATGAGAGCCGGCCAGTAGGCCGGCTCTCAGTCAGACAGATAGTTAAAACTCGACGGCTGCCTTCACGCCCACGATGGCCTGGGCTGCATGCTGAACGTGAAATTCCCGTCCCCGTTGGCAATGCCCGTCAGTTCCATTTCGACGGTCGAGTCGATAAATTGCCGGGTGTACTGGCCGTAAAGGGAGACCAGCAGATTGGCCCGGGGACCGAGTTTTGCGGTGATGGCAGTTATTTCCGCTGATGCGGAGACCATCGCTGCGCGGTAGAAGTTGTCATCCACTTCCAATTCAGTATTGACGTTGAATGTTTCTTTGTATTTGACCCGGCCGGAGGTGATGGGACTTCCGAATACGCCGATCTTAATGTCGCCCCCGAAGATGCCCGACCGGAAACCCTGGAAGGTTGACGTTACGCCGACCATAGGCGACACGGTGCTCATGTCAAACTTGATTTCGTCCCCGGTGCTGCTTAACACGCCTGTCACGAGATGAGGATTCTTAAAGCGTGCATGCTGGAAGTCTCCGCGCAAGCCGACAACGCCGGAAACGTTCTTCACAAAGGAGGCATTCTTGACAAAAGCATAAGCCAGCATGACCTCGGCGGTCAGCCAGAACTGCCCATCGGATTCCCATGTTCTGCCGATCGCGGGCGTCCCGTTATATTCTTCGCGCGAATCCGGTGATGTCCAGGCGTTCGCCATTCGCCCCCCGACCGTCAGGTTCAGACGATCCGTAAAGGAAAATGAAAAATCGCCGGCGATGTAGCTTCCGGACTTGCCGGGAATGTTGACACCGGTTTTCCTGACCCCACCCAGACTTACATAGTCTTCTCCCCGGAAAACCAGATCGGTCTCTCCGAAATAAGCATAACCCATGCTGATCGACGGTTTGAATCTCTTCAATTCGGTTCCGTCAGGTTCGGCGGCGAATACGGCCTGAGAGAAAAACACAATACCCACGAGCAAAGCAAACAATGTGCAAAAAGACTTTTTCATGATGCAACTCCTTTCTCTGATGATACCCTTAATTTGTTCAGGCCCCAATGGCCATGATCAAGCAATAACTGTTCAGTGATCACTTTCCTCAAGGTGATATCGCAGCCAGGCGCCAAATGATGTCACGACCAGACGCCGGCGATGACGGATCCGCAGTGCGGGCAGCGGCCCTCCGTAAGCTGGCTGCTGTCGAGACCCATGTACCGTCTTTCGATAATTTGATTGCGGCACTGGTAACAGACGGTATTCGATCCCTCCATGACATTTCCCAGGTAGATGAAGTTCAATCCGGCCTGCTGACCGATTTTCTTCGCCTTGTGCAGGGTTTCGAGAGGCGTGGCCTTGTGCTCGGTGAATTCGTAGTCGGGATGAAAACGGCTGATGTGCCAGGGAATCATCCGGTCGACACCGGCCAGAAACTCCGCAATCATTCTCAGCTCATCATCGGAATCATTTTCACCGGGGATCACCAGCGTGGTCACTTCCACCCAGACCCCGAGGGATTTCATGGCCGCAATCGTATCCAGCACAGGCTGCAGTCGCGCCTTGCAATTCTTCCGGTAGGAATCATCGCTGAAACTTTTTAAATCCACATTGGCGGCAGTGAGATACGGCCGGATCATTTCGAGGGCCTGCCTGGTCATGTAGCCGTTGGTGACAAAGATGTTATAGAGCCCCGCCTCATGGGCCAGCTTTGCAATGTCGAAGGCGTACTCGAAGAAAATGGTCGGTTCCGTGTAGGTATAGGAGATGCTCCGGCAGGCGTGCTTCCGGGCTTCTTCCACCACTTTTGCCGGCTGTGCTTCGTGCCGGGAGTGGGTGTAGCCGTCCTTGGTCGATGTTTGCGAAATTTGCCAGTTTTGACAAAAGCCGCACCTGAAATTACAGCCGACCGTGGCGATGGAGTATGACCGCGATCCGGGCAGAAAATGGTACAGCGGTTTCTTTTCGATGGGGTCGATATTGGCGGCGATTATGTCGGCATAGATTGTGGTATAGAGTGTTCCCTCGCGGTTCTGCCTCACACCGCAAATGCCGAACTTCGATTCCGCGATTTTGCATTCATGGGCGCACAGGCAGCAGTGTACGCGTTCGCGATCCAGTTTTCCCCAGAGAAGTGCTTCTTTAATCATGGCCGGGCCTCCCGCGCTTTACTTTAAATGCTTCCAGATACTGAATCACCTCGTCGTCGGTCAAATCATACCACTCATCATAAAAACTGGCTACGGAAAAAGGGTAGCTTTCCGAAACCACCGGACAGACGAGTTTGTCGGCCGCATCGCGCACCAGTTTCCACCCGCTCTCCGAAGCCACCGGGGCGGCGGCGACGATGGGGTGCGCACCGCGCTTATGGAGCGACTTGACGGCGGCCGCCATCGTGTAACCCGAAGCGATTCCGTCATCGATAACGACGGCCGTCTTCCCGCTGATGGGTGAAGATGCCAGAACTGCCCGGAAAACCTTCTGCCTTCTTGCAATTTCGCTCCGCACTGCCTCGGCCCGGCGGTCGATCTGTTCACGGGTCAATTGCAGCTGCCGCACCAGCGAATCGTTGAGGACGATAACGCCGTCCTGGGTTACGGCGCCGTACCCGGCTTCAGTGTTGTGAGGAATGGGGATCTTTCTGGGCACAATGATGTCCAGGTCGCAGCCGAGCGCCAGAGCGACCTCACAGGCCACAGGGACGCCGCCGCGCGGGATCGCCAGCACCAAAACGTCGCTTAAGCGATAGGATTTTAAATGCCCGGCCAGGCGCCGTCCGGCATCCGTTCGGTTGCGGTAAGGTGTTTCGGTCCGGCGCATAAGCGGCTCCTTAGAAGATGGTCCATCCGGATTGTCGAATTAAACCATCCGAAATCCCGCAGGCGATACCCGTTTCAGCAAAAACAGCTGTCAAGAGCTGCGCCGCGGATTATCGGACAGGGTAACCCGTAAATATAAAGTCCTTCTGCTTCACGAGCGTGTGGCACTGGTGGCATTCGCGGGCAAAAGATGCATCTTTCCCATACGGTGTATACTTGCCCGTTTTTGCATCGTACACGAATCGGGCATATCCCCAGCCGCTGGTTTCCGGAAATCGCTTGGAATCCTTGATGATAAACTCGACGCGCCTGAGGACATCCGGTTCCAGCGCCGGCGGAAAGCCGGGGCTTATTCGCTCGGACCAGCCGATCTTGACAATCGTGGCTCCGTCGGGAAAGGGCTTGCCGTTTCCGGGAATGCCGCTCTGATAGGCGGTGATCATCGCGGGATTCCCGAGAATGATCCGGACTTCTTTGACGTCGGTTCTGTAACTGGGAGCGATGGCCTGCCAGGTTTCGTATCCTTTGATCTCGGAAAATGATATTCCGTTGGGTTCACTCAAGGAATATTTATCCTGCGCCAAAACCTGGCCGCCCTCCTGCGCGACGACAGCCAGTAATGCAAGAAGAAATGCAAAGATGATCCTCGTTTTCATTATGAATGCCTCCTTTCCATGTGTGTCTAAAACCTATCGATGAATAGAGGAAAGTCAAGACGGCTGCCGTCACCTCTCGGGCGGATGATTTGAGTATCAATTGCGTTTCGTTCCGGGCGCGAAGCCGGTGCCGGGATAGGTGATCCTTGTGCCGCGAATTTCCGCAAACCCAGTCAGGGTGTGCGGTCTCACGCCGGTTTCACCGAGGATGTCTAAAACCGCGATGCCCCGAACAGAGAGCGCGTCGGCAACGAGCGAACGGTGGCAGCGCCAGGGGACGGCTTCGGCGCACAGGATGACGGTTTTCTTTTCGCGGGCGATGTCGATGAGGCGCTCCAGATGCTCCTGAAACTGCGGCGTCTGCATATAATCGGCGTAGCCGCGGAAGGACGCGTTGTGCCAGCCGGTATTGATCGATCCTTTTGTCGTGTGGCGCAGCCCGCCGAGTCCCGGGAAGCGAATGTATCCGATATCCTCGCCCTCTAAACTTCGCTGCAGTTCATCCTCATTATACTGAGGGTTATGTCTTGACTTCGCAATCGTTCGTATATCAACCACATTTTCTATGGCGTAGGCTCGCAGCATTTGTATAAACGCTTCGATGGACCGCGTGGAGTGGCCGATCGTATAGACTGTCATCGCGGTATCCCCTTCGGGCAAGAGTCTCTGGAATCAAATCATCATGTGCCGCCGATTTTCAATATCCATTTCAGGAGCCGGGCGAATGCATTTTATGAATCAGGTCACGGTAACGTCAAATGCCGACCATTTCCTGCTCGCTAAATGTTGATGATGCGGTTTTGGGTTTTGCCTTATGCCGGGAGCAGACCGTGAACGCGAGACTCTAATGCAAATTACGCTAGGAGGACGCAATCCGAAACACAATGGTAGTTTTTAAAGAGGATAGCCGTAGGTAAAATATAGAGTGAGCCGTGAGGAGCGTGACGCGATGAGACGGGCCATGCTCCCGCAGCCGGAGTCTATTGCCGCATGTCCGCGAGAAATCATCTGATGCGCTTGCGTTGGCGCCGAGACGCTTAGCCCGCCCCGGGAAACGCAACGAATATCGCCCGGTGCGGGAATGTAATTTATTCGATTTATTCGTCCCGGCGGGCTTTCATCTGACGGCGCGTGGCGTCGAGCTCCATCTTGCGCAGGCGGACGCTCTGGGGCGTAACTTCCACCAGCTCGTCTTCGGCGATGAATTCGATGGCTTGATCCAGAGACAAAATTCGCGGCGGACGCAGGATGATGGTGGCATCGGACGTGGATGCCCGCATGTTGGTGAGCTTCTTTTCCTTGACGATATTGACGTTCAAATCCTGTGTGCGGTTGCGCTCGCCCACGACCATTCCCGCATAAACATCTGTGCCGACGTCCACAAGCATTTCGCCGCGGTCCTCCATCGCGAAACTGGCGTAACCCGTCACGCGACCGGCGCGGTCTGCTACCAGAACGCCTGTGCTGCGCTGGGGGATGGGGCCAAACCACGGCGCGTAGTCTTCCAGGAGAGAATTCATCACGCCGCCGCCCTTGGTGTCCGTTAAGAACTGGCTGCGGAAGCCGATGAGGCCGCGCGAGGGGACCAGAAATTCCATACTGACCCGGCCACTGCCCTTATTCACCAGGCTTTCGAGTCTTCCCTTGCGGATGGACAACTTTTCCGTGATTCTGCCGACAAATTCTTCCGGGATGTCCAAAAATAGTCTCTCCACCGGTTCGAGGATTTTGCCGTCCTGCTTTTTGGTGATGACCTGCGGCTTGGACACGGCCATCTCGAATCCTTCGCGGCGCATGGTTTCAATAAGCACGGCCATCTGCAGTTCGCCGCGTCCGCATACTTCAAACGCGTCCGTGCGATCAAGCTTTTTGATTTTGACGGCCACATTACGCAGGGATTCTTTTTCCAGCCTCTCGAGTAAATGGCGGGACGTTAAATATTTTCCTTCTTTGCCGGCAAAAGGTCCGTCATTGACGTAAAAGATCATGGAGACCGTGGGTTCATCCACGATCAACCGCGGCAGAGGCTGCGGATTATCCAGGGATGAAATCGTATCGCCGATGGTGACATTTTCCACGCCGGCCAGCGAGAGAATATCGCCTGATTCCGCGACGGTGACCGATTTTTTAGCCAGTCCGTGAAACTCATAAAGGGCGGACAGCTTCACACCACTCACCGTTTTTTCTTTTGCGCACAGGGTATAGAGTTTATTCATTTCCAGCTTTCCGCTTTGCAGGCGGCCGACGGCAATCTGACCGACATAAGAATCATAATCCAGGTTGGTGACCAGAAATTGCGTATTGCCGTCATCATCGCCCACAGGCGCCGGGATGGAATCAATGATGGCCTGTAGAAGAGGCTGAAGATCGGAGCTGTCGTCGCCAAGTTTCTTGTGGCTCACGCCGATCTTGGAGTTGGTGTATAAAATCGGAAATTCGATTTGATGCTCTTCGGCGCCCAGGTCGATAAAAAGATCATACGTCTCGTTGATGACTTCCTCAATGCGGGCGTCGGGGCGGTCAATTTTATTGATAACCAGAATGATCGGCAGATGCAGAGCCAGCGCTTTTTTCAGCACAAAGCGGGTTTGCGGCAGCGGACCTTCGCTGGCATCGACCAGCAGCATCGCGCCGTCCACCATGTTGAGGCTGCGTTCGACTTCGCCGCCGAAATCGGCATGACCCGGTGTATCGACGATATTGATTTTCACGCCGTGATAGTCGATCGCGGTGTTCTTGGCCGCAATCGTGATGCCGCGTTCCTTTTCCAGCGCCATCGAATCCATGACACGGTCTTCCACGGCCTGATTGGCGCGGAAGATGCCCGTTTGCTTCAGCATCGCATTGAGCAGCGTGGTTTTTCCATGGTCAACGTGGGCAATAATAGCAACATTTCTTAAATGATCTTTTTTCATTTTTCTCTTTCTTATGGGTCATCTGGGTGAATTCGTATCGGATAGGATGAAGCTATTCTTTACCGAAGGGATGTCCATTACGCTAATTTTTTTAATAAAGCGAGTTCATTCATAGCAAAGTATAGCTTATTTAACCAGTAATTTTTTGGGGGGCTCTCTGCCTGAGGCGAACAAACCGGTGTGGGGGCTGATTTCTGCATGATGTTGCCGGGTTGACGGGCAGTCTTTACAAATCGGTGTCTAATAACTATAATTTGCGCAGGAATTCAAAAAACTAATCCAAGAGGCGGCGGAAATGACTTACATAAAAATTAATTTCGGCAGTAATTTTGAAGATGAATTTCAAAAAGCGGTGGATGAAGTCTTTCATCTGGTGCGCCCGGCTTTCAGAAGCTATGAATTCTGGCGCCCCAACGTTGATGTGTATGAATCGGTTGAAGAAGTCATCGTTCTTGCGGATATGGCGGGCCTCGACCGGGAAGAACTGCACATCGAGGTGGACCGCAAGAAGATGAAAATCGCGGGCATTCGCAAAGCGATCCAGCTTCTGCACAATGCGCGCTATGTTCAGGCGGAAATTCCGCATGGCTATTTTGAAAGGAGCATTGTCCTGCCCGCACCGGTAGATGCCCAATCCGCAGTTGCGTCTTACGCGGACGGCATTCTGGTCGTAAGGATCAACAAATTACCGGCCAGTAAAATGCACAGGGTGGTCATTTCGACCGAATAGCTGACCGATTACTCGATATCAATATTTGGAGGTACTATGACTCAACAAGACGGGTCTGAAAATAAAGTCGAAAATAAAGGCGGTTTCAATATTCCGGAAGTCATTCCTATTCTTCCGCTGGGCA
>Ga0351840_1033_pt1 | contig 25914 bp, 19 predicted proteins | sample BONcelHFGM3001E5_FD_206883 | JGI IMG/M metagenome (GOLD analysis project Ga0351840, IMG submission 206883) | Enriched cells from coal bed in the Powder River Basin, Montana, United States - BONCAT cells FGM rep1 HSBNCT.FGM.300.1.E5 ... | reverse complement strand
GCGAAACCTGCAGAGGGGCCGGAGTGCGAATCATTGAAATGAATTTCCTGCCCGATGTTCATGTACCCTGCGAAAGCTGTTCTGGCAAAAGATACAACCGCGAAACCTTAGAGGTAAGATTCAAAGGAAAATCGATCAACGATGTCCTGAATATGACCATAAACCAGGCTGTTGAGTTTTTCGAAAACATTCCGTTTATCCTTCATAAGATCAGAACTTTAAAAGAAGTCGGGCTGGGGTATATAACCCTTGGTCAACAATCTACAACACTTTCGGGTGGTGAAGCCCAAAGGGTAAAACTGGCAACAGAACTTTCGAAGAAAGATACCGGAAAAACGATGTACATTCTGGATGAACCAACCACAGGCCTTCACTTTGAAGATGTGAATGTTTTATTGGGTGTGCTGAACCGTCTGGTTGACAAAGGAAACACAGTTTTGGTGATTGAGCATAACCTGGAAGTTATAAAAGTAGCTGATCACATCGTTGATTTAGGTCCCGGAGGAGGAAAAAGAGGGGGATTAATTGTTGCAACAGGCACCCCTGAAGAAGTTTCTCTAAATACGGAAAGTGCAACTGCTCAATACATTAAAGAAGAATTAAATATTCACTGACAAAATATTACAATAAAAACCTGAATAAATTTTGACTAACAAAAAACATGTTAGTATATTTACCGCCTGAATATCTAAACTCAAACGCTAAAAAAGCATTTGCTAATTAAACTACGAATACAGCATGTACACAGAAGGCTTTACAGAAGAAGACAGAATCAGGGATGCGATAACTCCCAAAAACTGGAATGAGATAATGTCCAGCGATTCCTGGGCTGTTTTCAAAATCATGGCTGAACTGGTTGAAGGTTTTGAAAAACTGGGAAAAATCGGTCCATGTGTCACCATATTTGGTTCAGCACGTACAAAGTCCACCCATAAGTATTACAAACTTGCCGAAGAAGTCGCCTATTTATTGACAAAAAAGGGATTTGGAATTATTTCAGGAGGTGGCCCCGGAATAATGGAAGCGGCCAACAAAGGCGCACATTTTGGTGGAGGAAAATCTGTAGGTCTGAATATTGATTTACCATTTGAGCAATATTCCAATCCATTTATAGACCCCGACAAACTCATTACTTTCGACTATTTCTTCGTTAGAAAAGTAATGTTTATGAAGTATTCGCAGGGCTATATTGTTATTCCCGGAGGTTTTGGAACTCTGGATGAATTGTTTGAAGCAATTACGCTGATTCAGACACACAAAACTGTTAGGTTTCCGATTGTTCTTGTCTCTACCGAATACTGGAAAGGACTGATCGACTGGATACATCATGTAATGCTGACAGAGCATAACATCAGCACTTCTGACCTTGATATATTCACAATGGTTGATACTGCAGATGAAGCAGTAGCTATTATTGAGGAATATTATAACAAGTACGCACTAAAACCAAATTTCTGAGATTTGCCGGGATCAAGTCTCTTTTCATTTATTAATCCGAATTTTCAAAAATCAAACGACATGACATCATTAAAATTAATTCAGTTAAACTTCTCCACAGGGGGATACAACCTTTTGGCCAGGGTGATGATTAATGGTAAACCCGCCCTTTTTCTGGTTGACACAGGCTCAGCTCAAACTGTGCTTGATACCGACCACATGCAAAAGTTTGTCAGCCAGACTGAACTCAAACGAAATGCAAGGAAAAACCTTGCTCCGGGCTCTACCAGTGTTTACAGCTACATCGCCAACATTGAAACCCTTGAGATTGGCTCAGTAGTTATTAAAAACTACAAAGCCACAGCCGTTGATCTGGGATATATCAACCGTGCATTCAGAGGTATGGGAAATCCACAGGTTGACGGACTTCTTGGTTGCGACCTGCTGCGCCATTGCAAAGCTACACTCAAATTTGAAGAGCGTGTTCTTGAACTGGGAGCTCTTGAAGAACCAAGTGAAGTGGCTCAAAATGCCATCATCGAATAATCACAATTTTCGAGGCTGACATCAGTTTTGAATACTGATTTTCAATTGCAATTACATAATATAAACCTGCTGGCAGATTTCCAGAATCAAACTGCATTCTGGAAATCCTTTCAGCTTTTTGTCGTTTCATGACTTTTCCATGAATATCGATAATCCTCACTTCCCAGTCGCCTGAGCTTTCAAATTCAATTACAAATGTTTCTTTTGCCGGATTGGGGTAGATGCTGATTCCTGTCTGTACCTTTTCATTTTCATGAATACCGATTGGCCCGGGAGTTGTCCCTTTATAAAGAACTACACCTCCGCTGTAATTTCCAATTGCCAGATCAGGAAATCCGTCTGAATTCAGATCAATCACACCCGGTGAAGTTCTGATTCCTTCCGAAATATACATAAAATGCCTGCTGACCAGGTCGAAGGTGGCTTCAGCCGTTGTGCTTATGTTTTTGTAATGAAAAATCATTCCCGACTCAGAGCCAACCAATAAATTAAGTTTGCCATCCTTTCCTTCAAAAAAACACGGCGCACTATGGCCGGTATAGGAAACCTGCGGATCAGTTACATTTACCTTCCCAAAGAAATCGGAAATCATTTCAAAATCAGGATTGGCAATATTTCCAGAATTGCGGTAGTAAACCAGCTTTCCATCGGCATTGCCGATTACCAGTGAAATCGTTTCTTCACCCGGGAATTTCAAAAAAACCGGCGTGCTGTTGGCTCCGACATCAATCGACTGCCAATTATTTACAGGAGTTGCATACACCGGCATTTGCCCGGGCAAAGCCAGATTTTGAAAATGCCAGAGAGATCCTGTTTCATTACCCAAAATCATGTCAAGACTTCCGTTTCCATCCAGATCAGCAAAAGCCGGGTATAAGCCGCGAAGCCTCAATGCTGATGCTCCGGCAAAATCATCATCCGCCAGAATAAATGATGGATTGATAGTGCTTCCATTGTTGATATACAGATGTAATCGACCTGTATAATAACACTTTAGCTGACCATTTAGATTCACAATGCAACTGTCATTAAAGCCAAAATTCCCAACCACCATATCGGTTAATCCATCCTGATTGATATCCACAAAAACCGGATGCGAACCGAATCCCATATCAATCATGGTATTTTGCAGGAACGATTGAGTTACCAACCTGAAATCAGGCACGACCGATTCCGAAATATCCTCATACATCCATACACTGTTATAGCCGGCTGATTTTTTCAGACCGGGATCAAACGGCGAAACCAGCAACTCTTTTTTGCCGTTGTTTGAAATGTCGAAATGCTGAACCAGGGGAAAAGACCATAAATCAATAGGTGAAGTTTCAGGATAGTTAAAAATCTGGCTTGTCATAACCGCATTGAAATCATCACCTCCATTGATAAGAAATGCAGGATCGCTATAGTCAACATCTCCAAGAATAAGGTCATTGATGCCATCACCATTCATATCAAGAAGACAAAAAGTAGAACCTGTATGTTTTGGATCAGATTTTGTGATCATTTGACCAGATTTCTGATAGCAGGTGTCGAGGTAAATTTCATTTGATTCAGGATTTTCAGCAAAGCGCCCCCAGCAACCCTCAACTTTGTGAAATACCAACGAATCGGCATTTCCATATAGCTCCATCGACATATTCTGATGTAAATCCACATATGATCCTAATCCCCAGAAGGTTATAATATCAAGATCTCCATCACCATCCAGATCCTGAATGACCGGATAATCGACGTAAGTCACCAAAAGATTCGTAAAAATGCTACCCTGAAAAGATGTTATGTAAGGATCAACAACCTGTTCAAATGCAGGATAATCGGTTCCAATATTTTTGAAAGCCAGAATACCTCCGGGAGTGTAAGTAAAAATATCAGGCTTGCCATCGTTGTTGTAATCAACCAATTGAAACCATTGCTTGATCGGCGGGAAGAATCGTCTGTATTCAGGCGCGTATTGATAGGGATTGACCGCTGATTCGGGATTGAAGATAAATGGCAGCAGTCTGTCGCCATGACGGTCAAAAATAATCAGATCATCAATTTCATCGCCGTTGATGTCTATTTTTCCGAATTGAACATTATTCAAGCCTCCGGCCCAGGCATTGTCAAGCTTTTCGCCATGCACAAAAACATCAGGGCCGTGCCAGGGCAAAAATCCAAACTCATTGGTGTTTTGGGCGATTGATAGATTCAAAAAAAGCACTAACTTGATCAGAATGAGAAATAAGAGTCGGGGTCGCATGTGAGTTTGCATTTAGACAATTGTTTGTAAATTTAAAAAAAAGCCACGAGATACGGCAGAAAAAATCCGGCAATGTAAAAAGACATGACAAGATATTTCATATTTTACTTAACTTCATTACTATTTTATTTTCTGATTCTTAATTAATTAGCATCAATATTAAGTTTTAAAAAAACAAAAAAACAGGATTGGTATTTTCGGTAAGAAGTCCTATATTTGCAGGCTCAAAAAAACAGTCTAATACAATTAAATTACTCAAACATGCAGAATAAAGGTGCTATTAAATTCTTCGCGATTGCATTGGCAATTGTGTGCCTTTTTCAGCTATCATTCACTTTCTTTTCAAAAAAGGTTGAGAGAAATGCCGTAGCGTACTCACGGAATGAAGCTGCAACAAGTCAGGCAAAAGAACTGGCAAAAGGTAATACAGTGCTTGAGCAGGTATTGCTCGACTCAATCAGCAAAGCCAGGGAGAGGTATTTTCTTGACTCAATGTCAGGTCAGACTGTCTATAATATCCTGGTCAGGAAATATACTTATCAGGAAGTTAAAGAACGCGAACTTAACCTGGGTCTTGACTTAAAAGGCGGAATGAACGTTACCCTTGAGGTTTCGGTTGTTGACATCGTGAGAGCGCTTTCAGGCAATAGCACCAATCCTGTATTTACACAGGCAATCGACAAGGCGCTTGAAAAGCAAAAAGCAAGTCAGACAGATTTCGTTACATTATTTGGTGAATCATTTAAAGAAGTTGACCCCAATGCATCTCTGGCTGCGATCTTCAACACAGTTGATCTGAAAGACAGAGTTACTTTCAATTCAACCAATGATGAAGTGCTGAAGGTTATCAGGGAGGAAACCAAAGGAGCGATTGATCGCACCTTCAACATCCTGCGCACCCGTATCGACCGCTTTGGAGTTGCTCAGCCAAACATTCAACAACTGCAGACAGCCGGAAGAATTCTGGTTGAATTGCCAGGTATAAAAGAACCTGAGCGTGTTCGTAAACTTCTGCAGGGAACTGCACAGCTCGAGTTTTGGGAAACCTATCAGTTTGCTGAATTGGTTCCTTACTTCGAAGAAGCAAATAAAAGGTTGGTTGACGGTCAGGTCAGCCCTGCAACAACTGATACACTTTCAGCAACAACTGCAGAAACTCAAACCGAAGCAGTTGCTGATACAGCCACAGCTGCAAAAGATGACACTACCAGTAAAGCATTGCTTGACAAACTCAGCGATACCACATCTGATGATAAGCAAGATGCTAATTTTGAAAAATACGCCAAAGAAAACCCATTATTTGCATATCTGAACCCTGCAATCTTCCCGAATGCTCAGGGACAGTACTTCCCGGGACAGGGTGCAACTGTAGGTTTTGCAACCATAAAAGATACTGCAAGGGTTAACCGCATGTTGCGTCAGACCAAAGCTTCATTCCCCAGAGACCTGAAACTTGCCTGGACAGTAAAACCAGAGAAAGATCGTCCTGATATTCTAGAGCTGATTGCACTGAAAATTACAAGCCGCGATGGCAAAGCCCCACTCGGCGGCGATGCAGTAGTTGATGCACGCCAGGATTACGATCCTAACGGAAGAGTTGAGATTACCATGCTGATGAATGCAGAAGGTGCAAAAACATGGAAAAGGCTTACCGGTGATAATATCGGAAATCAGGTTGCCATTGTGCTTGACGATTATGTTTATTCAGCACCAAGAGTAAACAGCGAAATTCCAAACGGACGCTCCTCTATCACTGGAAACTTCTCTATTGAAGAAGCGCAGGATCTTGCAAATATTCTGAAAGCAGGAAAATTACCTGCTCCTGCACGCATTGTTCAGGAAGAAGTTGTTGGACCATCACTCGGCCGTGAATCGATCAACGCCGGACTTGCATCATTCATTATTGCTTTTGTTCTTGTACTTATCTACATGGTACTTTACTACAACAGAGCAGGCTGGATTGCTGATATTGCACTTGTAACCAACATCTTCTTTATTTTTGGAGTACTTACTTCGTTGGGAGCTGTGCTTACACTGCCTGGTATTGCGGGTATTGTTCTTACTCTGGGTATGGCGGTAGATGCCAACGTAATTATTTATGAACGTATCAGAGAAGAACTCCGGGCAGGCAAAGGTTTACGCCTGGCTATAACCGACGGATACAACAATGCTTATTCTGCGATTATCGACGGTAACGTAACTACATTGCTTACAGGTATTGTACTCTACATTTTTGGATCAGGACCAGTTCAGGGATTTGCTACCACACTTATTATTGGTATCATAACCTCATTGTTTACTGCCATCTTTATTTCAAGAATCATTTTTGAAAAGCTGTTAAACAGTAACAAAAACATTCCTTTCGACAACGCCTACACCCGTTACGCTTTTACTAAAGTTAATTTCAACTTTATTTCAATGCGCCGGAAGATGTACATCGCATCGGGAATCTTCATTTTTATAGGGATTATTTCTCTTGCAACCAAAGGGCTGAATTTTGGAGTTGACTTCTCAGGTGGACGTACTTATGTAGTTCGCTTCGACAAGGAAGTGAACACCAACGACGTTCGTAGCGCGCTTAATGAAGAATTTGGAGAATCTCCTGAAGTAAAAACTTTCGGATCGGCAAACCAGGTGAAAATCACCACCAAGTATATGATCGAGGATGATACGCAGGCAGCAGATTCAATTGTTGAAGCCAAAATTTATGGAGGAGTGAAGAATTTCTATACGACTCCAATGACTTTTAAAGAATTCACAGATGACGATGATGCCAAGGTACTCGGACGTTTGAGTTCTCAGAAAGTAGGTCCAACCATTGCCGATGACATCAAACAGGGAGCCCTTCTTGCGGTTTTCTTTGCACTGATTATCATCTTTATCTATATTGCCATCCGTTTTAAAAAGTGGGAATATGGAATGGGAGGTTTGGTAGCTCTTGCTCACGACACGATGATTACCATATCGCTTTACTCCTTGTTTGCTGGTATTCTGCCCTTCAACCTTGAAGTTGATCAGGCGTTTATTGCTGCTTTGCTTACCATTATCGGTTACTCAATCAACGATACTGTGATCATCTTTGACCGTATCAGGGAATATATCGGGCTATATCCAAAACGCACGATTCAGGACAATATGAATCATGCGATGAACAGCACCCTCGGTCGTACTTTCAATACTGCAGGAACAACCCTCGTTGTATTGATCGCCATCTTTATCTTTGGTGGTGAAGTAATCCGCGGATTTGTATTTGCGCTTATGGTTGGTGTAGCCGTTGGTACATACTCTTCAATCTTTGTTGCATCACCGATCGCTTTCGATTTTATTACGATGTCAAACAAACGTAAAAAAAGAAAAGAAGAGCTGAAGAAAGCAACTAAATAATTTAACTGCTTAAAATTTTTAAAAGCCCGCTGATTATCAACAGCGGGCTTTTAAATTTTATTGCTTTTGCTGACAGCGGGTTTAAAAAGAAAAGCGTAATTTTACCGGGCTAAGACGAATTAAATGCAAGCAGGAGTTTTATTATTTCTTGATATAAGCGGAGGTGAATTTCTGGTCATCCTGTTGGGTGTATTTCTGATTTTCGGACCAAAAAAAATGCCTGAGGTTGCCAGAAAAATCGGGCGGGTTATGAATGAACTCAAGAAAGCCTCAAGTGACATCACCAAAGAATTCAGGGAGGAAACCAATGTAATTACCCGCGAAATTTCATCCGCCAGAGAAAGCATTCGCCGTGAAACTGAAAGTATCCGAAAGGAAATTCCTGATCTTGCAACCCTCTCAACCGAAGACACCAGCATTTATCCTGAGATAATCGAAACTGAAGTTAAATCTGAACCTATTGCGGAAATTAGCTCAGATGTTGAACAAAAGCCAGAGCCCTTAACTTAATCCGGGCAATTATTTGCAAAATTGACCGTTCTTCATTTGTGGTAATAAGATGAGACTTTTTCCTTCAGGTTTACCAATTCAAAAATTCCTAACTTAGCAGGCAAATAGGCAAATACAATGACATCACCCTTCAATCATATGCCAAAACTTCAAATCATATTCAGGGCACTATTTATTTCTGCCTTGTTTTTAATTTTCAGCCCTGTCACCACACAGGCTCAAAGCAGGCGCATGGCAGCAGCAGATGAAGCTTTCAACAGCTTTCAATATAATATTGCAGTCAGCAGATATAAAAAAGTTTACTCCAGAACCAAAAGCAGACCTGAAAAGGATCGCATTTCTTTTCAGATGGCAGAGTGTTACAGGATGATGAACAACACCAAAAGAGCTGAAGTTACCTACCGGAGAATCATTAAGAGTGATTTTGCACGCAGAAACCCCATCACCTATCTTCGCTACGCCGATATGCTCAAAGCCAGCGAGAAATATGATGATGCTAAAGAATACTATGCCCTTTACACCGAAAACGTTCCTGAAGACCCACGCGGGCCAAACGGAGTAAAATCCTGCGAACTGGCAGCTGAATGGATAAAAAATCCAACCAAATTTTCGATCACCAACGTTAAGAAACTCAACTCTAAAAGCGACGACTTTGCCGCTACATATGCCGACAAGTTTTACAATGCAGTGATTTTTACTTCAACCCGCGAAGGTAGTACCGGTAAGGGACTTGACGACTGGACAGGACAGAACTTCAGTGATCTCTTTCTTTCCCGTCAGGATCGTAAAGGAGAATGGAGTGAACCTGCTCTCGTCGATACGGAAGGAAAAATTAACACATCATCCAATGAGGGAGCTCCCGCATTTAATGATAAATTTTCAGCGCTGTATTTTACACGCTGCAGCAATGGTGAGGATGAAGCCACCAATTGCAAAATTATCGTCATTAAGCGCACCGGCAAAGGCTGGGGCGAACCTCAGGTTTTAAACTTAGGTAGCGACAGCACAGTTACCAACGGGCACCCGGCCATCAGTAAAGATGAATTAACCCTGATCTTTTCAAGCGATCGTAAAGGCGGGCAAGGTGGCAAAGATTTATGGATTGCCACCCGAAAAAGTGCTGCAGACGAATTTAATAAACCGCTGAATCTGGGTGCGCTGGTTAATACTCCCGGCGAAGAGGTTTTCCCATTCCTCAAAAATGATACTACGCTATATTTTGCCTCAAACGGGCATCCCGGTCTTGGAGGTCTTGATATTTTCAAAACTTTAAAACGGGATGGAGAGTGGACTGAACCAATAAATCTCGAAGTACCGGTAAATTCCAATGCCGATGATTTCGCTATTATCTTCCAGCCAGGTGAAGAACAGGGATTTCTCTCCTCGAACAGAAAAGGCGGACGCGGTGGTGATGACATTTACTACTTCATCAATCCACCTTTGGTATTTACACTTCAGGGGACTGTTAAGGATGAGCTCACCTTGCAGTTCATTCCAATGGCTACGGTAAGATTGGCCGGTTCTGATGGCACTTCAGTGGATGCCAAAACAGATCCAAAAGGTTTTTATTCATTCAGCAAATCGCAGATAAAGCCGAATACAACCTACGAACTTACTGTTCTGAAAGACAACTATTTCAATAAAAAGGCTGCTGAAACAACTGTCGGGCTAGAGAAAAACAAGGACTTTGTTATTGACTTTCTGCTCGAACCCATTCCTGAAAAACCTGTTGTTCTTCCTGACATTCTCTATGATCTTGCCAAATGGGACCTCAAACCTCAATACCAGGATTCTCTGCAGGGACTTATCAAAACCCTGCTCGAAAATGAAACTGTGATTGTTGAACTTGCTTCACATACCGATGCCAGAGATACCGATGAACGCAACGATATTCTTTCGCAGCGTAGGGCCGAATCAGTTGTCAACTATCTTATTGACAGAGGAATAGACCCCGAGCGTCTCGTTGCAAAAGGATATGGCGAAAGAGTTCCCCGAACCATGATGAAGGATGTAAAAAAAGATGGCTTCCTGTTTAAAACCGGAACAATTCTCACCGAATCGTTTATTGATTCTTTGAAATCAACTCCTGAAAAAGAAGCAGCACATGCTTTAAACCGCCGTACCGAGTTCAGGGTGCTTAGCAAAGATTATGTACCAAAAGCAAAAAACCTGCAGATCGGACAAAAAGTTGAAGTTAAAATTAACCCTGAAGACAACATTATTGCCATTGAGGTTGGCAGGGGAAATTCGGTCATAATTCCTGCAATAGTCAATGGATTCAATGTAAAAATTATGCTCGATCGAAACGACCGTGGCCTGATCTTTTCGCTTCCTGAAGCGCAGAAATTGCTGACTTCCGGAGCAATTACGAAAAATGATTTTATAGGTGATGCCAATGTAGTGCTTGCCGAAGGATCAATTGCCGACAAAGCCGTTTTCAGGATCAAAGAGTTTAAGATAGGATCAAAAATTGTTTCTAATGTTGAAGCAAGTGTATCACACAAAATAACCGAAGGCGCAATTATGGGCGAAAGTACCATTAATATATTCGGTCGTTTCAAAATTGACGAGAATAATAAACAACTGATTTTCAACTAAGAATAACATTTTCCGGCTGCTTTTGCAGCCGGCTTGTTTTTTAACAGCACTATTGTCATGTCGCAGGAATCAAGATACAACCAAAGAGGAGTTTCAGCAGGTAAGGAAGATGTGCATAATGCCATTGCCAATGTTGACAAAGGACTTTTCCCTAAAGCATTCTGCAAAATCATTCCCGATATTCTGGGAGGTGACCCCGATTGGTGCAATGTTATGCACGCCGATGGTGCCGGCACAAAATCTTCACTTGCCTATCTGTACTGGAAAGAAACGGGTGATTTAAGCGTTTGGAAAGGCATTGCACAGGATGCCATCGTAATGAATACCGACGATTTGCTCTGCATCGGAGCCACCGACAACATTCTGCTCTCTTCTACAATAGGACGAAACAAGAATAAAATTCCCGGTGAAGTTATCTCTGCCATAATTAACGGAACTGAAGAATTTCTTGAGGAGATGCGCAGTTATGGCATTGGCATCTATTCCACGGGTGGTGAAACTGCCGATGTAGGAGATCTGGTAAGAACAATAATTGTTGACTCTACAGTAACAGCCCGTATGCCGCGAAACCAGGTCATTTCCAACCATAATATTCAGGCTGGCGATGTAATTGTCGGACTTTCATCATACGGACAAGCTACCTATGAAAGAGCTTACAACGGAGGAATGGGAAGCAATGGTCTAACCTCAGCCAGACATGATGTTTTTCATAAAGTATATGCTTCAATGTTTCCTGAAAGCTTCGATCCCGACGTTCCGGAATCACTGGCTTACTGCGGCAATCTGAAACTTACAGATCCTTCTCCTGTGCAGGGAGTTGACATGGGCAAACTGGTCCTCTCTCCTACCCGCACCTATGCTCCGGTAATTAAACAGATACTCGATAACTATCGTAGCCAGATACATGGAATGGTGCATTGTTCAGGTGGCGCACAAACTAAAGTGCTGCATTTTATCGGCAATCTGCATATTATAAAGGAAAACCTTTTTGAAGTCCCGCCACTTTTCAGAATTATACAGGAACAATCAGGCACATCGTGGGCTGAAATGTATAAAGTATTTAATATGGGGCATCGTATGGAACTTTATGTGCCTCAGGAAATAGCCATTGAATTGATTAATATTTCAGAAAGTTTTGGAATTGAAGCGAAGGTGGTGGGCAGGTGTGAAGCGGCTGTATCAAAAAAAGTAAGTATCAAGACTGTGAACGGAGATTTTGAGTATTAATTTAATGGCAATACGTTAAGGAAGAGTGTCTTCGTTCCGATAGCTATAGGAACAGTTCAGACTGACAGTCATCCTGAGTTGAAACTCAAATAAATTTGAACAGAATGCGGAGATGACAGGTTGTTCAAGCGTTTAAACACTTCGACTCCGCTCAATGTGACATTCGTTTAGAGTGTACACTTTTTCATCTTAATGCACTAATTATCAATCCTATACGATGTTCTCCTGAGCGGAGTCGAAGGATAAAACGAAAATCTGTCATTGGTAGCAGTTCCGATAGCTATCGGAGCGAAGGACTAAGCGATCGATTTTCAAATCAAGTAATCCTTAATACGGAGTTAAAAGGACATCATCCTATTCCGGAAGCTATTACTTTGCAAGGTGGAAATTTGTACCTTTGCACCCCAAAAACAAAACACAATGCTCGACAAGCTTGAAGCAATATATCAGCGATTTCTTGATATTGAAGATCAGATGAATAACCCGGCCGTAATGGCCGACATGAAGTCGTATGTCAGATTAAGCAAAGATTACAAAGAATTGCAGGCCATCGTTGTTGCTTACAGGGAATACCAATCGGTGGTTGCCAATATGGAAGCAGCCAAAGAAATTCTTTACAACGAAAAGGACGAAGAATTCAGGTCGATGGCCAAAGAGGAAATGACTGCGCTGACCGAGAAAAAGGAACAAATGGAAGAAGATATCCGGCTGATGCTGATACCTTCCGATCCACAGGATGGCAAAAATGCAGTTCTCGAAATCCGTGCCGGCACAGGTGGTGATGAAGCCAGTATTTTTGCAGGCGACCTCTATCGCATGTACACCAAGTTCTGTGAAACAAAAGGCTGGAAAATTGATCTGGTGGATTGTACCGATGGAACTGTTGGTGGTTATAAAGAAATCATCCTGAATGTTTCCGGTGAAAATGTTTACGGACTTATGAAATATGAATCGGGTGTTCACCGCGTTCAAAGGGTTCCGCAAACAGAAACTCAGGGCCGTGTGCATACTTCCGCAGCCTCTGTGGTGGTGCTTCCCGAAGCTGATGAATTTGATATCGACCTTAAAGCCAGTGATATACGCAAAGATCTTTACTGCTCATCAGGACCTGGCGGACAGTCGGTAAATACAACCTACTCGGCAGTAAGGCTTACCCACCTTCCCTCAGGAATTACCGTTGCCATTCAGGATCAAAAATCTCAGATGAAAAACTTCGATAAAGCCATGACCATTCTGCGCACCCGGCTTTTTGAGCAGGAATATCAGAAATATCTTGACGAGATATCGAAGAAACGCAAAACCATGGTTTCAACCGGCGACCGTTCTGCCAAAATCCGCACCTACAATTATCCGCAGAGTCGCATTACCGATCACCGGATAAACCTTACAGTTTATAACCTGCAGACATTTATGGACGGCGATATTCAGAGCATGATAGATGCGCTTCAGCTTGCCGAAAATGCAGAAAGACTGAAAGAAGCTGTTGGATAAACCTTTTAAAAAATAAGTATCTATGTCGTTTAGCTAAGGAATATTGTCTTTCCAGCACGTGCGGGACTCAGACTGACAGTCATCCTGAGCGGAGTCGAAGGATATTTGATTGACTTACGGCATCAAAATAAGCATTTCTGTTTCATAACTTATCCCTCAAGCATGAACCGTCAGCAACTCATTTCCATTATCAGATCAAAAAAATCATTTCTCTGTGTCGGTCTTGACAGTGATTTTGATAAAATTCCGGAGCATCTCAAAAACTCCGATGATCCGGTTTTTGAATTCAACCGCAGGATTATTGATGCAACCATGCAATATGCTGTTGCCTACAAACCCAATCTCGCATTCTACGAATCGCGTGGCATAGAAGGGTTAAAGAGCCTTCAGCGCACCATGGATTATCTTGAGAACTTCAGAAATGAGTGTTTTACCATTGCCGACGCCAAGCGAGGTGATATAGGCAATACTTCGTCGCAATATGCAAAAGCATTCTTCAACAAACCGGTTTCAGGGTTTGATTTTGATGCAGTTACTGTTGCCCCTTACATGGGAGAAGATTCTGTAAGTCCGTTTCTGGGATTTGATGGGAAATGGATTGTTTTGCTCGCCCTCACATCAAACAAGGGAGCATTTGACTTTCAATTGATTGAAGACAAAACAAATGAGCCAATCTTCGAAAAAGTACTGAAAACATCTATGAAATGGGGCAGCCCCGAAAACATGATGTATGTGGTAGGAGCTACCCGTGCCGAAATGCTCGCTGAAATCAGAAAAACAATTCCCGATCATTTTCTGCTGGTTCCTGGTGTCGGTGCACAAGGTGGAAGTCTTCAGGAAGTAGCGAAATATGGACTAAATGATGACTGCGGGCTTCTGGTGAATGCCTCAAGAAGCATAATTTTTGCGTCCAAAGGCGAAGATTTTGAACTGAAGGCTAAAGAAGAAGCTGAAAGCATGCAGAAAGAAATGGAAATCATTTTACATAAGAGAGGAATATTATAGGCTAGTCAGGGCTTAACTCAACATTTTTTAACCTAAGCAAAATGATTGATTTCAATTAGTCAAACCCTGACTCCGAAAGGGAATCTGAAGATTGCCTTTCACAAAAAAAGCCTGCACTTTCGATGCAGGCTTTTTTTATGAATTCAATGGTTATTCGACAATATAATTCCATCCAAAAATATCGGGTTCATCTCCATATTGAATGGCTTGCAGGCGTTTATAGAGTTTTGTGGAGATAGGACCTGCTTCACCGTTTTTGCAATATTTGTAAACATGACCGGTTAAATGATCTTCAATTTTACAAACGGGCGAAATAACAGCAGCAGTTCCGCAGGCACCAACTTCATCGAAATCAGGCAGCTCTTCAACAGCAACCGGGCGTACTTCAATATCCATACCCATATCGCGTGCCAGATCCATCAAACTCTTGTTTGTAATGGAAGGCAGAATAGATTCTGATTTCGGGGTGATATAGGTATTGCCTTTGATGGCAAAAAAGTTGGCTGGTCCGGCTTCATCGATGAATTTTTTCTCTTTGGCATCGAGGAAAAGAGCTGCGGCATAACCTGCTGCATGTGCTTCTTCGCCTGCAGCTAAGCTGGCAGCATAATTTCCACCAACTTTAAAGCGTCCGGTTCCTTTTGGTGCAGCACGATCGTGATCGCGGGCAATCTGAAGTGAAACAGGTTTAAAACCTTCCTTAAAGTAAGGTCCAACAGGAGTAACAAACACCATAAACAGGTATTCATCGGCAGGTTTAACCCCAACTCTGGCACCGGTTCCGATCAGAAGCGGGCGAAGGTAAAGTGAGGCACCGGTTCCGTGAGGAGGAATAAAGCGTTCATTCAGCTTTATTGCCGAAACAATGGCTTTGTGAAAAAGGTCGTGGGGAACAACAGACATCATAACGCCTTTGGCCGAGCTTTCCATACGTTTTGCATTCTCTTCCCAACGGAAAATGCGGATTTTATCATCCTTGCCTCTGAAGGCTTTCATCCCTTCAAAAGCTTCCTGTCCGTAGTGAAGTGAAGATGCAGCAATATGTAGGCTGATAAATTCAGAAGATGAAATCTCCAGTTCGCCCCATTTGCCATTTCTGTAGTAACAACGGACATTGTAGTCGGTTTTAACATACCCGAAGGGTAAATGTGTCCAGTCAAGATCTAACATAAAAGTATATTTTAAGTGGTTTTTATTCTCCGTGTTAATGGTGGCTAAATTAGGAACTTTCCTCATATTGGCAATGGAAAATTAAAATTTAATCCATATTTAGAATCATTTTAACCTATTATAAATCAGATATTTGACAAATTACAATATTCATCGCTGGCTTTTGTTCATTATATATCAGCATACTTCAAGGCAGCCAAACGCCTAAAAATATATGGTTTCCTGAAAATGAAAAATGGTATCTTTGAAAAAGTGTGGATACCCACAAATCGACAAATCTCATACATTCAGCATAAAGGGCAGATTTATCAGCAGAACAATGACAAAACCCGAAAAGTATCTTTTATCTGTGGATGCCGGAATAAGAACCGGCCTGGCATTATATAACGGTTCAGGCAAGCTTGAATGGTATCGCTCGCATAATCTGGGATCCATGGCATCGCTGCGAAAAGTAGCTTATTCATTGCTGAGGTCAATTGATGGACTTGAATACATTGTTGTTGAAGGAGGAGGCCCCATTACCAATGTATGGTTAAATACAGCCCGAAAGCTCAATATTTCAGTCATCCGAACCGATGCCGGTGAATGGAGGAAAGAACTCATGTATATGAAAGAATACCCCAACAGCCAGAAAGCCAAAGATTCGGCAATAAAATTGTCACAGCAAATCATAGATGCCTCTGATGCTCCGGCTTTCAATACACCCACACATGATGCCGCTGAGGCAATACTTATAGGGAAATGGGGATGTAAAAAAGTAAACTGGATTCAGTTTGTATTTTTACAACATTAATTGAATATCAATACCTACAGAACCATTAACAATTTATTAACACTGAAGAATGTATCTAAATATCAATTACATATGTAGATTTGCTATTACAAAACGTTCTAAATTACATTCGTACTAAATTTCAAAGGAAAAAACAATTAATTTTACATCGAAAACAAGGGGTAATTCAATGAATCAAATTAATGTTCAGGCACTTGCCGGGCAACAAAGTAAAGAACGCCTGTTATTAGATGCTGATTATGAACAGTTAAGGGCAAACAATCTTGCTGTAACAATTTTAAATGCAATGCCCATAGCTTCGATGGTGCTAAACAAGCAGAGGCAGCTTATTTTTGGTAACACGGCATTTCTTACACTACTTCAGATCGACAGCATTGAACCATTTATTGGGATAAAGCCTGGTGACCTATTGGGATGTAACAATGTAAAAAGCGGGTTTAACGGTTGTGGCACCTCAGATGCCTGCAGGGTTTGCGGTGTTTTCAAAACACTATCAGATTGCATTTCTGATGGTTCCGGGCTCGCTGAATGCACAATTAATTCAAGCTTAGGTGCACAAAACCTGGCAGTAAAAGCGGAAACAATTACCATTGATCAAAAGGAGTTTATACTTTTCTCATTTCTTGACATTTCAAATGAAAAGAAGCGAATTCTGCTCGAAAGAATTTTTTACCATGATATCCTGAATACCGCGCATAACATCAGCGGGATGACTGAATTGCTTGCCTCAGGTGAATATGAAGACAGTCGTGAACAATTCCTGGGGATGTTGATGAAATCAGCTTCAAAACTTATTGACGAAATCAACACACACCGCTTAATCACTTTTGATACCCAACTGGAACAATCCTCCAAACCTGTAATCATCAATTCGCGATCATTTTTCAATGATCTGCAAACAGAGTTCAGGCCATACATGACTGGCAATGAATCTTTTATGTTTGATTCCAGAAGTGAAGATTTTAGCTTCTATGGAAATGAAGTCTTGATTAAGCGTGTGGTTACCAACATGATTAAGAATGCATTTGAAGCAGAACAGGATGAAGTAAGAATCACGTTCGGCATGATTCCATTTCAGCAAAATGGCGCAATGATATGGGTAAACAATCCGGGTTACATGACCGAAGAAGTTCAGCTTCAGATTTTTAACCGCTCATTTTCTACCAAAGCTTCCGATCGCGGGCTTGGAACTTACAGTATGAAATTGCTGACTGAAAAGTACCTCAATGGGAAAATCTATTTCACCAGTAAAAAAGAAACCGGCACCTCATTTATAATTGAAATTCCAGGGCAAAGCTAAGAAAGTTGTTTCTTCCTGATTTTCTCCTCTGACATTCTTTTTATTTCACCATGTCACTTCAACTGCTCAATACTTTTTGAGATTGAAGACTTCCGGGTCCGTTATACATATAAGGCCGGGATAAGACAATTTGTCAGCCTTTTGCTGCATGGCACAACCTTTGAACGATACGCGCAAAACAGTATCCAACAAAAAAATACATAACCATGCAAACAGGAAAAATCAACGTTCAAACGGAAAATATTTTTCCAATCATCAAAAAATTCTTGTATTCTGATCATGAGATTTTCCTCAGGGAACTCATCTCAAATGCCGTTGATGCAACTCAAAAATTAAAAGCGCTGGCATCAATGGGCAATGTGAAAGAAGAACTTGGTGATCTTACCATTGAAGTTATCATTGACAAAGCCAACAATACCCTGACTTTCAGAGACAACGGTGTTGGTATGACTGCCGAAGAGATTGACAAATACATCAATCAGATTGCATTTTCGGGCGCTGAAGAGTTTGTTAAAAAATACAAAGGCAAAAGCGAAACCGATACTGCGCAATTGATCGGGCATTTCGGACTAGGCTTTTATTCATCTTTCATGGTATCGAAGAAAGTTGAAATTATTTCGAAAACCTACAAAAAAGGACCTGGATCGAAAGCCGTAAGGTGGGAATGTGATGGCAGTCCGGAATATAGCATCACCGAAGCCGAAAGAAGCAACAGAGGAACTGACATCATCCTTCATATTGCCGATGATTCGCACGAATTTCTGGAAGAAACCAGAATACTTGATTTATTAAAGAAATATTGCAAATTTCTGCCGGTTCCTATTCGTTTTGGCAACGAAAAAAACTGGGAGAAAGTTGAAGGCGAAAAAGATGAGAAGGGAAATGACAAATACAACGAAACCGAGACTCCCCGCATCATCAACAATGTAAACCCTGCATGGAAACGCAAGCCCAGCGAACTGACCGATGAAGATTACAAGAGCTTTTACCGCGAATTATATCCTTCGCTTTTCGAAGATTCCTTGTTCAACATCCATCTGAATGTTGACTATCCATTCAATCTCACAGGTATTCTGTATTTCCCGAAAGTAAAACGCAACTTCGAAGTTCAGAAGGAAAAAATCCAGCTTTACTCAAATCAGGTTTTTGTAACTGATTCGGTGGAAGGAATTGTTCCTGATTTCCTAACGCTCATGCATGGTGTTCTTGATTCTCCTGATATTCCGCTGAATGTTTCGCGCTCATACCTGCAAAGTGATTCAAACGTCAAGAAAATATCTAACCACATTATGAAAAAAGTGGCTGATAAACTTGAAGATATTTTCAAAAACAACCGTGAAGAATTTGAGAAAAAATGGGACGACATCCGCATCTTTATTGAGTACGGAGTAATTTCAGAACCAAAATTCTGGGAAAGAGCTGAGAAATTCTGTCTGCTGAAAGATACCGCAGGAAAATACCAGACATTCAATGAGTATAAGGAATCGATCAAAGCCCTGCAAACTGACAAAGACAACAAGCTGGTTTACCTTTATACCTCCGACACCATCGAACAGCACGGTTATATTGAAACCGCTACTGCCAGAGGTTACAGTGTACTGATTATGGATGGCCCCATTGATAACCATTTTGTAAATACACTGGAACAGAAGTTTGAAAACTCCTCTTTTGTCAGGGTGGATGCCGATGTGGTTGACAAACTGATAAAAAAAGACGACGCCATGCCTTCAAAACTTACTGAAGAAGAGCAGAATAAGATAAAGCCCGTTTTTGATGAGATTGTTGGCAAGGAAAACTACACTATTGTTTTTGAAAGCCTCAGCGAAACCGATATGCCATTGCAGATTACCCGTCCTGAATTTATGCGAAGGATGAAAGATATGTCATCTCTTGGTGGAATGTCATACATGGGAAGTTTGCCCGATTCGTTCAATCTTGTTGTTAACAGCAACCATCCGCTTATTTCGAAGCTAAACAGCAACGAATCAGCTGATGAAAACAAGGAGCTGGCAAAACAATTGTTTGACCTTGCAAGGCTATCGCAGAATCTGCTTAAAGGCGAAGAACTTACCGGCTTTATAAAGCGAAGTATAAACATTATCGGGCACTAAAAAAAAGTAAGCACCGGAAAAACTTCCGGTGTTTTTTTTTTAAATCTGAATGGAGTTAAAAGAATTTTTGTCTTAAATTTACTATCAAAATAAAACCAAATCCTATGAAAAAATCACTGATTATCTTGTTGGTTGTCGCGGGAGCAATTCTGCTGATCGTTATGTCGTTGAGTGGCCGATACAATAAATTGGTTACCCTCGAAGAGAGTGTTACTGCTGCATGGTCGCAGGTAGAAAATGTATATCAGCGCAGGGCCGATCTTATCCCAAATCTGGTAAATACAGTAAAAGGATATGCTGATTTTGAACAAAGCACCCTTACACAGGTAATTGAAGCCCGTTCCAAAGCAACCAGTGTTACCATTGATCCAACCAACCTGAATGAGGCCAGTATGCAGCAATTTCAGCAGGCTCAGGAGGGACTTGGATCAGCACTTTCAAGACTTATGGTTGTTGTAGAACGCTATCCCGATCTGAAAGCAAATCAGAACTTTATGGATTTGCAGGCTCAGCTTGAAGGAACCGAAAACCGCATAACTGTTGAGCGCAGAGCCTTTAATGAAACTGCCCAGGCATATAACACCCATCTCCGTACATTTCCAAACAATATAATTGCCGGCCTGTTTGGCTTTGATAAGAAAGCATATTTCCAGGCAGAATCAGGTGCCGAAAAAGCCCCTGAAGTACAGTTCTAATAATTATATAAAAGGAAATGCCACAAACCGCAAAGAATTTCTTCAGCATCGAAGAACAGGACGACATTAAACAAGCCATTCTGGATGCTGAATTGAATACATCGGGAGAAATCAGGGTGCACATCGAAAACAAATGCCCTGGTGATGTTCTCGAAAGAGCCGCTTACCTGTTTAATAAGTTGGGAATGCATAAAACAGAACAACTCAATGGAGTATTGTTCTATCTGGCCATTCATAACCGGTCATTTGCAATTGTTGGGGATACCGGAATAAATTCCGTGGTGCCCGATGACTTCTGGGAAACCACAAAAGGTATCATGATCAATCATTTCAGAGAGGGCCGGTTTGCTGAAGGCCTGATCAACGGAATCAATGAAGCCGGCATTCAACTTAAAAAGCACTTTCCTTTTCATTCTGAGGATGTGAATGAGCTATCTGATGAAATCTCATTCGGATCAAACTAAATTTTACCAATTGATGGAAATAATAAAAAAAAGCTTTCCGTTATTCATAATATTGATTTTAAGCTTTTTGTGGCTGACCGGAACTGCTCAGATTCCTGCAAAACCTGTTCCGCCCCGACTGGTAAATGATTTCGCATCGTTGCTGTCAGCCGATCATGTGAATCAGCTGGAAAGGAAGCTTGTAATGTATAACGATACCACTTCCACCCAGATTGTGGTGATTACGGTTGCCAGTCTTGACGGATATGACATTGACGATATGGCTCAGCGAATTGGTAAAGCTTGGGGCGTTGGACAAAGTGCAACCGACAATGGCATTGTAATTCTGATCAAACCCCGCATCGGAAACGAAAGAGGTCAGGCTGCAATTTCAACGGGTTACGGAATGGAGGAACTTATTCCAGATGCGATTGCACGAAGAATCGTTGCCAATGAGATGATTCCCTACTTCAAAGAGAATAATTACTATGGTGGAATCAACGCAGCAGTTGACATTATTTTTGATCTGGCATCAGGACGATTTAAAGCTGCTGAATATGCGGACACAAGCAAAGAAAGTCCGCTTGGAATTCTGATACCTATCATTATTATTATCCTTGTGGTTGTTTTTATGGGCAAAAACAAAGGTAAAGGTCAGCACAACATCGGATCGTCTAATCTTCCGCTCTGGATACTTTTATCGATGCTTGGCAGCGGTGGAAAAGGTTCATCAGGTGGCTTTGGCGGAGGTGGCGGCGGAGGCTTTGGTGGCTTCGGCGGCGGAGGCTTTGGCGGCGGAGGCGCCAGTGGAAGCTGGTAATCTTTAGCATATCCATTAAAAATACTTACCGGTAGTTTGAGCAATCAGACTACCGGTATTTTTTGTTGAGTGGGTTGTTGCTAATCAGATGGAAATGACTCATTTTCATAGATGAGATTACCTCCGGTGATCCCGGTGGGGGGAGACCTCAGACTTTTAAGGCAATCAGCCTGCAGCTGATTGTTTTTTATTACATAGCCCTGATTACTCAGACGAGTCTGGTGAATGGGGATTACCTTCGGTGATCCCTGAGGGGGGAGGCCTCAGACTTTTAAGGCAATCAGCCTGCAGCTGATTGTTTTTTATTACATAGCCCTGATTACTCAGACGAGTCTGGTGATGGGGATTACCTTCGGTGATCCCTGAGGGGGGAGGCCTCAGACTTTTAAGGTAATCAGCCTGCAGCTGATTGTTTTTTATTACATAGCCCTGATTACTCAGACGAGTCTGGTAATCAGGGCTATGTAATAAAAAATGCCCCGCTACGCGGGGCACCTTAAAAGTCTGGCGGAAAGAGAGGGATTCGAACCCCCGGACCCTTGCAGGTCAACGGTTTTCAAGACCGCCGCAATCGACCACTCTGCCATCTTTCCGGGGGCAAAATTACACTATTTTTTGAATCGTCAAAAAATCTTTTTCTAAAACTTTTCAAAGGCTATAATTCCGGGTAATCTCTTGAAACAAATGCTGCAATTCGTTATCTTTGTAAATTAATACCAAGCCGACCGTTTTTTTCTGATTTTTCAGAGATCAAAATATTAACTTCAACACCGCCACAACGATGAAAAAAGTATTTGCACTCCTGCTCCCTCTTTTAATAATGCACGCAGCATCTATTGCTTCACCACGGAGTCTTGAAGCATTTCTGTCGCATTCCACTTTTTCCATTCCTGGTGAAGGTCCTTATCTGGAAACGTATCTGCAGGTACAAGGCAACTCATTGACCTATACCCAAAATTCAACCGGAAAATTTCAGGGCAGCATTCAGGTTACCCTGATTATCAGAAAAGATACAGCCATTATTGACTTCAGAAAATATGAATTGTTCAGCCCTGAACTCAACGACACCACATCCATTCTGCCCAACTTTATTGACCAGCAAAGATTCGCATTGCCAAACGGAAGCTACACTATAGACCTGACTATTTCTGATATCAACAAAACTTCAAAACCTGTCATTGTAAGCATTCCCTTAGAAATAGCAGTTCCTGAAGATGCCATTTCCATTTCAGGAATACAAATGATAGAAACTTTCAGCAAAACTACCGAGCAAAATCTGCTGAGCAAAAGCGGTTACGATCTGGTTCCTTATGTTGATAATTTCTTCCCTACCGATAAATCGAAACTTACCTTCTATGCTGAGATCTACAACCCGCTTCCTGTTTCTGATGATCTTGATAAATTTTTGATTTCGGGACATATCGAATCCTTTGAATCAAAAAAAATGCTGAATGATTATGTACGGATAAAACGCGAAGAATCCAGACAGGTAATTGCACTTTTCAGCGAGTTCGATATAACAAATCTTCCCTCAGGTAATTATAACCTGGTAGTTACAGTGCGCAACAAAAAGAATGAAGTTATTGCACAGAATTCTGCATTTTTTCAGCGGTTCAATGCAAACATCAGCAATATGGCTACCGATCTGACAAGTGTTGATATTTCGAGCAGTTTCGTACTCAGATACACGAATATGGATACATTGCGCGAAAGCATTAAATCGCTCAGGCCCATTGCAACTCAAATGGAGCAGATTTTTATTAACTCCCAGCTTATGAGCAGCGATATTCAATCGCTTCAACAGTTTCTGTATAACTTCTGGTTAACCCGCAACGAGGTTGACCCATCGGGTGCATGGGATAAATACAGGATTGAGGTAATAAAAGTAAACAACTCATATTCAACACAGGTTAAAAAAGGATATGACACCGATATGGGACGGGTATATCTGCAATACGGGCCTCCAAACACAATAACCGATGTACCGTTTGATGCCGGCGGATTATTAAACGACCCGTCTATACCTTACCAGATCTGGCATTACTACACAATAAACAACCGTGAACGCAATAAAAAATTTGTATTTGCGGCTTCCGAGCTAAAGGTCAAAGATTATACGCTTATTCATTCCGATGCAACCGGCGAAATTCAGAACTACAACTGGCAAAGAGAACTTGTAAGAATGAGAGGAACCGAGGACATGGATGCCGATAGATTAAAACGCGACAGAGGAAGATCAGCAACCTATTACAATAACCCATTCTGAAAGAGACTGCAGGTAACTCATAGCATTTGCGGGTTTCCACAAGCAGAATTCACTTTACGTAAAAATCCATAGCATTCATACGCGATAAAAATCGTACGTTTGCATTGTAAAAGTAACACAATAAAGCATTTTCAACAGTAACCCAACCATCTGCAATTTTGGCAAAAACGGCTGTCGTCATACTCAACTGGAACGGAAAGAATTTCCTTGAGAAATTCCTGCCCTCTGTTCTGAAGCATAGCCTCGGGCATGCTGAAGTAATCGTTGCCGACAACGCTTCTTCTGATGGTTCTGTTGAGTATCTGAAAAGCACTTTCCCTGAAGTCAGAATCATTCAGAACCCGACAAACGGCGGTTTTGCCAAAGGTTATAACGATGCATTGGCGCAGGTTGAAGCCGAATATTATATTTTACTGAACTCTGACATTGAAGTCACTGAAAACTGGATACAACCTGTGATTGAACTGCTGGAAAGCCATCAGGATGTTATTGCCTGCCAGCCAACCATACGTTCGTATCATCAACCTGAGAAATTTGAGTATGCCGGTGCGGCCGGAGGATTTATTGATGCTTACGGATATCCTTTCTGTCGCGGACGTATCTTTCAGAATCTTGAAGATGATCAAGGTCAATACAATGACCCTATGGAAGTTTTCTGGGCAACCGGAGCCTGTTTGTTTGTAAAGGCCGAAAAATTCAGAGAGCTTGGAGGCTTTGATGCCGATTTCTTTGCACATATGGAAGAAATTGATTTTTGCTGGCGTGCCCGACATGCGGGTTATAAAATTATGGTTTGCCCTGATTCAAAGGTATTTCACGTGGGTGGCGGCACTTTGCCCAAACAATCATCGTTTAAGACTTACCTGAATATGCGTAACAACATTTCGATGTTGTATAAAAATCTTCCACCACAAAGATTACTGCCTGTTTTACTGTTCCGACTTGTACTTGATGGTGTAGCGGCATTCAAGTTTCTGGCTGATGGCGGTTTTGCTGATTTCTGGGCAGTAGTTCGTGCACACATGAGCTTTTACCGGCGGTTTGGTGATCACAACAGAAAGCGCCAACTTATCAATCACAAAAAAGTGGGCTGCATCTACCAGAGAAATATTGTTATTGATCACTTCCTTCTTGGGAAAAAGAAGTTCTCCGACCTTTCGTCTCACAAATTTTCTTGTTGATGGCCTGGATATTATTGATTATCGCTGGTCTTTTTGAGACCGTGTGGGTGGTTTCCCTGAAATATTCCGAAGGTTTTACAAAACTCTGGCCATCTGTCATTACCATCGTTGCGATGGCAATCAGCATTTATTTGCTTGCGATCGCGATGAAAAGCCTCCCCCTGGGTACTTCTTATGCTGTCTGGACATCAATCGGAGCAATAGGCGCTGTAATATTCGGAGTTGTGTTTTTCGGCGAGTCGAAAGATCTGCTGAAAATCGTTTTTGTTGCGATGATAATCGGGGGAATTGTCGGACTTAAAGTTATTTCGTCGAAAGAATCAAAGCCCGGCAAGGCTGAGCAAAGCCAATCGGTAGGATCCAAGTCCGAAACCAGCAATAACCCCAACAGCAACGCCTGAAATATAGGATTTGTGTCTGAACTCCTCCCTTGCCCATATGTTGCTCATATGCACTTCAATCACAGGAGCTTTAATGGCTTTAACTACATCGCCGATTGCCACTGAAGTGTGGGTATAAGCCCCTGCATTGAGAATAATTCCATCACTTTCAAAACCCGCTTCATGCAGCTTGTTGATCAATTCTCCTTCAACATTGCTTTGGAAATATTCCAGCTGGTGCTCAGGAAATTCAGCCTCCAACTCAGGGATAAATTTGTCGAAACCGGTAGCTCCGTATAAACCTGGTTCCCTTATGCC
>Ga0351840_1030_pt1 | contig 26572 bp, 22 predicted proteins | sample BONcelHFGM3001E5_FD_206883 | JGI IMG/M metagenome (GOLD analysis project Ga0351840, IMG submission 206883) | Enriched cells from coal bed in the Powder River Basin, Montana, United States - BONCAT cells FGM rep1 HSBNCT.FGM.300.1.E5 ... | reverse complement strand
ATAAGACCGCGGACTGCGGGTGCTTTCATCTTCGGTCTTGGCATCGGCAGGCGCTTCGGCTTCGTCGCGCAAGGCTTCGGCCATGCCGCCCTCAGCCTCAAAATCCCTTGGCGCTTCGCGGGGTGCCATTTCCATCGTCAGTGATTCCTCGGAAGCTGAATCCGCAGAAAACATCAGTGATTCCTTTGGCATCGCTTCGGATCTGTCCGTGCCGATACCGCCCGTTGCAAATACGGCCACCAAAACGACCGCGGCAGCAGCCACAGCCGTTGCCGCAGTCACGTAAGCATAAACAGGCCGTTTTCTTGCTTTTCTTAAGGCCGATTCTGCAAGCCCGGGCGGCGGTTCTACTTCAGCCAGCGTGCCGAGCGCATGTTTTAACCTTATGGCTTCATCAAGCGTTTTTTTGCAAACGGAACAAGTATCAAGATGCTGCTCAAGCTGCCGCGTATCGTCGGCCTCAAGCATACCCTCAATATAAAGAGCTATATTTTGTTGTGCAGCCCTGCAATCCATCTTAAACATCCTTATACAGCTTCGATAATATGACGTGAGAAACAAAAGCTTTGTTCCGAATATGACCGTCCGTTTTCATATTAAATTTATATTATAGGTGCCGTACCTGCACAATAGACAATACACTCTCGATTAGCCGCATTTGGAATAGCCGCACGACCGGCAGACAACACATCCGCTTTCATGTTCAAGCGGCGATGCGCAATCCGGGCACTTGGTGTATGAGACGGGGCTGCTGCCTGTCGTTTCACCGCCCCGCATCCTGACAACACGTTCCAGCACACGCCCTATAGCATCCGGGCAAGACAAAACTTTCAGATCCTTCTGCCTGAGCGTGGAGTGGCAGCGTATACCGCGCAATTGTTCGATGATGCTTTGTTCATCCACACCTGCCCGCAGCGACATAGAGACGATCCGACTTGTGGCTTCGGATTGCGACGGGCAGCCGCCTGCGCGCCCCACATTGGTGAACACCTCGCATATGCCCTGTGTGTCGTAGTTGACCGTAACATAAAGATTGCCGCAGCCGATTTTGATCTTCTGCGTGATCCCTTTTGTGATTTCCGGGCGTTCGCGCGGTATCATTGTGCCTTTTTCGTCAAGTTCTGCTTTGCCGACGCTCAGCACCTGACCTTTACGGCTGCCGTCACGATAGATAGTCACGCCCTTTAAGCCGAGTTCGTATGCAAGCCTGTATACGTGTGAGACGTCGTCCCGTGTTGCCGTTTTGGGAAAGTTGACGGTCTTTGAAACGGCGTTGTCCGTCGCCTGCTGAAACGCGCTCTGCATGCGGACATGGTATTCAGGCGTGATGTCATGGGCGGTGACAAACACGCGCTGCACATCTTTTGGCACTTGCTCTATCCCGTGCAGCGTACCTGCCTGAGCGATTTTTTCCATGAGCTCGCTTGAGTAAAAACCGCGCTGTTTGGCTGTCTGCTCAAAATACGGGTGCACCTCCATAAGCTTGTCGTTGTCAAGCACGTTCCGGACATAAGAAATGGCGAAAACCGGCTCTATCCCGCTTGAGACGCCCGCAATGATGGAAATCGTACCTGTCGGCGCGATGGTCGTTACCGTTGCGTTGCGCATGGCGCCGAATCCCTGCTCTTTGTAAACGCTCTTTTCAAAAAGCGCAAAGCTGCCGCGCGCTTCGCCCAAAGCCGCCGACGCCTCCCGCGCAGTTTTCTGCACAAACGCCATGATCTGCCGGCCTAAGTCTATCGCCTCCTGCGAATTATAGGGAATATCCAGCTTAAAAAGCATGTCCGCAAAGCCCATCACACCAAGGCCTATCTTGCGCATCCTCTTCGTGGTCTCTTCAATGATCCCGAGCGGATAGCGGTTGGCATCTATGACATTGTCAAGAAAGTGCACCGCCGTCCTGACCGTTTCGCCGAGTGTGTCATAGTCCACTTGGCTTCCGTGAACGAACACATTCAAGTTGACCGAACCCAAGTTGCAGCTCTCATATGGCAGTAGCGGCTGTTCTCCGCATGGATTTGTGCTTTCGATCTCGCCCGCCGCCGGTACCGGGTTGTCCTTGTTGATGCGGTCAAGAAACACGATGCCCGGTTCACCGGTACGCCACGCCATATCAGTAATCGTTTCAAACACCTGTTTGGCGCGCAGGCTGCCCGTCTTTTTGCGTGTGGCCGGGTCAATAAGATCGTATTTTTTATCCGCCAGCACGGCTTTTAAAAATTTTTCAGTAAGCCCTACGCTGATATTAAAATTGGTCAGCTCAGAGAGGTCACTTTTACAGGTGATGAACTCCAAGATATCGGGATGGTCGACGCGCAGTATGCCCATGTTGGCTCCGCGCCGCGTCCCCCCCTGCTTAACGGCTTCCGTGGCAGCATTGAAAACCTTCATAAAGCTGATGGGCCCGCTCGCCACGCCGCCCGTTGATTGCACGCTGGCCCCCGAAGGCCGGATACGCGAGAAAGAAAAACCCGTGCCGCCGCCGCTCTTATGTATCAACGCTGCGTTTTTTAAGCTGTCGAATATGCCTTCCATGCTGTCTTCCACAGGCAGCACGAAACACGCGGACAACTGCCCGAGTTCGCGCCCTGCGTTCATCAGTGTGGGCGAATTGGGCATAAATTTCAAAGAGTCCATTATATCAAAAAATGCCTGCGCCGTTTTTTCCACATCACCGCCATACTGTTTGTCCTGTGCCGCGATCGTGCTTGCCACGCGCATAAGCATATCCTCCGGGCGTTCGCAAACACCGTTCTCGTCTTTTTTCAGGTAACGGCGTTCGAGCACCACACGCGCGTTCTGCGATAATTCCATTTCGGCCTCCTGCCTACCGTATTATGTTATGAGCTAAAATAATAACACAATATATAGTTTGAATCAATCAATTTACATGAATATCATCATGGCTCAAAATGATGAAAAACTGCTTCGAAGTTTTGTATGCTTTTGTCTCCGCATGATGAAAAAAAAGCCTCGCTGCCCGGGGCAGGCCCTTCGGTCTGTAGTCCCTGTTCAAAAAGAACCTGCTCCAGCCGCCGCGCTGTACCGTGTCTTCCGTCGAAAACAACACAGTCTGTATCAAACGCATGATCGACATAGCTCTTTATATGCGGTTCAACCAACGAATAGTGGGTGCAGCCGATCACCACGGCACCGATATGACCGCTGCCAATCGCCGGGATACACTGCCCAAGACAGGCGTGCACATCTGCCTCGCCCATGCGCCCATTTTCAATGCACTCGACAAGCCCGCTGCACCCGACGCTTACCACCCGATCCTGCGCACAAAGGCGTTCGATCAGCCCCAAATACCGTGCCTGCGTGACAGTCGCAGGTGTTGCGAGCACGAGTATTTGGCCTTTGGCAAAAAGTGCGGGCTTTACCGCAGGCTCCATGCTGATCACGGGGATGCTGTACCGCTCACGCATCATAATGACCGCCGCGCTCGTGGCGGTGTTGCAGGCCATCACGATGGCCTTGACACCTTTTTTGTACAAAAAATCACCGGCTGCCAATGTGAGGCGCTGTATCTGCTCTTCTGTTTTTTCTCCGTAAGGTGCGTTGAGATCGTCTCCGTAGTAGATGAAGTTCTCAAAGGGCATGATCGCACGGGCGGTTTTGAGCACACTGATACCGCCCACGCCCGAATCAAAAAAACCGATGGGTTTGCTGTTCATTCTCTCTCCGCCGATATATGATGGTTCAATTATACTCCACCAAAGCAGCAGAATTCAACTTTTTTTCGGCTCGAGAACGCGGCTCAACGCAAGCGCTATATACCGCGTGGCATTGAGCGCCTGTTCAAGCGAGTTGGCGTTATGCCCCACTTCAATCAACAGGCACATATCTGAAACATGTTGGTTATACCGTCCTGTTTTAACGCGGATAGGGCGCGTAAAGCCCTTTTTGATTGATTCGAGCTGATTCGTCACAGCGAGTGCAAGCTTGTAATTGGACTCAAAGTTGGGTTTTTGGCTGTGGGCTTCGCCGGTGCCCACCACAAACATAATGCGTGCGCAGGGTTGCCCGTTTATCATCACATAATCCTGGCTGCCTTTGGCGATGTCTCCGTAGGCGTCGCGGTGTACATCAATGAAAACACTGATGGAGGCATTGTCCCGCTCGTATTTTTTCATAGTCTCAAGCGAACGTGTATAAGCGGTGCCAAGCTTGGGCGGCTCGTGGTTTGTCATGTTATGCATCACTGAAAAGCCGTGGCTTTCAAGCTCTTTTTTGAGCCTTGCTCCCACCGCCACCACTGAACTGCCGATCTCAGCCGTTCTCCATGCCGATGCTTCCACGTACTCCTTTCCTATGACCTGGCGGTATGCCTCCTGCGTGTGGGTATGGTAGATGAGTATCTGAGGGCCTTTTTCATTAATAATGAACTCTTTGGGCACATCGTTCGCGAACCCTAGTATCTCCAGCTTGATATCGTCGGGCAGCACATCAAAGAAAATATCTGTCTGCGGCAGATCAGCCTCAATACGTTCTTGCGCGCTGATCTCCTCTAAGTCCATGCCATATATCACGGGCAGCTCTGTACCGAGTATCAGCCGCGGGTCTATCACCCCAGCATCGAATATGGCATCGTAACCAGATGCGTCGATGCGTTCGGGCAGCTTAGAAGTGCCGGCGGCAGTCATACGAATAGGCTTACCCCCCGCGTTTGCCGCAAAAACCGCAGAAAGCATCAACCCTAAAACAATGCCGGCCGCCAAAACTGCCTGCACAAAAGAGTACGGCGTTCCCGTTGTTATTATACAGCCTCTTTTTTTCATTGGTCTGTCACGGCGCGATGGTCTGTATGTCATCATATTTGCACTCCTTTAAGACAAGGCTATGCAGCGCTGTGAAGATATATACGCATGTTTTTCAGTGCATATAACGCCGTGTTTCCTCAAGCGTCAAGTTGCTGTGCAGCGCAAGGTTGAGCGCATCAGCTATGATCCGCGCAAGATCTCTGACCACTTTATCGATTTCTTTGGGCGTCACGATCATATCAGCCCCCGGTGCATCTGCCATCGACGCTATCATGCGCTGTAATGCGGGCTTTATCGAGATATCGGCGGGCGTTTTATCCAAGGCTGCATTCAAAATGTCCTGCGCTATGGTGGACGCATACACAACGAGCGGCACACCGACGGCCAACACGGGCACGCCAAGCGTCTGCCTGTCGAGCGCTTTTCTTTTGTTGCCGATGCCCGCACCGGGCGAAATGCCCGTATCAGCCACCTGCAGCGTGGTGCGTACGCGCTCTATGCTGCGTGAGGCCAGCGAATCCACAGCAATAACGAGCGCGGGCTTTAGCCGGCTGGCCACGCCTTCGACGACCTCGCCTGTCTCAAGCCCGGTGATGCCCAGCACGCCCGGCGATATAGCGCTCACGTTCCCGATACGTTCATCGATCTCGTCCGGTGCGTATTCATGCATGTGCCTTGTGACAAACACAGCGTCGCACACCGCGGGGCCGAGTGCATCCGGCGTGACGCTGCGGTTGCCAAGCCCCACGACAAGCACGGGCCCGCGGACAGCGTCACCTGCCATGTGTTTGATCTCGTCCGCCAGCGTTCTTGCGCATGCCTCGTCCACTGTCACGTCGCCCTGCGCGAGCTGCGCCGCCTCTATCGTCACATACGTGCCCATCTTTTTGCCGAGCGCTTTTTCGCCTTCCTGAGACGATATTGTGACACGCACGCGGTGAATGCCCTGTGCCACATCGTCACCCAATACTTCAACGCCGGGTATCTGCTGTTCTATGCCTGCCGCCTCCATAGCAAGGTCAGTCCGTATCATGCTGTTTCCTCCAATATTTTTATGTGTTTAGTATTCACAGGGTACAGGCAAATATGAGAAAAAACCTTGCTCAATAATGCTTATCATTAAGAATATCTTTTTGCTCTTTCATTTCCTGTTTTAATCCCTGTTATCTGTTATTCCTGCCGTCAAAGTGGTACAATAGGCGCAGAAGGAGGGGATGGATATGGCTATAGAATACGCATGCATCATGCCACACCCGCCGCTCATCGTGCCCGCTGTCGGCAGAGGCCAGGAGAAGGCGGTCAAGGCCACTACCGCCGCGCTCGAAAAGGTTGCGCGCAGGATCGCGGCATTAAAACCTGATACCATCATTCTTGCAACGCCGCACTCGGTGATGTACGGAGACTATATACACATTTCACCGGGCAAAACCGCAGCCGGAGACCTTGGCCGTTTCGGTGCGCATGATGTCCGCATGCAGAAAAACTATGACACAGAACTGGTCGCTAAGATCAGCGATACGGCCTTTGAAGACGGCATCCGCGCAGGTACGCTTGGGGAAAAAGACAAGCAGCTTGACCATGCTACGCTGGTACCGCTCTATTTTGTCGATCAGCACTATACGGGCTACAATCTCGTGCGCGTATCATTGTCCGGCCTGCCCTATGCGGATCACTACCGCTTCGGGCAGTGCGTCGCCAAAGCGGTTAAGGCTCTTGGCCGCCGCGCCGTGTTCATCGCAAGCGGAGATCTCTCGCACAAGCTCAGTGCAAGCGGCCCCTACGGATATGCCCCGGAAGGCCCACAGTTCGATGCCCAATGCACAGCGATCATGAAAAGCGGTGATTTTGCACAATTTCTCGAGTTTGACGAATCTTTTTGCGATGCCGCCGCAGAGTGCGGCCTGCGCAGTTTCATCGAGCTGGCCGGTGTACTGGACGGACGCGCAGTCTCCCCTTATTTTTACTCGTATGAAGGGCCTTTCGGCGTGGGTTACGCTGTCTGCGGCTTTGAAACGGGCGGCGCTGACGAACACCGGCGTTTTCTTGAACGCTATGAGCAAGCGCACAAAGAAAAGCTCGCACAGTTGAAAAATGACGAAGACGCCTATGTACGGCTTGCACGCCTTTCTCTTGAAACGTATGTCAAAACGGGCAAACAGGCCAAGCTGCCAGAAGGCCTGCCCGATGAGATGCGCAAAAGGCGTGCGGGCGTATTTGTTTCACTCAAAAAGCACGGACGTCTGCGCGGCTGTATCGGCACCATCTCGCCCGTCGAGCCCTCAGTCGCACAGGAGATCCTGCGCAATGCCGTCAGTGCGGGCACAGGAGACCCGCGTTTTGACGTGGTAGAAGCACATGAGCTGCCCGAGCTTGTGTACAGCGTGGATATTCTTGGAAAGTCCGAACCCATTTCGTCTTTGGATGAGCTTGATACGAAGCGCTACGGCGTCATCGTAACAAGCGGTTTTCGGCGCGGCCTGCTTCTGCCGAATCTTGAGGGTATCGATACGCCGCAAAAGCAGGTGAAGATCGCACTGCAAAAGGCGCATATCGGTGAAGAAGAAAGCCACAAGATGGAGCGCTTTGAAGTGGTGCGTCACGCAGCGCAGGAGGGTAAAAATTGAAAAGCATACAGTGCGACATATGCCCGCATCAATGTATGATTGCCGAAGGGCGCGCCGGTTTATGCCGTGCGCGTGAAAACAGAGGCGGTACGGTCATATGCAAAAACTACGGCCATATCACAGCGATGGCCATTGACCCCATTGAAAAAAAGCCGCTGAGGCGTTTTCTTCCCGGCAGTTTTATACTTTCCGTCGGCAGCTTCGGATGCAACCTTTCTTGTCCTTTTTGCCAGAACTACGAAATCGCCGGGGCGGACTGTCCGCGGGCAGGCAGCTCTTTCTTTTCGCCCGATGCGCTGCTTGAGCAGGCGCTTGACTGCCCGCAAAGCATTGGCGTGGCGTTTACATATAATGAGCCGCTGATTGGCTATGAATATGTGATGGACTGTGCGCAGCTGCTCAAACAGAACGGCCAGAAGGTGGTGCTCGTGACCAACGGCTATATCAACGAAGAGCCGCTTTTATCTCTCCTGCCGTTTGTTGACGCCATGAACATCGATCTTAAAGGTTTCACGGAGAGTTTTTACAAAAAGCTTGGCGGCAGCCTTTCGCCCGTCAAGCGCACAATCGAGCTTTCCGCACAGTACTGCCATTTGGAAGTGACCACTCTGATCGTGCCCGGCGAAAACGACAGCGAGGACGAAATGCGCCGGCTCTCAGGATGGCTTTCCGATGTCGGTAAAGAAATACCGCTTCATGTGTCGCGCTATTTCCCCAGGCATAAAATGACGGACACGCCCCCGACACCCTTAAGCACCATCTGCGCACTTGCGGATGTGGCGCGCGCATCCCTCCGCTATGTGTACGAGGGCAACTGCTGACGCCTTTTATGAATCAATGACAGAAAACTGGAACTCTGATTCTTCGATCGGGCAAGAACCGTTCTCAGCAACCGGGCTTTTTTCCGTCAAGTTTACGCCCTGCATCTTTCGCGGTATTTTCACATAGATAAAACTGTACAGATTCTCTTTTTGTTCGGCAGAAAGATCAAGGAACCGTATCCCGACGTTGCTTGTCCCGTCCTTTTCTTTCTTGTTGTAAACGACGGTTCCCGGTATTATGGTGCTGCCGTCTGGCAAACACAAATCTGCTCTTTTTTCCTTTTCAAAGAAATTTGTCTTGATACCGCTCAGTTTGAGCCCGCCGCTTGAGATGTCGCTCACAGTCAGTGAATACGCCGCGCCCCCGATATAAAGCTGGCTTCTCATCTTGACAGGAAACCGGTAGTCCTGCCGGTCATACATTCTTTTGAGCACGCTTCGCAAAGCAAAAAACAGCACAAAACCGTTAAAGCAAGCCCAAAACATCGCGACCCATGCGCCAAGGATATTGCTGTATGTCAGGACAATGCCCCACGCTGTATTGACCGCGGCATATATAACACAAAGCGCGATCACTGCAAGTATCACGATCTGAATTTTGAGTTCTCTCCTGTCTTGTTTCTTCAGCGATTTTTCGACCGTTTTTGGCGTCACGCGGAATATATTTCTTTTCGGCAGAAAAAACGTGAGCGAGGCTTTGATAAAAGTCACCATTTTGAGCATATTGTACTGTTCAACGGCAAAGATCTTGAAATACCCCCTGCCAAGCAGTTTTATTGATAAGGTGGTTAATAAGATATACGGCACCCAATGAAGCAGAAACTCATAACCGCTTGTCACCTTTACAGGCATCATTCCTGTAACCAGCAGCACCAGCGGTGCCAGAATGAAAATGAGTTTTTGATAAGCATCAAAATATGTGAAAATGGCCGCAAAATGCGACAGCCGCTGCCTGATCGTCAGTCCGCGTTTAAAAAGCGGATTGTCGCTGCTGAAAAATATCTTCATTGAGCCCTGCGCCCAGCGAAGCCGCTGCACATTGAATGCGTTAAGCGACTGAGGCGCTATCCCATATGCCAGTACTTCATCATGATAGCGTATTTGCCAGCCCTTGGCGTTAAGCCTGATAGACGTCAGAAAATCTTCTGTGACGCTTTGTGTCGCGACCCCTCCTATATCTTCCAAGGCATCTCTGCGGATGATGGAAGGGCTGCCGCACCAGAAAGCCGCGTTTATCCTGTCTTTGCCCGGTTGTATCACATGGTAAAACAGCTGCTGTTCATGCCATTGATAGGACGTCTTGCTGTGCTGCACAGAATCAAGATTGTAAAACTCCTGTGGCAGCTGGACGATCGCCACTTTTGGATCTTCAAAATAACCTATTGTCTTATCAATAAAATCCGGCTGCGGCACCATATCAGCATCAAGGACCACAACGAACTCGCCTTTTGTTTTTCTTAACGCTTCGTTTATATTGCCAGCTTTTGCGTGCTTGTTTTCAGTGCGGTAAAGATATTCGCACCCGATTCGCTGCGCAAGCGCTTTGACTTCCGGCCTGTTGCCGTCGTCAAGTACATATGTTGTGTGGGGGTATCTTATGCCTTTGCAGCCTACCAGCGTGGCTTCAAGGACTTTGATGTCCTCATTGTATGTCGGCACAAACACATCAACGTTTGCGCCTTCAAACGGTGCTGGCCGCTTGCGCGGCTGTGTATTCCATGTCATCATCGAAAACAGATAAAAATTGATTAGGCCGTGGATCTCAGCAATTAAGAATATGACGGAAAAGATGATCGCAGCTTCATTGAGCGTAAAAGCCGATCTCCACCATATATAATAGACATTGAATAAACCTGTTGCTACAACCAACGCACGTATCGTACCCTTTTTTAACAGCGACATCACAATCTCCCGAAGAACGATATCTTCTAAAATAAAATAATTTCAAGGGACGAAAAAACATAGTATTTTTAGTCAAACAAATAATAAACAGAATATCTCTTGTTGAAACAAACGCAGTCATAATTTTCAATAGGCTGTTTTTTTGCAAGTGTTTCTTATTTTCTTAAATAGATGCGGGGTATCATCCTTTCGGACATGCATTTTAGCGGTATGCCAGCAAACAAAATAAAAAAACTTGTTAGACGGGTCAATTATCTGTATACTCATTGTGAAAAGTCTATTTTAATCAATAGAGGGAGAAGACAAAGTGGATCTGTTTAACAAATGTTATACCTTTATGGACGCGAAAAATGCTATCGCAGCGGGTATATACCCTTATTTTCATGCGCTGCACACCGCGCAGGATACTGAAGTCGTCATGGACGGCAAACGCATCATCATGATAGGCTCAAATAATTATATGGGTTTGACGAGCGATCCGCGCACAATCAGTGCCGCAAGAGAAGCTCTTGAAAAATTCGGGACTGGCTGCTCCGGTTCGCGTTTTTTAAACGGCACTCTCGTACTGCACGAACAGCTGGAGGAAGAGCTTGCGGATTATTTTCACAAAGAAGCGGCTCTGACTTTCAGCACAGGCTTTCAAACCAACCTTGGCGCCATTTCAGCAGTTGTCGGAAGGCATGATTATATCATCAACGACGCCGAAAACCATGCGAGCATACTCGATGCCTGCCGTTTAAGCTTCGTCAAAAACGTGCTGCGCTATGAGCACAGCAATATGGACAGCCTTGAGGAGCGTCTTCAAAGGCTGCCTGAGGATGCCGGCAAGCTGATCATCACGGACGGCGTGTTCAGCATGAGCGGCGATATTGCCAAGCTCCCCGAAATCGTAGAGCTTGCCAAAAAGTATAAAGCGCGCCTGATGGTAGATGACGCACACGGCGTGGGCATGATAGGCGACTGCGGTCGCGGCACGGCATCGCATTTTGGGTTGGAGAATGAGGTCGACCTCATTATGACAACGTTTTCGAAATCGTTGGCGTCTCTTGGCGGCTGTATCGCCGGCGAGGAGGACGTGATCGATTATATCAAGCACCGCTCTCGACCGTTTATTTTCAGCGCATCGCTTCCGCCTTCAAATGCTGCTGCCGCGCTTGAGGCTGTGCGTATCCTAAAAGCCGAACCGGAGCGCCAAAAAGCGCTGATCGATATTTCGAACTACATGCGCGCAAAACTAAAGGCCGCAGGCATACCGACCATTGACGGAGAAACTGCCATCATACCCGTGATGACATACGACATGCAAAGAACGTTTATCATTACCAAAATGCTCTTTGAAGAGGGCGTATATGTCAACCCGGTGATACCGCCGGCTGCGCCCGACGGAGAATGCATGCTGCGGACAAGCTATACCGCCACGCACACGCGTGAGCAGATGGATACGGCCGTGGAAGCCTTCAAGCGCGTATTCGCACAGGTTTGAAAAGCTATATTTAAAAGGCGCCTTATATACGCATGGCGCTTTTTTTATTTTACCTCTTGCGTTGAGAGTTTAACAATTGCCGCTACCAGAGAGGTGCATTTACTGATAATAATTGATACCGCCTTACTTGGCGCATCAGGTCATTTACGACATATTATTCTCCCGCCGCAAGAAACGGGATCGCAAAATCCAAAGAATTGAGTATGATGTGTCCGCTGTCCTCCAGATGGATTTTTGCGTCAGGGATAAGCTGACTCAATCTCTGTGCGGCAGAAACAGCATCCACCATATTATCTTTCTTGCCTGCGATGAATAATATCGGCATGGCCAGCGATTTTATCTGTTCATCGCTGATAACAGGTAATTCGTCCGTAATCGGGTTATATCCGGAGGCAATCAAATTGATAAAATCCTCTACCTCTTTTGGCAGTTTTGCCCCTTGCATGATCGTATCGTCTATCTTTAATGCCTCGTCTTGAAGCGAAGATTGCTTTGCTTTTTCCAGAAGTGCGATGTTTTGACCGGATAAGCCGGACGGAGCCATCAATATCATCTTTGATACGCACTCAGCGTATTTGCATGCAAACCTAAGCGCCATCCAACTGCCCAGCGAATTCCCCATGACAACTGCCTTTTTGATCCCACACGCATCAAAAACTTGCTTGAGCCAGTCTGCGTATTCCTCAGAAGTGACATCCAGCCTGTTTTCTTCGCTGTTACCGGCTTCTCCAACGATATCTACCGCCAGTACATGATGCATTTGCGATAGTGCGCTCATCTCGCCATACCAAAATGCGCTGTTGCTGCACGATCCATGCAGCAGCACCAGCGGCGGATCGTCAGGTTTGCCGCCTTCCATCACGAAGGTTCTGCCGAATGATGTTTCAACATAACGCCGGTCAAACGGAAAGGTGTTTAGTATCTGATTGTAGCGGAAACGGATCGCATCCCTGCTCTCTTCGGTTTTGAAAACTTTAGTTTTGGCCATCGGAACTTCTCCTTTAGTCATGATCATTCAATAAGGATATGGAACTGATCATGACCTCCATAAATTTTATGCTGCCCCACAAGGTGATACGCACTTTGTTTTCCTCCAGGATATGCTGAGTATGCATCGACGAATTTCCGAATTCCGGCGGCTTTGAATTCAACGCTGCAGTCAGCATATCAATGATATGGATCGCTTCGCTCTTATCATAGACATCAATATCCACAACGGCTGAAACCTTTATTCTTTTATCAACAGGACGTTTTCTTGCCTCTTGATCTGATGCGGCTACCTTGTTTTCACGCTCTGTAAAAGCGCTTAAGTCATGGCCTGTAATGCGCCAGCTCTTGCCGATTTTCGTTGCGCGAAGTTTGCCTTCTCTGATATATCGCTGGATGGTTTTTGGATGAATGCTGAGTATTTTTGATATTCTATCCACCGTATAATATTTTTCCATATCCGTTCATATTCCTTATTGTTACTTTATAGCTGCATTTTAAGTAATTTTAGGCGCATTGTCAAGAAAAATTTTGATTGTTTTTTGTTGCAAGCAAGAGCAAATAACAGGCTCCGTACGGTGAGCGGTACAATCATGTGCCTTTTGGCATAGATGACAAGAGCCCCTTACGGGGCTCTTAAATCATACCATCACTTGTGGAAGTTTATTTATCTGTATCTTTGAATTACAGGAAACAACGCTCAGCCGGTTTTGTTGTCGGGTATTTTGACCATGGCGCGCAGCTTGATGCCGTACCAAGAACCAAGCCAGGCCTCGTTACCCACTTTGTCGTAAAGCAAAAAGTCTTCCCGCGGGCTGCCGCTGATGCGGGCAAGAAAATAGTGCCTGTGCCCGTCAAAGCCGCTTTTTTTGAAGATTACCCATACATCTTCACCGGGCCTCACGCCGACTTCATCAAGAAACTGCGCGAAACGATCCCCGTACAAAGCTTTGATCTCTTCCCAGCTTGCCATCTCCACCGTTTGCCCGAACTCATCGAGTATACCGTCCATGGCCTGCTGCTCATCATACGTATTTTGTGTCAGGCCAAAATAGAAAGCATCATCGCCGCCTCTTAACTGGCGGGCACTAGCTTCGGCATCCTCAACAAGAAGGTGCATCACGAGCCTGTTTTCGTCCGTGTTATATGACACCACTTTCAGTGCACAATCCTGGCCGGTATGCTGTGTGCTGCCGCTTTCCGAAAGCGCTGCCCATTCGTAATAGCCTTGTATGGCTGTGAAGAAGGCATACATCTCCGACAGCATCATTTTCTCTGCCGTGAGTTCAAACCCTTCGGATATTGCTGTGACGCTGCACAGCGCCCCAACCGGCGGCAGAAGGCGTTTGTATTTTTCCGGCAACGGATCCGGCCAGGGGGGCAAGGGCACATAAGATACCTTGAAGCTGCCGAGTATGATGGCCACCTCGCCCGTGAGTGCATTGGGCGATACCGTGGCAAACAGCGTATTCTTTAAGAAAAACCGTTGTCCGTTTATCTCCTGATCAAGTTCAAAGCCCGATGAAATGAGCGTTTCCTCATAAGCCATCACATCAGGTAAAGCGACGTTTTTATAAACCAGCATGTAAGCTTTGTCCGTCTCGGGCATTTCCCGTTCTTCAAAAGCGCCAAATTGCCCGTATGGGAACACAGGTATTGAATAAGCCAGGTTCTGCGGCAACACCTCCGGCCATTCGGGCTTACTATCGTCAATTGTAAAATCAAGATGCAGTTTTTGTGCCTCAAAATCATAAGCGATATCTAGGCTTCGGCTGCCTTTGTAGGCATTGTTGCCCGTAAGATACCAGTTTTCTTTGTCAATCGACTTGAGGAAGTCAAGAAGCGCTGGCAGGGAAATCCCGGCATAGCCTGCGGAAAGCGTGCGCACGCCACCGCTTTCATCTTCAGTCCATTCGGTTTTGTTTTGTTCGGGCGGCATGGAAAGATTGCCAAGAAGGCTCCTTTGCACTATATCTTCCGGTGCTTTTGTGGCATCCAGCATCATCTTTGCCTGCCCGTCAACCTTAGTGTCTTCCGGCTTGGGCACACAGCCTGTCAATAAGAGCAAGCCTAAGAGCACAACCAATGCGGCAATAGCAAATTGCTTTATCTTATTATCCATTCTGACTTCCTCGCTTGTTCATAATTTGATTTTTTAATCATAAAGACCAATGATCTTAAAAAAGACGCGATCTTAAAACACCAAAACATTGACGCCACAAAGATCATTGCATTATACTTTTGCCGCCGTACGATGATTTCAAGATGTCATGTAAGTCTATGAAAAAATATGATGCTTACAAGAATAATATAATACCAATAACCGTAAAATACAAGAAAATAATTGCTCTTCTATTGGAACTTTGTTTGGTGTAAGCTTACGCAGCAGCTGCTGCTATAAGTCAGTCGCCGAGTACCGGCCAGCCTTTTTCCTCAAGCACGGCCTTGAGCCCCTTATCGGGGCTGACCACGTTTGGATGCCCGACGATCTTAAGAATTGATACGTCCGAAAGGCTGTCCGCAAAGGCGCGGCTTTTATCCCAGTCTACCGAATATTTTGCAAACGCAGCGCGAAGACGCTCTGCCTTTTGGTCTCCGCAGACAATATCAAGTGGCCGCGAAGCGTCCACCACGCCATTTTTGAAATAAAGAGCGGTGCCGATCACCGTATCGAATTTAAGCGCGCAGCCGACATGATCCATCAGCCGCTCATAGCCGCCCGACAACAGCACGGTATGGCAGCCTTCCGCCTGTGCCTTGCGCAGCTGCTCTGACACATTGGGGCGCAATTGTTTGACGATAAGCGCAGCGCACTGCCCGAAAAATGCGTCCACTTGTGCTAATGTCATCCCGGAAAAAATGCGCGTGAATCTCTGCAATGCCGTTTTGCGCATCTGCTCACGGGAAAGCGCGCCGTGAAGCCCAAGCTTGTAGCGAATGAACAAACCTGCAAGAGCACAGTACGCGGAACAGAGCCTCCGCTGCGAAAGCTTCTGCGCGCGCCACTGCGTCAGCAGAAACGGCAGCGTGTCTTTGGGGAACAGCGTTCCGTCGAAATCGAATACAGCAAGTACCATCAGCCCTTCTCCGATACGTTTTTCATGCTCAGTGCGATGCGTTTTTTGTTTATGTCCACACTCAGCACCCTGACCTTGACGACATCGCCCGTTTTCACGACATCCATGGGATGCTTGACGAACTTATCCGCAAGCTGCGAAATGTGCACGAGCCCGTCCTGATGCACGCCGATATCCACGAACGCGCCAAAGTCGGTCACGTTGCGCACCGTTCCTGTGAGCACCATGCCTTCCTTGATGTCCTCTAAGTGCATGACGTCCGACCGAAGCACAGGCTGCTCAAAAGCCTCGCGCGGGTCGCGCCCGGGTTTTTTGAGCTCCTTTATGATGTCGGCAAGCGTGGGTTCGCCAACGCCTACCATTTCAGCGAGCTTTTTGACATCCCATTCCGAAAGCTTCTGCCGCAGCTGCGCCAGATCCTCGAACGTTTTGAGCTGTGTGTCCGTGATCTTGAGCAATTTTCCGACCGCGCCGTAAGATTCCGGGTGGATTGCAGTTGAGTCGAGTATATTTTCCGCGTCGGGTATCCGCAAAAACCCTGCGCACTGTTCAAACGCCTTGCCGCCAAGCCCGCGCACTTTTTTTAACTGTTCACGGCTTGTAAATTGCCCTTCAGTTTCACGCTGCCGCACGATGGCCTGCGCGACAGCAGGCGTTAGGCCCGCGATGTATTTTAACAGCGACGGCGAGGCTGTATTCAAATCGACGCCGACCGCGTTGACACAGCTTTCCACCACGCCGCCGAGCATCTGTGCAAGCCGCTTTTGATTGACGTCATGCTGATACTGCCCGACGCCGATGGCTTTCGGGTCAATCTTCACGAGTTCCGCGAGCGGGTCCTGCAGCCTGCGCGCGATGGATACAGCGCTTCTCAGCGCCACGTCAAAATCGGGGAACTCTTCGGTGCCAAGCGCGGACGCGGAATACACCGATGCGCCCGCTTCGCTGACTATCATATAAACGACCCTCCGCGGCATCGTCTTGATCAGCTCCGCGACGACTGCCTCGCTTTCTTTGGATGCAGTGCCGTTGCCGATGGCGATGATGTCCACGCCGTGCTTTTCAATGAGCGCCGCAAGCTGCTTTTTGGCTTTTTCAGTGTCATGATGCTCCAGCGTCATGTATATGACAGCGGTTTCGAGCACGCGGCCAGTCGGGTCAACGACTGCCGCTTTATTGCCCGTGCGGTAACCGGGGTCAAGCCCCAAAACCGTCTTTTTGCGCACGGGCGGCGCGAGCAGAAGGTTTTTCGAATTCTCCCCAAATACTTTTATAGCTTGTTCTTCGGCAGCTTCGGAGAGCTCGCTTCGCAGTTCGCGCTCTATGGACGGAAATATCAGCCGCTTGTATGCGTCCTCTGCCGCCGTTTCCATATAACGGCTCTGCCAGCCGCTGCGCAGCACACCGCTTTGCACAATGTTTGTTGCGGCCTGCGTATCGGCATCCAGCTTTACGCTCAACGCCTTTTGTTTCTCGCCGCGGTTGATAGCCAGCACCCTGTGCGGCACGAGTTTTGAAACAGGCTCGGAATAATCCTTATACATATCATAAATACCCGTTTGCTCATCCGACGCTTTTGTGACGATCGTGCCGCCGCGGCGCAGCCATGTGCGCAGCTTTCCGCGCAAAGCTGCATCGTCCGCGATCTGTTCAGCCACGATGTCAAGCGCACCGGTGATGGCCTCTTCAATGTTTTTGACCTGCTCGCCTATATAGGCTTGTGCATTTATTTCTATCTGCACATCGGGCGTTTGCTGCTCGATAATCAAAATGGCAAGCGGCTCTAAGCCCTTTTCCCTCGCCGCAGTGGCACGCGTACGCTTTTTCGGGCGATACGGACGATAAAGGTCGTCCACCTCCGAGATGCCTTCGGCCGCGTTTATCTGGGCGAAAAGGCCGTCAGTCATTTTGCCCTGCTCGCCTATCAGCCTGATCACCTCTTCTTTGCGGCTCAGCAGCCTCTTTAAATACGCAAGACGGTCTTCCAGACGCCTCAATATCTCATCATCAAGACCGCCCGTGGCTTCCTTTCTGTACCGCGCGATAAACGGAACGGTGTTGCCCTGTTCGATCAATGTGACGGCGCTTTTTGCCTGCGCGTGCCCGATGGAAAGCTCCTTTGCGAGCCTTGCCGCGATGTCGCTCATATGATGCTCCTCTTGTTTGATGCCGCCGGTAAAAACCGGCCTGCCCGATTATAGCATCATCGCCGCCGCAACTTCAAGCTAAGGATGGCTTTCGCCTGCAGTATGCTTGTACCGAAAGCAAAATACGCATATAATGGTGATGAATAAAGGAGATGCTTCATGCAAAAAAGAGTCGCCGCCATACATGACATATCGTGTTTCGGCAAATGCTCACTGACCGTTGCACTGCCCATCATCTCGACCGCAGGCATTGAGGTTTGTGTGATCCCTACTGCCATTCTTTCTACACACACGGGCGGCTTTTCGGGCTTTACATACCGCGATTTAACTGACGATATTGGCGGTATTGCAGGGCACTGGCAGACGCTGCCGATACATTTTGATGCTGTTTACACAGGTTTTCTTGGCTCTGTCGGCCAGGTTGATATTGTATGCGATGTGTTTCGGCAGCTGCGCTCTTTTGAGACGCTTCTTATCGTTGATCCCGTGATGGCGGACAACGGAGAGCTTTATAGCACATTCCCGCCGGATTTTCCAAAAGCGATGCGCAGGCTTTGCAGCAAGGCCGATATCATCATCCCCAACATGACCGAAGCAGCGCTGCTCCTTGATGAACCATACCTTAAGGGCCCTTATGGCAAAGCCTTTGTGGAGGATCAGCTGATACGGCTCAGTACGCTAGGGCCAAAGCACGTTGTTTTGACAGGCGTACATTTTGATGACAGCCATATCGGTGCTGCTGTTTATGAGCAGCAAACCGGCATCTTTGAATATGCTTTCTCTGAACGCATCAAGGGCATCTACCACGGGACTGGAGACGTTTTTGCAAGCGTTCTTGTTGCGGCAACTGTGCACGGCCTGCCTCTTGCAGATGCGGTGAAAACTGCGGTTGAGTTTACGGTGCAGAGCATTCGGCGAACGCATGATGCAGGCACTGACCCAAGATTCGGCATCAATTTCGAGCAAAGCCTGCCTGAACTGATGCGCAGGCTCTCTCTTTTATAGCCCTCTCCTTTTCCAGCCTGTGCGTCGTCCGCAATATAAAGAAAACCCGCCAATGCTGCCGTGCGCTTCCCCAAAATTCAGTTTCAGCATATCGCCTTTAAGGTGTATTCCGAGACTAACATTCAACGCGGGCCGGTATCGGCTTACCCTCAGGCCGCTTGTCACAGGGCATGCTGTTCCCTTGCTGCTAAGCTCTTCGGGCATGCCTTTTGTTTGGTCTTCTGTATCAGGCACCAAAGAAGACTCGGATGCGATATCCTCTGCCTTTTTTTCTATTTTTAAGACTTGAGCTTCATTCTCCGGTTCGTTTTCAGACTGGCAAAGCGCATCGGCTTTCCATGGCGTTCTTGTTCTGCCATCTGACGACGCATCCATACGCGCGTCTCTGACGCCAAACAAAGATGCCGGAAGCATCTTCACAGAGTGTCTCATTTTTTACCACCATTAAAACCTTTCTGGTTTCAATATATGCAGAAATCAAAAATATGTACGGCGGGTTTGCAGCCGCCGGGCCGCCATTATGCATCCTTCGTATTATGATTGAGAAATTGGTAGTTATGGCGTGCGGCCTCAAGGTCTTTATCCGTGTCTATATCCATCCAGAAACCATCGTGCTTGTAGACGGCAAGCTCATCGATGGCCGTGAGTTTTTTAAGCAGCATAGGCTCAAGTGTACAGTTCTTATCATCGCTGAGGTATTGAAAGACTCCTTTTGTGAAAGCAAACAGCCCAGCGCTGACAATAAGGCTGATTTTGGGTTTTTGCAGATAAGCCGTCGCAACGCCCGCTTTGACAGTGAGTATCCCTTTATCACTTTTATAGTCTGTGCCCGCAGCAGTCGCCATGCGTTTCATTTTCTCATGTTGTTCCAGCAGCTTGTCGATGCGCACGTTCCACATGCCGTTTCCGTACATCACCAAAAAAGGTTCCTGCGTGATGTGCTTCTCCGCCCGCTTTAATAGCGCGCCGGTTTGCGCATCTATACCGGCGTCTGCAAAAACAAGATTCCAGTCCTGCTCAGGTTTATCGCAAAAAGTGATGCGGTTCTCCCCCAAAGAAAGCTTGTAGTCATGATTGTTGATGGCGTAATTGTTGAAGTACTCACGGATCATTCCACCTTTGCGGCCAAGCGGCAGTATAAAGTCGCGTATACCGTGACGGCCAAGCTGGTTCATGACATGCCATATGACCGGCTTCCCGTTTATGTCAAACAGCGTGTTTGGAACATGACCGGCGGACTTGTTCAACAGGATGTCTTTTCCGCCGCATAATATGACCGCTTCCATGCCGTCCCTCCTCTGGTTTGCTTATAGGGCGCTGCTGTAAATCGCTGATACCGGCAACGCGGCCTTCTTTATTATCATATGCCCTATACATGGATATGTTCATTTGATGTTATCTCAATAAATAGATGGGTATATATTTAGATTGCCTTCAACCAAACCGTCGGCACGATCGCATTGTTTTGTGTATGAACCAAAAAGGGCTTCTTGACAACAACAGTTAGCCATGCTAAACTCTTTTTATTAGCGCAGGCTAACAATTATCTGCAAAATGCGCAGACAACTCAGATTTGCAGTTGCTTAGAGCCCTTTTGCTGATGCCGTGCATTTGTATATTTAGGGAGGTTTTAAAGAAATGGCTGTTTCATTGGTACAGGTACCCTGCGGAGAGCTTGTCACCGTCAAAAAACTGGAAGGCGAAGGCGCCGTAAAGCGCAGGATCATGGATATGGGCATCACGAAGGGTGCGCAGGTGTTGGTGCGAAAAGTGGCGCCGCTTGGCGACCCCATCGAGATCACCGTCAGAGGCTATGAGCTTTCTATTCGCAAGGATGACGCAGCGCGGATCATTGTGGAATAATCTTTATATATCTTAATAATTCAAACTCATCAGGGAGGTCAAAATGTCGATCAAAATCGCGCTGGCGGGCAACCCCAACAGCGGAAAAACAACGCTGTTCAACGCACTGACCGGCAGCACGCAATACGTCGGAAACTGGCCGGGCGTGACGGTAGAGAAGAAAGAAGGAAGGCTTCGAAAACAAAGGGATGTCACGCTTGTTGACCTGCCTGGTATCTATTCCTTATCGCCGTATTCTCTTGAGGAAGTGATCGCACGGGATTATATCATTAATGAGAAGCCCGATGTCATTATCAATATCGTCGATGCCTCGAATCTGGAACGCAACCTTTACTTGACCACACAAGTCCTTGAGCTCGGCATTCCCACAGTGGTCGCGCTGAATATGATGGACATCGTCACAAAGCGCGGCGACGTGATAGACACCGCAGCCATGGCAAAAAACCTCGGGTGCCCCGTTGTCCCCATATCTGCCGTTAAAAACCAGGGCCTTGATACGCTGGCTGAAAAAGCTGCTGTGCAAGTTATGACCGGCAAGCCTTCGCCTTTGCTGTTCTCTGATGGCATTGAAAATGCGATCGGTGAGATTTCGCATATTGTCGGAAGCGACACGGCGCTCGCCGGGTATGAGCAGCGCTGGCTGGCTATTAAGCTTTTCGAGCGGGATGAAGAGGTTCTTAAAAAAGTCAAGCTCGGCGGCGATCTGCGCAGCCGCATCGAAGCCGTCACAGCTGCTCTTGAGCAGCAATTCGACGACGATGCCGAAAGCCTCATCACCAACGAACGCTACGAAACCGTGGCGGCTTTGCTTTCGGGACTGTTCAAAAAGAAAACGCGCCCGAAACTCTCCGCGTCGGACAAAATTGACAAAGTGCTGACCAACCGTCTGCTTGCTTTGCCCATATTTTTTCTGATCATGTGGGGCATTTATTTTGTGTCAATACAGACAGTGGGCGGCTGGACGATAGGCTGGGTGGAAGAGATCATTGCCTGGGCCGGCGGCGGTGCACAAAGCCTGCTTGAATCTCTCGGCGCTTCTGAATGGGCTTTGAGCCTTATTGTGGACGGCATCATCGGCGGCGTGGGCGCGGTGCTCGTGTTTGTGCCGCAGCTTATGATACTTTATCTTTTCATCTCCGTTCTGGAAGACTGCGGTTATATGGCGCGCGTCGCGTTCATTATGGATCGCATCTTCCGCCGTTTCGGCCTCTCGGGTAAATCGTTCATCCCTATGCTTATCGGAACAGGCTGCTCCGTTCCGGGCATTATGGCCTCACGCACTATCGAGAATGAGAATGACAGAAAGATGACCATCATGCTCACTCCTTTCATCCCATGCGGCGCCAAGCTGCCCGTATTTGCCTTGTTTGTGGCGCTTGTGTTCCGCGAGGCTTCGTGGGTCGGCCCGTCGATGTATCTGGTGGGCATCGTGATGGTGATACTCTCCGGCCTTGTGCTCAAGCGCACCCGGCTATTTGCCGGCAAACCCGCGCCATTTGTGATGGAGCTGCCCACCTATAAGCTGCCGCGCGTCAAGGGCGTGGCGGTGCACATGTGGGAAAAAGGCAAATCATTTATTATCAAAGCAGGCACTGTCATCTTCATCGCAAGCGCGTTGATTTGGTTTTTGCGGTCTTTTGATTTCTCGTTTGCCTATGTCGGAGAGGAAGCTATCGGCGAGAGCATTCTCGCTTCTGTCGGAAGGGTGATCGCACCCGTCTTTTCACCGATAGGCTTTGGTGAATGGCCTAAGGCTGTCGCCACGATCACAGGATTGGTTGCAAAGGAGGTCGTCGTCTCCACATTCGCGCTGCTTGAGCCCGTAGGCGTTTCGTTCACGTCTGTCAGCGCCTACGCGTTTATGATATTCACACTGCTTGCTGCACCGTGCATAGCAGCCATCGGCGCGATCCGGCGCGAGATGGGCAGCTGGAAATGGACGGGTATTGCTATCGGTTATCAGACGGGGCTTGCGTATGTGCTTGCCCTGGGCGTTTACCAGATAGGGCATTTGCTCTTCCCAGACGCTGAGATCATACGCTTGAGCGGCGATCTTGAAGCCATGGGCGAGGAGGCCGTAACATCCATCGCGCTGCTCGAAAACCCCATGGTTTACATTCTGGGCGCAGTGCTGCTTGCGGTGCTTGTGACCGGTTTGGTGTCGCTAGTAAAGAAAGGTGCCGGTTCAAAGCCGCTTGGTTCTTCCGGTGCCGGGATACAGAAATGAGGCCTTTGCATGGTTGATTATGTGATCGTCGCCGCGGTGATCGCAGCGCTTGCCGCAGTCATCTTCTTCGCACGCAGGCGCCGCAAAAAAAACGGCGGATGCACCGGATGCACGGCATGCACGGCTAAACAAAAGCCGGCCTGCGGCAACTGCGAAGACCCGGATAAGAAGAAATAATAAAACGGCGAAAACGGCACAGACGCTTGCCCTTTTCTGCGTTTGACAAGGTGCCCTTTCAATGCTATAAAGAAAACAAGGCTGTGTTGATGGACGAATGAGATGCATCTGTCAGGTACCCTTGATGGCTCCGGTCATTTAAACAAGTCCAACCGGTTTTAAAGCTACAGAATGCCCGCAGGACGCACCTTGGCTGGCAGCCGTGGTGGTTCTTAAATGCTACAGAGAGGTGACATAATGAGAAAGGATAACAGGCATCAGATCATCAATAAATTCGATATATCTCAAGAATTGGTTGATGTGTTAAATCAGGCACCAAGTGTCGTTTTTGCAGAGGAGCGAAATGAGCTGTTAAGCTTGGCGCTAGGAGGGCCTGATAAAGATCTCTTTGAAATCACCTATGAAATACCTGGCAACGGCACAGTCACTGAAGCCACAGTCGCGAGATGCAACAACGGCGCCGTGGTCAATTATACAGATGTCTATATGCGCAGAAGAGATCCGGACTGCATGTTGGTCGCAGATGATAGTGAAACTGATAAGCCAAGATATAAGGATGTGATGGGTGAAGATTTTCAGGAGTTAAGAAATGATACTTTTGAATGGCTCAAAACACAAAAGCTTCTGCTGCTTCCGTTTATGGCTGGCGGAAAGAAGCTTGGTTACCCTGCTCTGCTTGTGGCTCCGAAGAACGCTGCCTTTTTCGCGGGGGGTCTCGCAGATCTTCAGGGTTTTATCCCCATAAGCGAAGTGCCCGAAGGCTTTAAGCCAAGGGCAATCATATACCTCGCGCCGCCTTTCAGGCATACGCATTTTGACGGAAAGCAGATTGTTGTGCACAACAGGCGCGGTAGTTTGCATGAACTTTTTTCATATAATCTGTATCCAGGGCCAAGTGCCAAAAAAGGCATTTACGGGGTTCTGCTTCACATCGGTGAGCAAGAAGGCTGGGTAACGGTCCATGGCGCAACCGTCAAAGTCATCACGCCTTATGACAATGAGTTGGTCATTATGCACGAGGGTGCGAGCGGCGGCGGCAAAAGCGAAATGATCGAGTACATCCACAAGGAGCTGGACGGAAGGATACTGCTTGGTAAAAACCTTATGACCAACGAAAAGTTGTATCTGGAACTTAAGGAAGCCTGTGAATTGATGCCTGTCACGGATGATATGGCCTTATGCCACCCAAGGATTCAGAATGAAAGCAAAAGGCTCAGAGTCACAGATGCCGAACAGGGATGGTTCTTAAGAATAAACCATATCGCCAAGTACGGCACAGACCCGCAGCATGAAAGCTTATGCGTTCATCCGAAAGAGCCGCTGATCTTCCTAAACCTGCAGGGTGTCCCGGGATCAACTTGCCTTATATGGGAGCACACGATGGACGAGCCGGGCAAGCCGTGTCCGAATCCGCGCGTTATCATGCCCCGGCGGCTTGTGCCTAATGTGGTGGATGATCCTGTAGAAATCGATGTCAGAAGCTTCGGGATCCGTACCCCCATGTGCAGCAAGGAGCACCCCACCTATGGCATCATCGGTTTTTTTCACATACTTCCGCCTGCGCTTGCGTGGCTGTGGAGGCTCGTCGCCCCAAGAGGCCACGACAACCCGAGCATCACGGATACGGTCGGTATGACAAGCGAAGGAGTTGGCTCCTACTGGCCATTTGCGACGGGGAAACAGGTGACACAAGCCAATCTGCTCTTAAGGCAAATTATGGATACTTCAAATACAAGGTTTATCCTGATTCCCAATCAGCATGTTGGTGTGTACAGGGTCGGTTTTATGCCGCAATGGGTAGCCAGAGAATATCTTTCGCGCCGCGGCAGCGCACGGTTTAAGGAGGACCAACTTGTCAAATCTATGTGCTCACTTTTAGGTTATGCACTCGATTCGATAAAAATTGACGGTACGTTCCTGCCCAGAGGGTTTTTACAAACAAATCTTCAGCCGGAAGTCGGCAATGAAGGATTTACAGCAGGCGCAGAAATATTGAGCGATTTCTTTAAGGTGGAGCTTGCCAAGTTTATAACAGCAGAGCTTGATCCGTTCGGCAGAAAAATCATCGATTGCTGTATGTCTGATGGAACGCTCGATGATTATATTGGCCTGATTCCCATGAAGATGTAGCTTCATGGAACAAAAATGCAGCGTCCATGATCAGGCACGTATACAACTATTTCGGGCATTCCGGGCGCGCGGCCTGCACTATCAAAAGGCCTAAACAGCAAAAAACGGCGGTGCTATGGGCCGTAAAGGCCGAAAGCCCCAAAGCTTCTATAAATATTTTATTGATCTTGGCCTCTCCCCTATGCCTGTCATTTAAAACGCATAGCTGGCTGGGTATGCACAACTTGATATAGATATCCCCGTTGAAACGGCACAGGGTTCTTGGTTTTTTCGGCGTTTGACAAGGTGCCCTTTCAGTGCTATAAAGAAAACAAGGGATGCCCTTATTCATGAAATGGAGGCTGTGCAATGAAAAAGCATATCTTAATTATGGCGGTACTGTTGCTTGTCTTTATTTGCGGCTGTGCCTTCCCGGCCGACAGCACAAATTTTGAATTCAGTATCAGCACTGCAAACATCACATCACCCTTGATGACTTCAGACGTTGTGAACGGTGAACCGGTTGATGAAGTCACAGAATATCCTAAGGACGCGCCGAAGCTGGTAGCCGTTGGCATTCTGAACAACGCACCTGATGATACAAAAGTACGATTTGTTTGGAATTATATCACCGACGATCAAATGATTTATGAAGTTGAAATGAACAATGAGGGACAAAGCGGCATCTATGTTTACAGTACGCTCACAATAGAGAGCCTCTGGCCGGACGGTGAATACAGCGTGGATATGTATGTTGATAACAGAACGGAGCCTGATGCAACAGCCTTTTTCAAGATCCGATAGAACGGTTTTCCCTGCTGCCTCACAATAAGCTTTTTCAGAATGACAGAACTGGTTGCATCAAGTGCATGAGCGGTTATAAAAAAGCCCCTTAAACAGTTTTTCCTCTGTCTAAAGGGCTTTTTTGGTGTACCCGACAGGATTTGAACCTGCGGCCTTTGGAGTCGGAGTCCAACGCTCTATCCAGCTGAGCTACGGGTACGCAACTTATATAATATATCAATAATGTGCGGCCAAGTCAAACCAAAACGGCATTTGCCTGCGTTTCTCTGAACGGCGGCTTTTACATATCATGATGCTGAATATTCAATAATGTCCAGAAAACATCCCCTGTTGCGCAGGAGCAGATCTTGCTGTATGATACGGATATCTTATATCATACCGGGGTTGTTTATGGTGCCATCAGAAAAGAGTACACGGCGAAGCGGGATATTGTTGCATATCTCTTCATTGCCCTCGCCGTATGGCATCGGCACGTTGGGCAAAGATGCGTATGATTTTGTCGATTTTTTGAAAACGGCGCAGGTCGGAATCTGGCAGGTTCTGCCCATCGGGCCGACAGGTTTTGGCGATTCTCCTTACCAAA
>Ga0351840_1020_pt1 | contig 26629 bp, 21 predicted proteins | sample BONcelHFGM3001E5_FD_206883 | JGI IMG/M metagenome (GOLD analysis project Ga0351840, IMG submission 206883) | Enriched cells from coal bed in the Powder River Basin, Montana, United States - BONCAT cells FGM rep1 HSBNCT.FGM.300.1.E5 ... | reverse complement strand
TTCGAATCCGCCTTTGAAATCACCGGCATGTGAATAGACATAAACGCTGCCGTTTTCAAACTGAAGCACCATTGCAGCCTCCGCAGGCTGTGCCGCCGCCGTATCAACCGGCGCCGCCGCCACCCTTTCAGTCTGCGCCGTACCCGCCCCAGCAAATGCCTTCGCAGCCTTATCAAAAGCCAAAAAGCAAGACGGGGCTGATCATCGGATTGATACTGGGTATTTTGGTATTGCTTGCAGCGGCGGCAGCAGCGGTCTATTTCTTCGTACTGGGCCCGCCGCAGGGCGAATGGTACAATGCAGAGCGTGGCTGGGTGCTGTCAATTGGCAGCGGCAACACGATCGAAAAATTCAGCCTTGAAGGACTGGAAAAAGCGACATATGAGTATGAGAATTTGAAGTCCCAGGGAATAATGACCCTGGATACGAAAAGATATCCGTTCAAGACCGATTCAGGCAGGCTATTGCTTGGGGATGAAGGAGAAACGATCAGTTTTATAAAGCTGGAAGGAAAAGAGAGCATAGAAAAATATGTGCTCAAGGCGCTGGAAGGCAACTGGGCCAGCGAAGAGCTTGGCGAGGTGCTTCAGTTTGAAAACGGCAGCGTTTATGTCTATTCACATGCCGGTGATTTCAAAGGCGGATTCGAATACAACATCATCAGAGGAGAAGGCACATTAACGCTGCACAGCCAGGACTACACGATCCGCGCAACGCACGCGCAATTAGAGGTCAAAGATGTCGGTGTTTACACAAAAGCAGACAAAGGTCTTGATATCAAAGCATTTTTGGCTCAAACACAATCACCTGTTCTTGGTATGTGGTATGAGTCTCAAGGCGAACTGGGCACCATTTTGTTCAGCGAGGACGGCACACTGCAGGTAGAAATGATGGGACAGATCTACTTTGGTACATACACTTTTGATGCAGCGAGCGGTACAGGCGCCGTCACAGTAGAGGGGGAAACCACGCCGTTTACGGTGAGCGGCGGCCTGCTGCAAATAGAGGAATACACATATATGCGCGATTATATCCCTCAGCAGACAGCGCCCGAGAACCCGACGGGCACATGGTATGAAGCCACCGGGAAATACGGGACAATCACACTCTATGATGATGGCGGCGTGGAGTGGTATGAGAACGGCGAAACGTATTACGGGCGCTATACCTACAATCCGGCTCAAGCACTCGGAGAAATAACTGTTAACTTTGGCTATGAGGCGGATGTCACTTTTACATACGACGGGTCTGCGCTTTATGTTGGAGAAGACATCATGTACACGCGCAACTATGTGGAAGAGGTGATACACGTTTTCGGTGCGTGGTTTGACAATGCCGCTCAAGCGGGTACGATCTATTTCTATGAAGATGGCACATACTATATGGACACTTATGGTCTTCAGATAAGCAATACATTTTCCTTTGACCCTGCAAGCCGCAGCGGAACATTGTCAATGAATTTTGACGGGGAGAACTTCGTCTACAACTTCTATCTTGATGGAAACTATTTAAATATTGAGGGCACCTTTTATACAAGGCGTTATGTGGAACAACCTTATTACGCGGAGCCGGTTGCCGGCTGAAGGCTTTAAAAAGCCGGCATCGCTTTCGCGACGCCGGCTTCTTTATATCCGCCAATACCCCAGAATTTTTTAAAAAGAAAGCTCCAGCGAACCCTTGACAACTACTTATTACTCTGCGTCGATCCTTTATGCAAATGATTGATCATCCAACTGAACTTTGAACTTTGCGATCCGCCGTAGTATCTGCTTGGCATCCGTTTATGCTTCGGCCTTCGCCTCCGACATCACTTTTGCATTTGCTTCAACTTCCAACTTCTCTTTAAAACTCTTGCTCAATCTTCTGATGCACTGTGCTGCGCATCCACTTTTGCTTCGGCTTTCGCTTCGGCTTGGCCTATGCTGCACCACGTCACACTTGCTTTCCGCACAATGTGCGGCGATCGTCCGTCTTAAGTCCTAAGTACTCGCTTTGGTATTCCCTGGAGCGTATTTATACTTTAGCTCATTGACGCGTATATTTCAACATTGGCATTTTACGCGTATCTTTCAAATACAGCAAATTTCGCATATTATGTGTTTATACATTCTTTTTTCTGCGTATTTCAAGTTATTTCGCATTCTTTTATACACATACTGAGAAACATGTATTGTTGTGTGACATAGTTTATATACCTTGCTTTTTTCTGGGTGGTTTCAACAGAGCGATAAGCACGGCGCCGAGAACAGCAGCGCCTGCCGCCACAAGGAACGGAATGAAAAAGCCGCCGGAAAGGTCTTTGAAATAACCCGCAACGTAAGAGGCGCCGACAGCGCCGATCCCAAAGCCTATAAGCACCATGCCGTAATTTACGCCCATAGATTTCAAACCAAAATAATCTGCGGTCAGCGCCGGGAACACGCCGAGGAAACCGCCATAGGAGAAACCGACGATGGCAATGAGCACGAGAATAAGATAGCTCTGTGCGATCGCAGCGAACGGAATAGAAACAGCAGCAACAAGCAGCAATATAAGCAGCGTCTTTTTACGTCCGATCCTGTCTGATATGCCGCCCCAGAAAAGCCGCCCGAATGAGTTGAAACCGGATATCACCATGACGCCGGCCGTTGCAGCGATTTCCGTAAGGCCGCCGTCCATGCCGAGCACCTTCGCAAAGGGAATCACCATAAGGCCCGCACCGCAAGACAGCATGATGGCAAACGTGATGATATAATACTGCGGAGTTTTAAGCAACGCTGAAGGCGGCATGTTGACGATATCTTTCTTTTCGGGAGGTGTCCAGCCTTTGGGTGCATGGTTTTTCGGGGGGTTTTTGATAATCAGCCCGCAGACCACCGTGACACAAAGGAATATGAGCGCGAGCCATTTGAAGGTCTCCAAAACGCCGACCGCATTGATCAGCGCAGAGGCCACAGGCGTGAAAACAAGCCCGCCGAACCCGAGTGCCGAAACGATGACACCGGTGATAAGGCCGCGTTTGTCGGGGAACCATTTTTGACAGACCGCAATGGTCGTGGTATAAGTCATCCCCATGCCAAAGCCGCCGGCCACGCCGTAAGTAAGCCACAGCAGCCAAGCTGTTTCCGGTGTCGCGAAGCCTGCGAAGAAAAACCCGAGAGCAAGTATCACGCCGCCGATGATCAACACCGGACGGGGGCTTAATTTGTCCTGTATGGCGCCGCCGACCATGCTGCCGAAAGTCAAAACGCCAAGCAGCAGGGAAAAAGTGAGCGCGGCCTCCTGATGTGTCCAGGAAAGTGTTTTAACGACCTCAGGCTGAAAAACGCCCCAGATGTATGCTGTGCCTAAACAAAGCTGTATTGCGATACCTGCAATAACAGGCACCATCCTGTTGTTGTGAGTCTTGTTGCTTCTCATGATGCGGATATTCCTATTCTGTTACTTGACGGACAAGAATGATTATGCCATGTGTCTATGCTGAGTGTCAATAAAGTCAGCGCTATTGCTTTTTTTGACAGCCTTGCAGCCAAAGATAATGGCATTGCATACCTTATTCATTGCAACGGGCATCTGCGTCAACGGCGGTTTTACGCAGCGTCGCTGAAATGATCACAACAGGTATCAGCATGGCGGCGCTCACCAGCAGTGCGGTGCCAAGCCCGGCTGCGTCGCCGATGGTACCGACAATGGGCGGTGCGGCAAAACTCGCGGCTACAGATCCAAAAAAGACGAGCGAAGCGGCTGCAGATGTATCTTTAGGCATAAGGCCGCAGGCCTCGACAACAAGCAGCGGAAAATTGGCTGCAAAGCCAAAACCGCCGATGACGGCCAATATACAGACAAGCGTGATATCGCCGCTAAACAACAGGGCAACCAGGGCGGCAAACGAGAGCGCATTGAGCGGCGGCATGATACGGCTTGCAGCCATTTTTGAAAAAAACTTTGCGTAACAGACCCTGCCGATGACATTCCCGATAAAAAGCCCGCTCAATACCAGAGCGCCGTCGAAGGCTTGGCCCCTGATCGTGAAGGCGAAGCTTGAAAGAAAAAAAATAAAGCTCATTTGGGTAAACGAACTGAAAAATTTTGCGATCACGAAGAAAGGCATGCCTTTGGTTTTAAACGCGGCCAGCAGTTTTTTAAACGCGCCCATATTTTGCATATTCTGAATAAAAGGCGCCCTGGCTTCATTTCGCAGGCCGGCCATAAACAGAATGGCAACCAGGATTGTCAGTATGCCAAGCCCTATAAACACGGGCGTATATGCACTGCCGAGCAGCATCGCAAAGAAAGGGCCTGTCACACCGGTGGCCGCCCATAGTGCATGCAGGAGCCCGATATGATAACTTTTTGTTTTGGGCGCTAAGTCCGCAATAATGGCATTCGAGAGCGTATCAACGGTCGTGGAGAAAAGACCGATGAAGAAAAAAAGCGCATAAAGTACAAAAACAAAGGTATTTATCCCAAACAGCAGGATGGAGAGCCCGAGAAACAATATGCCAAGCCCTATGACACGCGTTTTATTAAGAGCCGAGAATACGCAAAAACACAGTATCAGAGAGACCACAGCCCCAATTGACTGTACAGTCGAAAAAAGGCCGGCCTGCGCCAAAGTCAGAGAGAACGTTTCGCGTATTGAGGGTATCATATACCCAAGCACAGTCAGATACAGTGCGAGCATCATGATCGGCGGGAATACAAAAATGGGTTTTGCGCCTTGCTTCATTGTGTCATACCTCTTTGCAGCTTGATTGCGATATTACTGACGATTGTACCATAGAGATGTGACTGTGTATAGGTACTTGCAGCTTTGCACACACTGTAAATCGTGCTATGATGAAAGCAGACGAACCGGATTTATTTTGGGGAGATGCGCCATGAGCCTTTTTGAAAACATTGCCAAAAAATCCGCTCCTCTTGCCGACAGGATGCGCCCGCGCACCATTGACGAGTTTTTCGGGCAGCAGCATATTGCGGGCAAGGGAAAGCTGCTGCGGCGCGCCATAGAGACCGACAGCCTGACAAGCTCGATTTTTTTCGGGCCGCCGGGCTCCGGAAAAACCACGCTTGCCTATGTCATCGCAAATTCAACAGGCGCGGCTTTTGAAAAGCTCAACGCGGTTACAAGCGGCGTGAAGGATGTACGCGTGCTCATAGACAAAGCGCAGCAACGGCTTAATATGCACAACCAGCCGACCTATCTGCTGCTCGACGAGTGCCATAGGTGGTCAAAGACACAGTCGGACAGCATACTTCCGGCGATCGAAAAGGGAACCATCCGTTTTATCGGCTCTACAACCGAAAACCCCATGGTCAGCATGACGAGCGCCATCGTCAGCCGCTGCAGGCTGTTTCAGTTTTTTGCACTTTCGAAGGAAGACGTGGCGCAAATCATAAGAGCAGCACTTAAAGACAGCGAGCGCGGCCTTGGTGACCTGAATGTACAGATTCATGATGATGCGCTTGAACACATTGCAAACGTGGCGAACGGAGATGCGCGCGCCGCGCTCAATGCCTTAGAACTTGGTGTCCTTACGACGGCGCCTGATAAACAAGGAATGATCACAATAGACCTTGCCACGGCGGAAGAGTCGATACAGAGGCGCGCACTGCGCTGCGACGACGAGGAATACTACAACATGCTCAGCGCATTCTGCAAATCCCTGCGCGGCAGCGATGCCGATGCAGCGCTTTTCTGGTTCGCGCGGCTTAACTATGCGGGTGTTGACCCGCGGGTGATTGTGCGGCGCATACTGGCTCATGCCAGTGAGGATGTGGGGCTTGCCAACCCTTCCGCGATGACTCAGGCGGCGGCGGCAGCACAGGCGCTCGAATTTGTAGGGATGCCCGAAGCGCGGCTTTCCATCGCGCAGGCGATCATTTTCATCTGCGAATCCCCAAAATCGAACGCGGTCGTGATGGCGGTGGATGCGGCTTTTTCAGACGCAGAACATGCCTACCAGCTGCCCGTGCCGCAGCATCTGCGCGATACGAGTTACCACGGCGCCAAAGAACTCGGCAGCGGCAAAGGCTATCAATACCCGCATGATTTCGAACGGCACTATATTCCCCAGCAGTATCTGCCCGACAACCTTGCGGACAAAGTATACTATACCCCTTCTCAGGAAGGCTATGAGAAAAAGATAAACGAGATACGACAAATACAGCGCAGAACCAAGGTGTTGCGCGACAAGACATGAGTTGATATAATACATCGATGGTTTTTCGACTGCGGGTGCAGCCATGCGCGCACCACACAGCAAAAAGAAAAGCCAAAATTATCAATGTAGGGTATCCGCAAAGCGGAACCTGAACGGAGGGAAAAATGAATACAAGAAAATTTGTGACCATCGCACTGCTCGTTGCGATCTGCCTGCTGCTTGGGCTGACGCCCATCGGGTACATCCCTATACCGCCCATCGAGATCACGCTGCTTGCCATACCGGTGATCATCGGCGTGGTCACGCAGGGGCTTGGCGCAGGGCTTATCCTGGGGTTTTTCTTCGGGCTGACAAGTTTCCTGCAGATCTTTATCAAGCCCACGCCTTTCAGCCAGTTTTTGTTTGCGCTCAGCCCGCTAAAGACCATTATCCTCGTTTTTGTGCCGCGGCTGCTGGTGCCGGTCACCACGTGGCTTGTGCACCGTGGCATCACAGGGGAGACAAAGCTGCGCAGGACCGCAGCTGTGGGTATAGGTGCGCTGACAGGCTCGCTGACCAACACGGTATTGTTCCTCGGCGCACTTTATTTTCTGTTTCTGCCTGAAATCGGCGATCTTTCAGCGGCTTTCGGGACAACGCCAGAATTGCTTGCGGGCGTGCTTGCGGGCATCGGCGCGGTAAACGGCCTGCCTGAGGCCGCGGTAGCGGTTTTGCTGTGCATACCCATTGCGGCGGCGCTGCGAAAATTCAATTCAAAAAAATAAACGGAGAGATGAATGATTTTTGTACTTGATGTGGGCAACAGCCACATAAAATGCGGCCTTTTTGAAGGCGATAAACTTAAAAACTCGTGGCGCATGGCGACGAGCACGGAGCTGACTTCAGACGAATACGGTATCCGCATCGTGTCTTTTTTCAAACATGCAGGGGTTGAACCCGCGGATGTACGCGGTATCATCATCTCATCAGTCATACCGTCTATCAATTATACGCTCCAGCATATGTGTGCGGTCTATTTTGACAGGCAGGCCATGATCGTGGGGCCAGGTATGAAAACAGGCATCAATATTCTATATGACAACCCGCGCGAACTCGGCGCAGACAGGATCGTCGGCGCGGTCGCGGCCTATACGCTTTACGGAGGGCCGTGCATCGTGGTCGACTTCGGGACAGCGACGACGTTCGGCGCAGTTTCAAAAAACGGCGATTTCCTGGGCGGAGTGATCTGCCCGGGGCTCAAAATCGCCGCCGATGCGCTGGCTGAAGGTGCGGCCAAACTGCCGCGTGTCGAGCTTGTAAAGCCGGATTGTGTGATCGCCAAAAGCACCGTCCTTGGGATGCAGGCAGGCATCATATACGGCTATGTTGGCCAGGTGGATTATATTCTGGAACGCATAAAGAAAGAAATGGACGGCAGCCCAAAAGTGATCGCAACGGGCGGGCTTTCCAGGCTTATCGCGCAGGAATCGAGCCAGATCGATGAGCTGAACGGACTGTTGACGCTCATTGGGCTTAACTTGTTGTATAAAAAGAACGTCAGAACGATGAGGATTGAAAGGGAAGACAGATGAAACAAGTGGGTGTGGCGCTTATAGGGCTAGGCACGGTCGGCTCGGGCGTCTATAAAACGGTCGAGATGCAAAAAAGCTATATTGAGCACAAAGAAGGCATTTCGCTGACAATAAAAAAAGTGCTTGCGCTTGATTATGCACTGAATATACCCGACTGGCAAAAAGCGAAGGATTATCATAAAGATATCATCGCCGATGAGAGTATCGATATCGTGGTCGAACTCATCGGGGGCATAAATCCTGCCAGGGAGTTTGTGCTTGCTGCGCTTGGCGCTGGCAAAACGGTCGTCACCGCCAATAAAGAGCTTATAGCACGGCATTGGCCAGAGCTCAACGCCGCCGCAAAAAACAGCGGCGCAGGGCTTTATTTTGAGGCAAGCGTCGGCGGCGGCATTCCCATACTGCGCACCATCTGGGACAGCCTTCAGGCAAACGAAGTGACTTCGGTGATGGGCATCATCAACGGCACGACGAATTACATACTTACAAAAATGGATGAAGACAAAGCAAGCTTTGAGAAGGTTCTTGCTGAAGCGCAGCAGCTTGGCATGGCGGAGGCCAATCCTAAGAACGATGTGGAGGGTTTGGATGCCATGTACAAACTCTCTATTCTCTCTTCGATGGCGTTTCATGCACGCGTGCCCGTAGAATACATCTACTGCGAGGGCATTACGGGCATCACGCAGGAGGATATTGCTTACGGTAACGAACTGGGACTGACTGTCAAACTGCTTGCCATAGGCAAAAAGAAAGATAAAACCATTGAAGTGCGCGTACACCCTACCATGATACCCAAGACACATCCTCTTGCCGCTGTCCGGGGCGCGTTCAACGCCATATTCCTGCGCGGCAACATCGTCGGCGACATCATGCTCTACGGGCGCGGCGCGGGCGATATGCCCACGGCGAGCGCTGTGGTTTCGGATGTGGTGTATGCGGCCGGCAGAGAGAAACATCACTACACGACGTTCTACAATGAAGATAACGTCTCGGATGAACTGTCATTTGAAAACAACTGGGAGTGCGAGTTTTTTATCCGCATCATCGTGCTTGACAGGCCGGGCGTGCTTGCCAAGATTGCGAGCGTGTTTGGTAAATACGGCGTGAGCATCGCGTCAGTGAGGCAGCAGGGAGTGAGCAGCGACAGCGTGCCGCTGATTTTTGTCACACACAAGGCCAAGGAGATCTCGGTTAAACGCGCGATTGAAGATACCAGTTATCTGCCTGAAGTGTTGAGCGTAGCCAGCACCATACGCGTTGAAAGATAAACGGAGGAATCAGACATGGTTATCAAAATAGAAGATATGAAATCTGAACAAAGGGAGCGGATGCGCGGCGGCGAAGGCACGGTCGGCCTTCTTAGTATCGTTCCCGCGGATGATCTTCCGGCCAAAGCGCGTCTTTTTTCCGTGGTGACCCTTCAAAAAGGTTGCAGCATCGGCAGCCATATCCATGAAAATGAGACGGAAATCTTTTATATTCTTGAGGGCGAAGGCATGCTCAATGACAATGGCGTCAACAAAACACTGAGAGCCGGAGACTGCAATGTCTGCCCGAGCGGGCACTCCCATGCCATTGCCAATGAAAAGGAAGAGCCGTTGAAGTTTATCGCTGCTATCGTGCTTGACTAATACGTTTTGAACGCGGCAGGCATGCCTTTGCAGCGTAGCGCATATTTGCCGTCAAGACGGTATACCGCTTTTCCGTAATGCGCGTTCAGCAGCGTCAGATCACAGCTTGTTTCGACTGGACATACATTGATCTCATGCATGTCAAAGCTTTCGCCCGAATCGGCATAGCCTATCGTTTCGCACAGTTCAAAGCAGTCACACGCGGCTGCAAAAACTTCGCCGCCGCAGGCTTCCCGGCTTTTGAGCGGTACTGAAGCCACGATACGCACGCAGCCGCATATTTTAGCACGTACCGCCTTGCCTGTTTCATCTTCATCATCTTCAAAAACGATATGCAAAAGGCTCTTTGAGACCGAAACAGCTGCTGTTTTTACATTGTCGGGTTTATACCCTTCCGGTACGATCATAAAAAGGCAAAAGCTTTTTTCTTTGGGCAAAGCCCAGACCCTGTTGTCGTGCTTTGTGCCTGCGCATAAAGCATCTTTAGAAATGCACACTGTTTCACCCTGCATGATCCCGACCCTGAAAGGCGAAGGGCAAAGCTCGGCATCTAAAACGAGGCGGTATTCCACTGAAGGGTCGTCTTCATAGCGGCCGATCCAGTCGGTGATGATCACACCGTCGATGCCGATATCGCCGGTCAGCTCAAAAGATGTTTTCTGCGCAATGGCGGGCGCTAAGGTGCCAGAACGCCGCCTTTTTTCGCACGAGAGTATGTTTATATCTGCAAACTCTTGAGAATCTGCGGGACAGATCTCGCATATCCATCCTTTCAGATCTGCTGAGCCTTGCCCGTTTCCTGATACACTGATGGTCAACGTGGTGACTCCGTCTGTACTGAAAAAACCCGTCAGCTCAAACGCGAAGCCATCAAGCACGGTTGTTCTGTTTTCCATTGATATGTACTCCCTTCACTTGGCAGGTATTTGCAGGCCGCCCCGTATAATCTATGCGGAGCGCCTCCAAGCGGTGCGCAGGCAGGGAAGGGCTGAAAATCCTTCAACGAACGGCGGGGCTGTCTTGTGTTAATCAGGAGAAAAGTTAAGAAGCGAACATGGAGCAGTTGATCCTCTGTACGAAATATCCGGGCGTGACAAAAAGGACGGAAGGCAAAAAGGCATACCCCAGCTGTGAAGACAAGTGGAAAGGTTGACCAAAAAGCGCATGCAAATATGCGTGGTGTAAAACATCAGCGCCCCGAGAGTACATCGATGGGGACGCAGACGGAAGAATAGTGCAAACAAAAAAATGAATGCGGGGAAACTGCATTCCGAAGAAAAAACGCCCCCGGAGTGGTCAGATCAGATTCTCTTCGTTCAAGATACCGAGCTCACCCAAAAACCGGCCGTCCTTGCGGACCAGCTGGCCGTCAAACCAGATCTCGCCGCCGCCATATTCGGGACGCTGGATCAGCACAAGATCCCAGTGGACTGCGCTCTCGTTGCCGTTGTATGCATCCTCATAACACGAGCCGGGCGTCAAGTGTATCGAGCCGCTGATTTTCTCATCAAACAAAGTGTCACACATGGGGTCTTTGATGTGCGGATTGACGCCGAAAGCGAATTCGCCGAGACATCGTGCACCTTCGTCGGTATCGAGTATCTTGTTGAGCCGCTCTGTATTATTAGCCGTGGCTTCAATGATCCTGCCGTTTTCGAACAATAGGCTCACGTTTTCAAACTTAAAGCCCTGAGAAAAAGAAGGTGCGTTGTATGTGATCCTTCCGTTGGCGCTGTCCCGCAATGGAGCTGTGTAGATCTCGCCGTCGGGTATGTTCATATGGCCGGAGCATTTCTTTGAAGGGATGCCTTTGACAGAAAAGGTGATATCTGTGCCCGGGCTTAAGATGCGCACCTGGTCTGTGTTTTGGAGGCGCCGTTTGAGCGCATCCATGGCTTTGTCCATTTTCGAGTAATCAAGATTGCAGACATCGAAATAAAAGTCTTCAAATTGCTCGGTGCTTTTGCCCGCAAGCTGGGCCATTGAACCACTGGGATAACGCAGCACCACCCACTTTGTTTTTTGTACGCGCAGCTCATGGTGTACGCGTTTTGAATAGATAGAGCGATACAAGAAGAGGTTTTCATCGCTGATATCCGACATTTCAGAAGTGTTGAAACCTCCTCGGAAGGCCACATACGCCTGCATCTCCTGCATCATTGCCGCGTCGTAGCGCGTTAGGTCTTCGATCTGCTGCCGTGTGGCATTCATCAGCAGGGCGCGTTGTACACGCGCGCTGTGCATGGTGCAGAAGGGAACACCGCCTGCCGCATACACTTCTTTGATGAGCTGTTCGGAAAGCTGTTCCGGGCAGTCAAAGTTTTCTATAAGCACACGCTCGCCCTTCTGTACATTCATGGAATATGTGACAAGCGTGCGGCACAATTTTTTCAGCCGCTGGTCTATCATGGTTCCTCCGTGTCAATATTTATTTTTTCTTTGATGATATATAAAGGCCGCGCTTTCGCCTCGTCGTATATTCTTCCCAGGTACAGGCCGAAAATGCCAAGAATGATGAAAAGCGCCGCAAGCAGCAAGAATACGGCAGCAAACAATACATGCGTGACCGGCCAGTTGCGCACAAATACAAAAACGATGCCAAACACAAAATAGGTCAACGAAAGCAAACCGAGAACCATGCCGATCAAAAGGGGCATCCGGAGAGGCTTGTTGGAAAACGCAGTGATGCCGTTGCCTGCGAGCTTGAGCATTTTCCGTGCGGAATACTTGGTTTGGCCCGCTGCGCGTTCTTCCCTGATAAAATCGAGAGGCTCAGCGTGAAAACCGGCCCAAGCAGCCATGCCGCGGAGAAAGCGGTTGCGCTCCGGCATAAGCTTGAGCGCATCGCATACCTTGCGGTCGATCAGCCGAAAATCGCCCGTGTTGGCGGGGATATACTGGCCGCCGAGAACATTGAGCATCTTGTAGTAAACACGGGCAGACGATTTTTTAAAAACAGTTTCTCCTTTGCGCTTCAAACGACGTCCGTAAACGATGTCCGCGCCGGCCTGCCACTTTTCGATCATTTGCGGAATCAATTCGGGAGGATCCTGCAGATCGCAGTCTATGATGATGACAGCGCTGCCGCTTGATGCAGCCATGCCCGCGGATACGGCCTCCTGATGCCCGAAATTCCGCGAAAAGCTGATCACCCGGACGTTATTGTCCTTTTCGGCCAGCGCACGCAGCAAATTTAAGGAATTGTCTCGTGAACCGTCATCGACGAATATCAGTTCATAATCGCACAAACTATCCATGACTTTTTTGAGCCGATCGTATGATAAAGGCAATACCTCCTGCTCGTTGTAGACAGGGATCACGACCGAGTATTTCATAAAGGGTCTCCTCGCGGTTTTCTGGTAAGATTATATAACACCCGTTCCAATATTACAAAGAAAAAGCAAGCAATAATTTGTTGCATTATGGCCTATAATGACAAAAAATGTGTTGAAAAACAGACAATAAAATGGTAAAATATAAACATCATAGAAAAATGAGGTGCGCATTATGCTGGCGCTTATAGCTATTTTTGGCGAACCGGCGCAAAGCTGCAGATATGGCGAAAAGGCGCTTCTGGCCGTTTCCGCTGTTTTTCCGGACTGGCAGCGAAGGCTGCGGACGGCTCAAGGTGCGGTGGTTTATCATGCGGGGCGCGAAGGCGCCGACAAACCAGCTGTCGCGATCGCACTCAAGGAAATAGCCGTCAAAGACACGCAAGCCGTGCTGCATTTTGGCAAATCAAAAACACTTGAAATCAAAAGCGGCGATGTGGGCGGTGAGGTATACCGCGCTGCACGCTTTCACAACCAACTTGACAGCAACGGGCATGCGCCGCTGCTTTACTTTTTTGAGCGGGCGCAATTCGAGATGATGAGTTGCCGTGCCAAGCTTGGGCAGCAGGCTGAAGAACTCATAAATGCAGGGGATTATAAGGGCGTGTGCATGCTGTTTGCGCCGCTCAAGTCGGTGCGCAGCAACGCAGCTGTTTGGGACAGCGCGGAACTGCTCTATAAACTTGGGCTTGCATGCAGTAAGCTCGCGGTGACGCTCAAAGTGGGCGCGGCCGAGAAAAAAAGGCTGGAGGAAGCGCGGCGTTACCGCAGTTACTGCTCGGCTTTTTTGCAGCGCGGCGCGGCGCTTGAGCCGGATAATGCGCGGTGTGCCACTGCGCTTGCATACCGCTATTATTCCAATGTGCATGAATTGATGCGCCCCGGCGAACGCAGAGATCAGGATATAACCCAGCAGATAGACAAAGCACATGAGTGGCTCTCCCGCGCGCTAGAGATTTATCCAGATAGCATCCGCAACCATTACCGCAAAGGGAAGCTGATCATTGAAAAGCAGGCGCCTTATCTTTTATTTGGCAGACGTGCGTTTGGTTCACGCGAAGCCGAACTGCTGCGTGAGATCAGGGAAGTGGGCGAGGAACATTTAGCGAGAGCTGTTTCGCTCTATGAGGCGCTTGAAGACGAAGAGGAGCTCCGCCGCAATCGCCGCGAATACGCCAAGGCGCTTTTCGTTCTTGGGGGGTATTACCTTGAGGATGCTTACCTTCCGATACACGAGTATTATCTGAGCCTGATCGCGGGTAAAAGTCCACCCAAACATATTGCGGCCATCGCGCAGCTTGATCTTAAAAGCGCGCGCGAGCACCTTGAAAAATGCTTTGGCGCAGAGTCAAAAATGGCGCTTGAAGAGCTTGAGCCGAAAAGCCTTTGCGGGCTGCAAAAAGAATGGACACGATCTCCGGTGGAAAAGCTTTACCGTCTTGGGTGCGTGCACAGCGCGCTTGCGTTTGCGGCCAAGGTTGAAGGCAAAAATGATGAGCTCAAGACACACGCAGGCAAGGCCGTATATTATCTTGATGCCGCGGCAAAAACAGCTGTGCAGAGCGTAGAAAACCGCAGAAGCACATGGCATATCTGCGAAAAGCTTGCATGGACGCATTTGCACGCGGGGCGCTGCGACAAAGCACAGGCAGTGCTGTCCCGTGCAAAGCAAGGCCATATCGCCAATACGCGCGCAGTTGCTCTGCTGCTTGCGGATACGCCGCAGTCGCATGAAAAAGCAGCCGAGGTTTTGCAGACGGCAGCAAAAGACAGACACAACCTTGCTTCGGGATTCACGCATGTGCTGCTGGCCTATATAAATAAACAAAACAAAAAAGAATGTGCGCCGCTGCCTAAGGCGCTCTCTGCAAAGAACAAGCGCGCAGCGGCTCTGCTCGGCATCAATGTGGAATAAACCGGCTTAGAAACGCATAATAAATTCTTTGTAAAGGCAGGGGGCTCTTGTTGACGAGCTAAATACGGTGTGCTATATTGTTATTGGTGGCATTTATTTGTACCTAATAACCCAAATAAGGAGGTAAGTTATGAAAATCAAAAACATCACCGAACCGCAGAAGTTCTTTGAAATGCTCCAGCATACCAAAGGCAAGATCGAGCTGGTGACATCAGAGGGCGACAGGCTCAACTTAAAGTCTACGCTTTGCCAATACATCATGCTGACGCAGATGTTTTCGGATGCCAAGATTGAAGAACTCGAACTGCTCGTTTCCGAGCCTGAAGATTTGAACCTCCTTCTTAACTATCTGGTTAGAGGATAACCAAATCTTGAAACAAGAGCCGCTTGACAGCGGCTTTTTTGGTATCTGTATGTCCGCTTTTTGGGACTTAACCAATGTTATGCTCATCATAAAAGGGGTGAGAAATTTGAGCTTGAGAATTATGACAGGGCGCGCCGGAAGCGGAAAAAGCCGTTTCCTGATGCGGCTGATATCAGAGCTTGTGACAAACCCGCTTGAAAAAATCATCGTCATCGTACCCGGACAGCTCACTTTTGAGACGGAAAAACGCATTATGCGCGCGTGCGGCGTTGAGGGCATACTCGGGCTGGAGGTTTTGAGCATACAGCGGCTTGCATACAAGATCCTCGAAGAAACTGGAAGCGTGCCTTTCATGACCGGCGCTGAAAAGACAATGGCCTGCCGTCTTGCTCTGCAGGCTTATGATGCGCCTTTCGGCGGAACAGGTCATCTGCCGGATTTTGAAAACAGCCTGGGCGCGCTTTTTACGCAGCTGAAAAGCCATGGGCAGACGCCAGAAAGCCTGCGCGGCGCGGCACGCAGCATGACGGATAAAGGGCTTATCAGCAAGCTGTTACAGACCGCGGACATCTATGAAAAGTATATGGAGATCTGCGGCAGCCGCCTTGATATGGCGGATATGTATGCAGCGGCTGCCTCCCACGCAGCGGGTGCGTCTTTTCTGCGCGGTGCGCATGTGTTCATAGACGGCGCGGACAGCTATGTACCATCAGTCACATCCATGCTTGCCGAGGTGATGGCGCAGGCAAAAAATACGCTCGCGGCATTCCGGACCGAAGGAAGCGGCTCAGACGCTGCGCTTTTTGCTTCTGAAAAGCGCAATATGGAGAGACTTATGAATGCAGCGAAGGCACGCGGCATTGAGGTGCAGATCACAGAACATACGGAAATGGCAAAAAGGCATACCAGTGAGGCGCTCGCCTTTCTCGAAAAAAACCTGTTTTGCTATCCATATTCACCGTATACAGACGGAACGGACAGCATTAAGATCTTTGAAGCAGAAAGCCCGGAGCAGGAGATCCAAGCTTTGGCTTCATATATACGCCAACATGTGCGCGGCGGCAAGAGATTCCGTGATATTGCTGTTGCGGCCGGCGGGCTTGAAACCTATCTGCCCATTATCAAATCCGTTTTCTCAAGCTTTGGCATACCATGTTTTATCGATGAACGGCGCGCATTGTCCGAGAACGCTTTTTTCGTGTTCTTGTACAGTGCGCTTTGCGCGGCATCGGGAGATACTGCCGCGGCAGAGGGCTATGTGTTCAGTGAATATGCACCCCTCGACGCAACCGAACGCAGCTTGCTGAAAAACTACGCACGGCAGTATGGTTATAAAGGTTGGCATTTTTTCGGGGAGTTCAGACGGGGCGCCGCCGCAGCGCAGGCGGAGGCGCTGCGCAGGCAGGTCATGCAGCCGCTTTTAGCGCTGTAAAGCGGCCTGCTGCTGTCATCTGCCGGGGCGCAGACTGATGCAGTACGGCAGTTTCTGGCCGACTGCGGGGTGCGTGAAAAAATACAATCGCTCTGCGATGGCCTTGTCACCGAGGATGTACAAAGCGAATGTGCCTATTTTGCGCAGGTCTATGAAAAAAGTCTTGAGGTGCTGTCGGCTGCACAGCGTATCGGGCAGGGCAGGCAACTGTCTGCCAAACTGCTCTGCAACCTGATAAAGGCGGGCTTTGAAGCGACAAAAATCGCACTGATTCCGCCGGCGGCAGACGAGGTGAGGATTTTTGACATATCAGTCGGGCGCTTGCCGGACATCGACATCCTTTTTGCTATTGGCGTACACGACGGCGTGTGGCCCGCGCGCGACAGCGGTACCGGCATTCTCTCGGCGGCGGAGCAGGATGTCTTGCGCGGCCTCGGGCTTGATCTTGGCGGCTATGACTTGGCGGAAGAAAAGATGAAGGTGTATACGGCGCTGACACAACCTAAAGAGAGGCTTTATATAAGTTACAATGCGCAGACAGGGCAGCCTTCGGTGGTGGCAGACAGAATCCAGCGTCTTTTTCCGCTGATCAAAAAAACAAAGGTGCCCGCTGCTGCGGCAACGGGGCTTTTTGAGGATGTGCTCGGCGAGCTTGCACAGGTGCTGCGCGGGAAAGAAGCTGATGCAGACCTGGCCGGGGTCTGTGCGCATTTTCTTGCCGATCCGCAATGGAGGAAGCAAACGCGCGCCATATTGCTGCGCACCAATGCCGCTTTGACGCTGCCCGAAGACACAGCAAGAAGGCTCTGCGGCGTCATGCGCTGCAGCCCAACGCGCATAGAAAATTTCTACAGATGCCCTTTTAAGCATTTTATTGATTATGGGATCAAAGCGCAGGTTTTGCGTGATTACGAATATGACCGTTTGGACATCGGCACATATCTTCATCTTGCGCTTGACATATTCACCCAATCACTCATCACAGAAAAGAAGGATTTAAAAGAACTCTCCGCAGAGCAGACCCAATGCAGGATGCAGGCAGCGGCGCATTTGGCCGCGCAGCAGCACGACAACGGCAAACTGCTTGCAGACGAGCGGTTTGCGCTGATACACAAGCAGCTTGTGCGCGAGCTTGCAGATACGGCGCTTCGCATACGCGTTCATTTTCTGGGCAGCGAGGCCTCCTTGCATGCAAGCGAAGTCGCGTTTGAATATGTCGTTGATGCGCAAGGATGCAGCACCGTGATAACCGGTAAGATCGACCGTATCGATACGGCAGGCGGTTATTTTCGGGTGGTGGATTACAAATCCTCTGCAGCCAAGTTTGACCCGGACGCTTTCGCAGCCGGCACAGCACTTCAGCTGCCGGTCTATATTGATGCGGCGCGCCGGTTGCCTGCTCAGCAAGGGCTATCGCCGGCGGGCGGCTATTACGTGCGTATAGGCGAAAAATACCACGACAGCGCGGTGAAAGCGCAAAGAGAAGGGCGCATGAACGGCCTTTCCCTTGCAGACACAAAGGTGCTTTGTGCTTTCAGCAGCGTGCAGGAGGGCGGAAGCTTCTCAGCGATAGACCAGTCTTTGAAAAAATCGGGCGAGTTGCACGGACGCGGTGCAGCCAAGTTTTTTACAGCAAACGAGCTTTACGCTTTGCTGTGCACAGCGCAAAGGATGATCGCTTCGGCAGCGGTGCAGATCTACAGCGGCGTCACGGATATCAACCCCGCAGGCAGCGAGGCGTGCAAAATGTGTGATTATGCCGGCATCTGTCAGATCAATCCCGAATACGAAGGCAATGCATACCGCGTACCTGAGCGTTTTGAAAAGGCGCAGCTTAGAAGGGAGGGCGCATGATGGAGAAAAGGGCATGGAACATACATCAGCAGGCTGCCATAGACGCACGCGGCCAAAGCATCGTGGTGTCTGCAGCGGCTGGCAGCGGTAAAACAAGCGTTTTGGCGGAACGCGTATTAAAGCTGATCGAACAAGGCGAGGACATTCAAAACATGCTCATCGTCACGTTTACCAACCTGGCAGCAAGCGAAATGCGTGAACGCATATACAACAGGCTGCAGGAGGCAAGCAGCGGCTCTTTAAGGTTGGCAGCACAGGCGGAAAAATGCGCGGTTGCGGATATTTCCACGCTGCATGCCTTTTGCGGCAGACTGATCCGAGACAGCTTTGAACATGCCGGTACCTCACCCGCTTTTGGCATTGCCGACGAGGTGCAGACAAGCCGGTTGAAGCAGGCTGCGCTTGAACAGGTTTTGGAACAAGCGGCAGAGGATGAACGGATGCTGCAATTTGCCCAAAAATTCGCGCCCCGCGGCAACATGGACAACATCAAAAGGATCATTCTTGATATATATGCCCGTGCCATCAGCCTCAAAGATCCTCCTGGCTGGCTTGAATCGGCTCGCGCGCATTTTGACGGCGGCGGTTTTACGGATGAGCTCTTTGGCGAGTATGCCAGCATGGTGCGCGATGCGGCATGTGATGCCCTGCCCGATCTTGAGGCGCGGACTGCGCTCTGGCTCCAGAGCGGTTTTGATGCCGAAGCCAAAAAGAGCGAAGACGACAGCGCGGCCTTTATGCGGCAGGCGGAGAATATCAGCATGGAAAGCGCCTTTTTGCCAACTGCTGCACAGATCTTTGAGCCGGGAGCCGGCAACATCAATAAAATCAGCAGCAGGTATACCAACAGCGCCAACAAAAAAATGGAAGGGCTTGCCGCCTATCAGGCTGATTTTGAGGCCAAAGTTCTTGGCGAGCTTGCGGCAACAGCTGCGGACGGGCGCTTTTTCATTGATTTAACGCAGGCGTTCAAGGCTCTTTACGCAAAGCTCAAGAGGGCAAAAAACCTGCTTGACCATGACGACACCATGCATTTTGCTTTAAAAGCGCTGAGCAACGAAGAAGTTGCGGCAAAATACAGGGCGCGCTATGCGCATGTCTTCGTCGATGAATACCAGGATATCAATGAGGCACAGCATGCCATCATCTTAAGCCTGCAGCGCGGCGGCAATGATTTTCTGGTCGGCGATGTCAAACAGTGCATTTATACTTTCCGTGAATCCAATCCCGATCTGCTGATGCGCCGCTGCCGCCAGATGCAGGGCGGCGGGCTGATAGAGATGAACGTCAATTACCGTTCAGCACCGGCCGTGGTCGATTTTATCAACGGTGTGATGCGCCACATGATGAGCGCAGACGCGGGCGGCGTTGATTACACGGGCGGACAGATGCTTGAGGCAGGCGCCGGGGGCTGCGGTTGCGTGCAGATCGTGCTTGCGGGGCGCGAGGAGGAGCAAACAATCGCGGCTGAGGCGGCGGAAATCGCCGGACAGATCAAAAGGCTTGCTGCCAAGGGCATTGCTTACAGCGAAATCGCGGTGCTGCGGCCTGAGATGCGCAACTCCGGCCGGCAGATAGCGGCGGCACTGGTGCGTGCGGGCATACCCGCGGTCAATGGATTTGGGGCTGCGGAGGCGGATTTTAGCGAACTCACTGTCTTTAAAAATCTGCTGCTTCTAATTGGCGGCATCCGTGATGATGTCGCGCTGCTCAGCGTGATGCGTTATCCGCATTTTGGTTTTAACGAATGTGATTTTGCGAAAATCAGGCTTGCGCATCAACCGGCCGATGATAAAAGCTTTTTCTGCGCGGCGGAAACTTTTACAGAAGATTCTCCGCTTGGCGAAAAAGTCAAAGGTTTTTTCTCTCAGATCGCGCGATACGCGCGCCTTTCCGGGTGTATGCGTGTGCCGGATTCCCTGCATAAGCTAAGGCAGGAGGTGAATTTGCGCGCATACGCTTTGACCTCGCCGGGCGCTGCGGCCTGTGATGCAGCCATCAGCGCGTTTATCAATGCTGTTTCAGCCCAACAGCCCGCAGGGATGGCTGAAGTGCGTGATATAGCGGAAAGGCTCACGACCGGCAGGGAAACACAGCAAAACCCCAAGGACGCGGGCGGTGTCTACCTGACAACGATACATAAATCAAAAGGGCTTGAGTTTCGCGCTGTGATACTGGCCGGGATGCATAAAAAAATTGACCAGCGGGATGTTTCGGGTTCTGTGCTTGTGGGGCGCAGCCTTGGGCTTGCGCTCGATGTGCTGGACGAATCAACACATATTAAGTCCCCCACGCTGCACAAGCTTGCGGTAGCGCGCAGCTTGAAACGCGAGAAAATCAGCGAGACAGTGCGGCTTTTGTATGTGGGTATGACGCGTGCGATAGAACAGCTTGTCCTTCTGGGTGCAGGCGCAGAATTAAAAGAAAAGTGGTGCGAAACAAAACCCAAAGGCTGGCAGCACAGCGCCGTGACACATTTTGATTTATTGATGCCTGCTGTTAACATGATGTGCCGCGGGCAGGGAAAGACGATTGAAAGCTATGTGCAGATCGCGCAGCCCGAAAGCGCCGAAAAGATGATGCCTGATAAGTCACAACGTCTGGAAGAGTTCTTTAATCTGGCAAAGAGTGCGAAGCCCGCTGATATATTTGAGGACTATAAATACGCGCAGGATATCGGTGTGCCTTCAAAGCTAAGCGTATCGGCGCTTAAACGCATGTCAGAAAAGCCGCTTTTCCGTCCGGCTTTTGTGCCCGCACAAGCTGATGATATAACGCCGGCCCAGCGCGGCACATTGACGCATACGGTTCTTAAGCATATCGGCCTTGAGAAGAAAACACAAGAGCAGGTGAGAAGCCTGGTGGGTGAGCTTGAGCAGCGCGGGGTCATTGCGGAAGGGAGCCAGACGCATGTGGATGCCGCCGCTATCTGCGGTTTCTTGCAGGGCGGGCTTGCGGCGCGCGCGCGGCAGGCCGAGGTTTGTTTGCTTGAACAGCCGTTCTGCCTTCAGATGAAAGCCCGCGAATGCAAAATAAGCGCAGATTCTGACGAACCGGTGATCATTCAGGGCGTGATAGACCTTTGCTTTCAGGAAAACGGCAAATGGGTGGTCGTTGACTACAAGACGGATGCTGTTTCCAAAGAAGAAGCTCCCCTGGCAGCACACAAATACGCTGTACAGCTGACGCTCTATGCACAAGCACTGGCGCGCATTACGCGCAAGCCCGTCGCGGCTGCATATGTGTATTTCCTGTCTGCCGGCAGCGCTGTTTTGCTTAAATAGGCCTTGGCCAAAAAGCTTTTGCTATCAGGTACCGCTATGATATAATTGGCTGATAAAAATGAGGGGGTTATAACATGATCATCATGACAATAGAAAATGCCGGAAAACCGTTTGAACCGCTTGGGCTGGTCAGGGGTTCGATGATCCAAAGCAAGCATGCCGGGAAAGATATCATGGCCGGCTTAAAGACATTTGTGGGCGGGGAACTAAAAGGCTATACGCAGATGCTCGAGGAATCACGTGAAATCGCCATGCAGCGTATGGCGGAACAGGCTACAAGACTGGGTGCCGACGCGGTCATCGGTGTGCGGTTTACATCGAGCTCAGTGATGCAGGGCGCGGCCGAAGTAACGGCATACGGCACGGCGGTAAAATTTAAATAACCTGCCAGAAGCGTTAAGGCTTTTTAGCAAGGCTATTTTAAGGCAGTTTGAGGTTTTCCTGCGAGTGATCAGTAGTTGACGACCTCTTTTATTGTGATGTTGAGTGCGCAGCGGTCATTCGCGAGATCAATATAAGTTTCAACGGGTTTATTGTCCACGATCAGCTTGATGACAGGGCGAAGGCTTGCGTGTTCGTGATTTTGGACGACGATGCCGACATCATCTGTGCTGAGCCGCACGCATGTGCCCACAGGGTACGGAGCAACTTTCTTTACAAGCGCGCTGACAACGTCGGGGTCAAACATCGTGTCATAGCCCCCCAAGATGTATTCAAGCGCATCCGAAGGCAGCATGGCTTTCCGGTAAGGCCTGTCCGCAGTCAGTGCGTCAAAAACGTCCACAACGCCGACGATACGGCTGAACAGATGGATATCTTCATGAGAGAGGCCCTGCGGATAACCTTTGCCGCCGTACTGTTCATGGTGCTGAAGTGCCATGAGTTTTGAATCATCTGCAATCTCAAGATTGTCATTTAAGTAATGATAACCGCGTTCGCTGTGTGTTTTGATCTCTTCAAACTCTTCGGGTGTGAGTCGTGCAGGCTTGTTGAGGATAGTCTTGTCAATGAACATTTTACCGGTGTCATGCAGCAATGCCCCTGTCGCGAGTTGGTGGAGCTGCGGCCTCCCCATACCCATAGAGATGCCGACGATCACAGAAAGCAACGCCACATTGAGGCTATGGCTGTAAGTGTAATCGTCATAGGTGCGCAGGTCAATGATGTTGACCATGACTTTGCTGCTTTGCAGAATCTCATCGATCGTGTAGGTAAGCAGCTTGTCGATTCTTTTCATTTGTGCTTTGAGAGTATTCGGCTTGTTAAAACTCGTATTGTTAAGAAAAGATTCAAGCTCATTCCTCATTGTCAATTTCAACTCACTGCTGATCACTTCGTTGACTTGAAGTCCTTTTGATAAGTCATCATGGATATAGAGGCCCTGATAACCCAGCGCCGAGATCTTTTTGATCAGCGTATCAGTTAAGATACTGCCTTTTCTCAGCAGCACCCTGTTTCTTGAAATGACAAGATCGGAAGCCAGCTCATGACCGCGATGCAGATGTTTTACAGGCACATATCTCATTCTCTTTAGTTAATCAGCCCGTTGATATCAAGTATCAGGCTGACACTCCCGTCTCCAAGTATTGTGCAGCCTCCGATGCTCTTGTTTGCGCCCAAAACACTTGAAATATATACAGGCAATGGCTTAACGACCGTTTGCTGTTCATCGACCAGCCTGTCCACAAAAAGGCAGTAAGTGCGCGTCTGCGTTTCCAGCAGCAGCATGATGCCGTCCTCAAAATCTGTCACATCTGTTTTAAGGCCGAAAATCTTATGAAGCCGGATAATGGGATAGCAGCTGCCGCGCATACAGATCATTTCATTGCCGTCCGGATCGGCTGCGATATCGCGCTTGTTTGGCTTGAACGTTTCTTTTATGGATAGCAGCGGGAGAATGAACATGCGGGGGCCGACAGAAACCTGCATACCGTTGATGATGGCAAGCGTGAGCGGTATGCGGATATGCACGGCCGTGCCTTGCCCGAATGTGCTGTCGACGCTCAGATAGCCTCCTAATTTTTCGATGTTCTTTTTTGCCACGTCCATACCCACGCCGCGGCCTGAATACTCGGTGACGGTATCCTTGGTGGAAAAACCAGCCGCAAAGATCAGCGAATAAGCCTCCTTGTCTGAGACCTCCGAGGAATCCTTTTTGATCAGCCCTTTGCTGATGCCTGTCTTGATAAGGGCGCTTCTGTCAAGGCCGCGGCCGTCATCGGTAATATTGATGATCACATCGCTGCCTGCATTATAGGCCTCCAGCGTGATCTGTCCCACAGGGTCTTTGCCAGCCTGTGTGCGCTGATCACAGCTTTCTATACCGTGATCCATGGCGTTTCGCACGATGTGCATCAAAGGATCGCTCAAGCTGTCAACCATGTTTTTATCAAGCTCGGTGTTCTCGCCTATAATCACCAGCTTGACTTTTTTGTTCTCTTTGTTTGACATATCGCGCACAATGCGCTCCATCTTGTGGAAAGTTGCTGAAACGGGGACCATGCGGATGGACATGACGACATCCTGTAACTCGCTCGTCAGTTTGCGCAGCTGGCGCGTGGCTTTTTCAAAATTCTCAATATTGAGTTTTAGCACCTCGGGATTTTTCGTAACGGTGGATTCGGTGATCACAAGCTCTCCCACGATATCCATTAAATGGTCAAGCTTGTTAAGGTTGACGCTCATGTAATTTTGTTTTAGGTTTATTGAAGCCGCAGCATTGCTGCTTTCTTCACGGTTTACCTGCTTTGATTCTTGTGCAAAAATATCGCTTTTTGCTTGGGCTTCGCTGATCTGCTCAAATTCCAGACTGCGAATAAAAAAAGCTTCGCGTATTTTGCTGATAAGCATATCCGCAGTTTCGTCGGACATCATGTAGATCACGAAACCTTTTTCTGCGATGTGTTCGCAGCTTTTATCATTGAGAAGATCTTTTGGCCCTGTGGTGATCCTAGAACAATGCTTTTCGATAGATTTGATGATGCCAAGCGCACGTATATTTTCCATTTGGCATTCATTTTCAAAAAATATGTGTGCTTTGTAGCAGTTTTGCGCTTCATCCGCCTCTTTCAGATCACAAATAAAATCCTGTGCAGCGGTCTCTTCGGCGATCGCCTCCTCTTTTCTTTCTACGAGCACTTTGAAAAAAGCTTTTATTTTTCCGGTGAGTTTTGCAAAATCCCCGTCAGCCGCGCAGCCGTTTTGCAGCTTGCCAAATTCAGCCTTGATGGCGTCAAGCGACGCAAACACAAAATCGCTGATTTTGCGGTGGTCAACCTTACGCACGCTGTGTTCTCGCAGATACCCGAACAGGTCTTCAAGCGCATGCGAGAGGCCGGTGATATTGTCAAAATTCATCATCGCAGAGGAGCCCTTTATTGTATGGAGGATCCTGAAAATATCTGCGATGCTATCTGCGCAGAATGCACCGTTTTTTTCACAGGATAATAGCAGTGCTTCAAGATTATCGAGAAGCTGTCCATTTTCATACAGATAAACATCGAATAATGAATCGTTTGATGGCATTTTGCTTCCTTCTTTCATTCAACGCTCTGGGTATCAATATTATGGCAGGTTGTTAAACGCTGAAACAATGACATCCTCTTTGAAAGGCTTAACGATAAACCCTTTGGCGCCCGCCAGAACAGCTTCTCTGACCATGCTTTCCTGTCCCATCGCGGAAATCATGATGACATTTGCGTCTGCGTCAATGGATAATATCTTTTTTAGGCTGGCCAGGCCGTCCATTTCAGGCATCGTGATGTCCATGGTAATGACATCCGGATTCAGATCCTGAAACTTCTGAATGGCTACTTTGCCGTTTTCTGCTTCGCCGATCACATCAAATCCATTCTTCACAAGCATGTTTTTGATCGAAACCCGCATAAACGCAGCGTCATCTACTATCAGAACCTTTTTCATTTTAAGTTGCCTCCTACATAAGCAAAAATAATACTTAACTGCCGACAGCGCGGCATTATATGATACGCATGGAACGCGGCGCGACGGTCCGTACAGCCAAAGTGCTGCTCTCACAGCAAAACTCTATCGAACGGCCGCAGCTGCCGCCTGTATCTTCGCCCAAAACAGAAATGTTGTTCTGGCTTAATATTTGCCTGCACATGGCGATATTGCGCTGCCCGACATTTAAGATGTTCATTGTGCTGGCAATTGAAAACATATGCGCGCCGCCGGCCATTTTGGCTTTTAGCCTATACCGCAATGCGCCTTGTGCCGTCAGCATCCGGATCATTTCGGCTATTGCGGTATCCGCAAATTTAAAGCGATTTGTCAATGCCGTATCAGCGGATGCGCACGGCAGCATGATATGCACCATGCCGGCGATCTTGGCCGCAGGGTCGTAAAGGACGAGCCCGATACATGACCCGAGGCCAAGAGTGACCAGTTTGTCCGGTGCCTGTGCGATCTGCTGCTCCGCCATGCCGATCACAAATCGTTTTGCTTCGTGTATTTTTTTCTGCGCCTGCGCCGCGTATGGTTTCATAAAAGCCCCATCTGCGCCATCAGACGGTTGTAAGAATCCACATCCGGAATCAAAAAGAACCGGCCAAAAATGCTTTGCTGAGCGGTTGCAAATTCGGTTTCCATAAACAGCACCCCGTCTCCGTAATTTCCGTAAGCCGATACAAGAAGATTCATGACGGCGCCTGCCATATCAATAACCAACTCGGGAACAGAAGCGTTGACGGTAAAGCCTGTCAGCGATGCAATGGCTGAAAGATAAGAACCGACCAGAATATTCGAAATTTCCTTAAGAGCGGAGATTTGCATTTCACTCAAATCCGCAATGCTGTCGTTTTCTTCCGACGGCGTTTCTCCGGTCAGCATCTGTGTCAGGGCATAAGCATCAGGCTTGCTCATCACGAGGAGAATGTAGCCGTTTATATCTTCAGATATACCCACCAAAAGGCCTGCCACAATGCTCTCAGGGCCGTTTAGCAAATCGCAGATGTTTGCGTATGCGCAAAACTGCGCCCGCGGCACACACAAATGCACCTCGTCTCCGAGCATTGAGGAAAGCGCCGAGGCAGCATGTCCGGCGCCTATGTTTTCAAGTTCTCTTAAAAAATCAAGCTGGTTGTT
>Ga0351840_1028_pt1 | contig 27175 bp, 28 predicted proteins | sample BONcelHFGM3001E5_FD_206883 | JGI IMG/M metagenome (GOLD analysis project Ga0351840, IMG submission 206883) | Enriched cells from coal bed in the Powder River Basin, Montana, United States - BONCAT cells FGM rep1 HSBNCT.FGM.300.1.E5 ... | reverse complement strand
CCTCATGCCAGACAGGGTAACCCCAGATGAGGTACCAATCTTTCTTCAGGACCTCAGACTCTCCGGGCAGCTTGTCCGATAACGCCAGATTCAAGTATTGTCTCTGCTGTCTTTTCAATGTTCTGAAATGGCTGGTCAGATCAACGCTGGGCAGAGCGCCCTGAGGAAGAATCCTTCTGATCTTTTCACCCGCATCGAATACCAGAACCGCATCGATCGTTTTGCCCCAGACGGAATACAGCCCCTCGATTTCCCGATAATCTTCCTGGGTCAGTTTTTTCCCTTCCGGATCAAAGTAGGAAAACAGGACGATATTTCGTTCGACCTGCGCAAGGATTTCCGTGATTCGGGCGGCGGCGTTCTGGGCGGAGGCCAATTGCTGACGGCTGAACAAATCCGCCATTTCCTTTTCGCGGGCATGGTTCACCGTCAAGGCAAGCAGGAGGATGAGCAGAATAACGACAATACTGGCCAACCAGATACGAATACTCAATGCCTGACGGAGTAACCTGTATGCCTTTTTGAGCCAAATCACCTAATCTTCGTTTTCCTTATTATTTTCTTTATGAGTGCGCATAATGCCGAATAAAACATAAACCAGGATTGCCGCCGTCAACGATATGAGCAGCTTGGCCAGACCACTTTCAATGTTTAAAAGGTAAGAACAAATAAGCCAGACGGTTGGATACGCGATGACGGTCAAGAGTTCCTGCATGATAGTCCTTTATATATGAATCGCTGATATTTTGTAGATTTAATCCCGCTCACGCGGGACGAGCGTTAATTCTCCGCAGCTTGCTGCGAAATAATTACGTTCATTTCATACCTCGACGGCTTGCAGCGAGGTGGTTGATTTCTTGTCCGGTTTGATCGTAACGAGATTGTCTCAAAATTTCAACTGAAATATAAGAGGACTTCATCGGCTTGAACTAAACATGAATTGCACCGGCTGCACAGACCCATTGAATGTTTTATGGCAGGCGATTGAACAAAACATTAAACCGGGAGTCATAATTTTCACCTGTCGGCGTCCAATTGAAGAAAATGAATTCATCGTTGTTCATTTTTTTTGACGCTCTGATCAAAAATCGAACTGATGAAATCTCAATAAATTAAGTAATCTTTTTTTTTCACCCGGCCGCGGGGAGCCGCTTTCTGAAAATAAGCCGCTTAGATTAGAGCAATGGCACATCTCGTGCAACAACGTCGGCCGAACGACATGGGAGTTAATTCCTCTTTGCCGGGCATCGAGAAGTATGCTATGCAATTGGAAATAAAAATAAAAAACATGTCAGGAAAGGAGACAAATAATGTCACGTAAATCAGGAAAAGCAGTTTTAACAGTCTTAACATCGGCGGCAGCATTGCTGCTCACGAGCCAGTTAGCCTTTGCAGCGGATGCCATCCCGGTTGGCGGCGAATCCTACATTAAAGTCATTTTCGCAGTCGGCGCCATGATCGGCGCGGGTCTGGCCATCGGTCTCGGTGCAATCGGCGCCGGTGCCGGTATTGGTAATGCCGCAAACGGCGCATGCCAGGCTGTCGGAAGAAATCCCGGTGTTCAGGGCAAAATCATGATGGTGATGCTCGTTGGTATGGCCATGGCCGAATCCATCGCTATTTACGCTCTGGTTATCGCTCTGATCTTATTGTACGCCAACCCCTTCAAGGCTTTCTTTTTGGGTTAATGCTTAATCAATTAACTTTAACATCAAGAAAGGTTAGGGGGAACTCATAATGCCAGAAACTAAAAAGGATAAGAAGTCATTACCTATCGCAGGTGTATTCTTCCTGCTTATTGTAATCCCCTTATCACTGATGGCGTTTTTAATCGCTAACGGAATGTTCAAACTAGGGGTTACCATAAAAGAGAGGGCTGTTAACGTTCTCGATGCCAAATCTCAGGAAGATATCAAAGCGAGAGCGGTCAATACAGCAAATGAAGTTGCCAGTTTCCTCATGGAATGCAAAAAAGACGTGCAGGTCGCAACCATCATTCCCTCGTCAGAAGCCGTATACAAACAGTTTGTTTCTGAAAATAAAAAGCCGCTCTGGGTCAAACGTGACGGCAAAGTTCAAAAAACCTTGATTCCGCTGTACAAAGAACTGGCACTGATCGACAAAAACGGCAACGAAAAAATTAAAATCGTTGACGGTCAGGCGGTGCCGGCGGCAAAACTCGTCAATGTCAGTAATCCGGCCAATACGGAGTATAAATCAGAAACTTACTTTGCCAAAACGAAGGATCTGAAAAAAGGCGAAATCTACGTATCGCCTGCTACCGGCTGGTATGTAAATAAGGCGGCATTTGAAAAAGGAGAACGCTTTTCCGGAGTCGTCCGTTTTGCCACACCGGTATTCGATCAAAACGGCTTTGCGGGGATAATCGTGCTGTCCATGGATTATCGTCACCTTGCTCAGTTTACCGATCAACTGGTTCCGACGCAGGCGGAGAGAGTATTTGAAACAGACGCCAAGACCGGCAATTATGCATACATGGTAGACAATCGCGGTTTTGTAATTTGCCATCCCGCTGATTTCCATATCGTCGGACTCAACCATGATGGGACAACGATTCCTACCGTGACGGCTCAAAATGCAACAGAGTTGGCAAAGAAGGGCGACGAAGCGCTGAACCTGTTCCAGCTGGGCTTTCTCGATCCCAATATCTTTAAGGTCACGAAGGAAGCTTCCGAGGGAAAAACGGGAATCTTAATGTATAAATTTGGCGGAAACACAAAGTTCGTTGCTTACGCGCCGATCAAGTTTTATGCGTCGAATCTTCCCGAGCCCACCGGCTTTGGATGGATCGGCCTCGGTTTGGAAGTTGAAAAATATAACGAAGAGGCCCTGAAGGTAACGAAGAACATTGAGAAGGAATCTAAGGCATGGACGGCGACCGTTATTCTGGTTCTGATCGTAGCCATGGTTATTCTGTTCTTCATTATGCTGATCCTGGTTCGCGGTATCAGCCGTTCCTTGCGGTCGGATATTCCGGAAGGTTCTGAAGGCGACTTGTCGGTCTTCAACGAAGACGATGAGGATGACAAATAAATCAACCACCTCGCCACAAGCTGTCGAGGTATGAAATGAACATCTTTATTTCGCAGCAAGCGACAGGGGATTAACGCTCGTCCCGCGTGAGCGGGATTAACTTTCCACAACATCAACAAAAAGGCCGAATTTCGATTCGGCCTTTTTTATTTGCCTTGACAACCCTGACATTTTTCTTAATTATGAAGACGAACTTCAGCAAAAGGAGAACGAAATGGAATTTATCCCGAACCTTTTTCCGTTCCTGCACGTCATTATTCTGATTGCCGGGATCATTATTCTCCTCTTCATCAAAAGAAAATATCCAAAAGTAAAAAACTATGAACTCATTGTTGTCTTTGTCCTTTTCCTCATTCTGATAGCGGTATTTTCGGAGCCGGGATTAGATCTGCTGAAAAGGTTTATTAACTTCATTCAAGTCTAACACCGGCTGGAAATTGGATAACTGCAAACAGAAGATCGATCTTCCAATAGGCAACTCATCAATTTGCGCAAAGCCTATCCGGCATCGACGCGTCGTTTTTTGTGTGCGGCCCGCCGGTCATCATCCTTTATAACAAAGAGGACCCTTTTCTTCACCTGAATCAGACAGACGGGCTCCCGAGTCAGGACAGAGAAAGAGACAATCGATATGCCGAAAGAAAACCCCAGGGTAACCCGACAGCAGTTCAGCCAATTCAACGGCATTTTGGTTCTGTCCGCCTGGGGACTGGCGATGGTCTTATCCTCTTTTTTGTTCCTCTATCTGGGTTATCTCGTAGATGAATTCCTGGGGACGACACCGAATTTCATGCTGGCTTCTTTTTTTCTGGCCGTCGGCCTCTGCATCTGGAGGCTATACAAGGAAGCAAAGAAGAGAGGACTGGGTTTATAAATTGATAAAAGTTGGATAATAATAAGTGCACATGGAAACGATATTTCTAATAGCAACAACCATTTTTCTGTATGGATTATTTTGGGGTTTTTCTATTTTCATGGATTATGTCAAAAAAAAGCTAGAGTGCTGATGTATCTAAAAAAGCATTCTCCACGTACTGTAGCATTTTATAAAAATTTAAGCAGAACTAAAGCGGTAATGCTGACGTTCTTCATAGCAATTTTTGTTGGTTTTTTAATACTTGTTGCTCGTATTTTAATTCCTGTATAGTTTGAGTTGATTTCCTAAATAATAAAAATCCTTTTAACACAGGCAATCCAGCCGACCGCTACGCTCTGGCTGATTTTTTCGTAAACAGGCACGGGAGAAGATCATAAGCCGAGTTCTGTTCCGCGGTTCGGTTACCCTCCGCGCGGCGATGATCATTCATCTGGGACGTAAGTTGCCTTACGCCTCTAGCGACACTACCCGAGAACATCAGGCGGGCCGCCCTTAAACGTTCTCCTATTTGGTCTTGCTCCGGATGGGGTTTACCATGCCTTTTCCGTCACCGGAAAAGCGGTGAGCTCTTACCTCGCCATTTCACCCTTACCCGGCCTTGCGGCGGGCGGTATATTTTCTGTGGCACTTTCCTTAGGGTCACCCCCAGTCGCCGTTAGCGACCATCCTGCCCTGCGGAGCTCGGACTTTCCTCCGGCGAATCTGCATTCGCCCGCGACCATCTGATCTTCTCCGGCCTGAAATACAGCTTACAATTGATTTGAATTTAGTTCAAGGAATCTTCTGATGTGCGTCAATGGCCGAATTAGCCAGTTTATCCGCTTTTGCATTGTGACAGCGGAGCACGTGTCTGACCTGAACCGTTTGAAAGGAAGAAAGCAGGCTGCGGACTTCCTGCATCAGGATTTTCAGAGTCTCATTTTTTACTTTGTATGACCCGTTAATCTGATTGGCCAGCAGCTCCGAATCCAGAAAGACGTCGAGCCTCTGGAATCCCCTGGACAGCGCGCCTTTTAATCCCAGAATCAACGCTTTATATTCCGCTATATTATTCGTGCAGTGCGCCAGGTATTCGCTGCCTTCCCAAAGGATGTTATCCGCTTCATCCGTGATCACCGCACCGGCGCCCCCGATACCGGGGTTGCCCCGGCACGCGCCGTCACTGAACAGCTTTACCGTTCTTTCTTCCATTAAAACCTACTCAGATTTTTCCTGATTTTGAAAATACATGATCCGGTTGCAGTTGGGACAACTGAGCAATTCATTGGACCGCTGAAGTTCGTTATACATCTGAGGCGGTATTTTCATTTGGCAACCGCTGCAGACGGCTTTCCATACGGAAGTCACACCCACTCCACCATTACGCTTTTTCACTTTTTCGTACCATACCAGAAGATCCGCCGGAATGCTCTCCTGCAGCTCCTTCCGTTTTTCTTTCCAAATGGCCGTATCCGCATCGACGGCACTCAGATCGTCCTCGATGATCTTCTTTTCCTCGTTGTGTTTGATGGTGGCCTGATTCAGAGTCTCCTCATCTTTCTTCACGAGCACGGAGAGTTTATCCATTTCATCCATCAGCGCAATAATCTGCGTTTCAATATCCCCCCGGGACTTCTCCGCCGTTTCGTTTTCCTTGAGCATGGCCTGATATTCTTTATTGTTCTTAACTTCAAGCAGCCTTTCTTTGGTTTTCGTCACCCCGTCATTGAGCTTCTTGATCCTGGCTTCACATTCGGCCCGCTTGGCTTTGAGTTCATCGTGCTTTCGCTTATTCTGCTCGACATTTTCCTTATAAAGCTGAAAGTCTTCCTCCATCTTGCCAACCTTTTCGGGAAGCTTAATTTTTTTGGTCGAAAGCTTGACCAATTGCGAATCACATTCCTGCAGGCTGACCAATAATGATAATCTTTCTTTCAAACATCTTCTCCTTTAATAATGGCGATGAATTTCGCCGCAATCTATTTCATCCTTGAAACGCTGTCACTAACCCCGCTTCGCTTTGCTTCGCGGGATAAGTTCGACTAGCAAATTTCAACTCGCTTCGCTTCTCCAAGTGGTAGAACTAACGCCGCTTCAGCTTTGCTTTGCGGGATAAGTTCGACTAACAAATTTCAGCGCGCTTCGCTTCTCCTATTCGTGGAACTAACCCCGCGCCGCTTCGCTCTGCGGGATAAGTTCGACTAACAAATTTCAGCGCGCTTCGCTTCTCCTATTCGTGGAACTAACCCCGCGCCGCTTCGCTTTGCGGGATAAGTTCGACTAGCAAATTTCAGCGCGCTTCGCTTCTGAAATTTGAGTCGAACTAAAAAAAAATGCACCTTTTGAGGGTGCATTTTCAGATAACCTTATCGTATCTTACGTTCTGTGCCGTGACATGACGGTTGAAATCGTCTTTTCACGGCCATGACGTCAACGGCAGCGTCGCAACAACTCCTTGCTTGTGAAAATCGCTTTTTTCTATTCATCCCTAAAATTCCATTACTACAAAATTTGGTGGGCCCACCTGGGATCGAACCAGGGACCTACCGGTTATGAGCCGGTGGCTCTACCAATTGAGCTATAGGCCCGCCCTTATTCATTCCATCTGCGGCTTCTTTACATCGGCCGCCCGTGCGGCGACGGCAACCAGGATCTTTCACCGTCTACAAATCCGGAATCTGTGCGGATCAAACCGGCATCGAGGTTCGTTGAAATATACCCAAATCGGGCGCTTGTCAATACTATTTTGCCGCGCGCTTCTTAGATAAACCCTTTGTTTTCTTTGACGGCTCTTCTTCGATCGTCTCCGGTTCTTCTGTATCTGATTCCACAATATCCACCGGCGCACTTTCCTCCAGACCAACAGCGCCCAGGCGGTCGCTGATCCCAAAACGCATTCTCAGAACCTTCTCCTCACGCGGCGTAAGGGTGGCCAGGATTTTGCGCGTCTGATCCGCCAGATCCATGCTGATGGTGGCTTCCGACGGAGACATGATCTTCTTATCCTCGATAAAATCACCCAGGTGGCTGTCTTCTTCCTCCCCGATCGGCGTTTCCAGGGAGATGGGCTCCTTGGCGATCTTAAGAACCTTGCGAACCTTCTCCAGCGGGTATTCCATCTTATTGGCGATTTCCTCCGGGGTCGGTTCGCGGCCCAGTTCCTGCACCAGATAACGCGACGTCCGGATCAGTTTATTGATCGTTTCAATCATATGGACGGGGATCCGGATTGTCCGCGCCTGATCGGCGATGGCGCGCGTGATGGCCTGACGAATCCACCATGTCGCGTAGGTGGAAAATTTATAGCCGCGCTGGTATTCAAACTTATCCACGGCCTTCATCAACCCGATGTTGCCTTCCTGAATCAAATCCAGAAACTGCAGCCCGCGGTTGGTATATTTCTTGGCAATGCTGACAACCAGACGAAGATTGGCTTCCACCAGCTTTCTTTTAGCAATTTCCGCCTTGGCCTCGCCTTCCTCAATCGACTCGACAACATTCTTTAAGGTGGCTGTCGGGATACCAACGTCCTTGGAGATGTGCTTGATACGCTTTTGCGCTTCCGTGATGGCATCATGGCTTCGGTGCAGCCAATCGATGGAAACCTTCGCAGCTTTCGCCGCCTGTTTCTCGTCGGGCTTGGATTTCTTCATTTGAGACCAGGCTTTTTCCATTTGCGTCAGCGTTAAACCCGATTCCTTTTTGAACTGATTGATCACCCGTTCGGATCTTTCTATCTCATCGGTGAAGAATCTCAGCCGGGCAACAAACCGATGCATCTGCTTTTTACTGAAGCGGATTTTGCGGCAAAGCGTGATAATATTCTTTGTATTTTTTTCCAGCTCCGCAGTCAGCGTTTCCCGCTGCTTGGGTTTGAGGGTTTTAGACTTGAGCTTTTCCCTCAAGACCTCATTGCGTTCGTTAAAAAGCCTGATACGGCTAATCAACCGAAGCACGCGGTCCTTATGCTCATCCTCCTCCATGAACCCTTCTTCGTCTTCGATATTATCCACGACATTCTTGACGCGAATCTCTCCGGATTCCAGTTTCTCGCCGATGCTCAGTACTTCAGCAATGGAAACGGTCAAGCTGAAAATCGCCCACATGGTTTCACGGGCGCCTTCTTCAATTTTTTTGGCGATCTCCACCTCGCCTTCGCGGCTCAAAAGTGATACGAGCCCCATTTCGCGTAAATACATCTTGACCGGATCACCGGTCTTGCCCGCTCCGGGCACCAGCGTGAGGGCCTCCACAAATTTTGACGGCAAGACATCCTCAACCGGCTTTTTAACCACCAGCTTCTCCCCCTGTTCGGTATCGATAATATCGATATTTTTCTCACCGAACAGCATGATGATATCATCGATCTGGTCCGAAGAGTTGACATCGGGCGGCAACATGTCATTGACATCGTCATAGGTTAAAAAGCCTTTTTCCGCTCCCAGCGAAAGTAATTTCTTAAATTCATCGGATGGTATTTCTTTAGCCATCTGGCATCCCCCAAATTTCATTATTTGTTAATGTAATTCTTTTTCTTTTCTCAACAAATCCTGCTTCTCATAAGTCAGTTTGTGAGTCAGTTCTCCGTCGCCGTTTTCTTCCGCTTGCCTTAATCTAAGCTGAATCAGACGCTTTTGTTCTTTGTACCACTTTTCTTTGATTCTCCGGATATTATCGGAAAAATTGCGTTCCACCATATTATCATCGGTTGACGGCGCCTCAATACTTAATTTATAAATCGTTTCCCGAAGGGGTTTGTCTTCATCGGACGACAGAATAACATTAATGTCAATATATCCGAGTAATTTGTAAGTCTGCGCGATTTTTTCTCCCAGATCCTTAAGCCGGGGCTCCATAAAAAAGTCCAATATTTTTTCATCTTCTATCTGGAAAGCTTTCTCGGGATACTCCAGGACAAGCCGTATCAGATTCAGTTCCAGAGGATTCAAGCCTGGTCGAATACCCTGTTTTGGTTTAACCGCGGCGGGCTTGTGGCCCACATCTTTATGATGAATTTCCCTTTTTAATAACGCCTGGTCAATACCCAGTCTTTCCGCAATGCGCTTGATAAAAAGATTTTTTTCTATTTCATCATTGATTTTATTGACGAATTCCATGGCGGTCTTCACCAGGTCACGGCTTTCTTCGAAAGTCTTTCCATCCCCCAGAACGTTATCAATATAGTAATCGCTGATGGACGGCGCAACCGCAATCAATTCCTCCAGTTTTTCCCGGCCGTATTTCTTAACAAAGTCATCCGGATCATCTCCTCCGGGAAGAATTAAAGCCCGGGCGTGCATGTTCGCTCCGAGAAACAGCTCCAGGGAACGATCCAGCGCCTTTCGTCCGGCCGCATCGGGGTCGAACAGCGCCACGACATCCTGAGTATACCGCCGCAGGAGCTCCAGGTGGTCGCGCGTGAGCGCCGTGCCGAGGGTGGCCACCACGTTTTGCACACCGGCGTTCCAGAGCGATATGGCGTCGAAATACCCCTCGACAATCAGACAAAAGCCCTTCTCCCGAATCGACTCCCTGGCTTTCTGCAGCCCGTACAGGTTTTTGCCTTTGATATAAACCGGCGATTCCGGCGAGTTGAGATACTTGGGTTCGCCTTCTCTCAGAATCCGGCCGCCAAAGGCAATGATTTCCCCGAAGATATTTTCTATCGGGAACATTAATCGACCGCGAAAACGATCGTAATAGCTTCCCTCTTTGCCGGCAATGACGAGTCCCGCCTGTTCAGCCAATTTCAGCGATAACCCGCTGCTCTCCAGACTATCCGCCAGCGACCGCCACGTATCCGGCACAAACCCCAGGCGGAATTGCCGGACGGTTTCTTCAGTTACCGCCCTCTTCTGCAGGTAATCACGGGCAGTTTTTCCTGCCCCGGACGCCAGAATCCGCGTATAATGCTGAGCCGCCCTCAAATTCAAACTGATGATCTCATCATGCAGGCTCTCTTTTTCCCGGCCTTCTCTGCTCATGGTCCGTGCCGGCAGGATAACACCTGTTTTTTCCGCGAGATGTTTGATGGCTTCGGGAAAACTTTTATTGGCAATCTTCATCAGCAGAGTGATGACATTCCCCCCTTCTCCGCAACCGAAACAATAGAAAATTTGTTTTTCACGGTTAACGGTGAAGGACGGGGTCTTCTCCTGATGAAAAGGACAAAGGCCCAGATAATTCCTGCCTGCCTTTTTTAAAGTCAGATATTCGGAGGCAAGCTCGACAATGTCCACCCTGCTTTTAATTTCTTCAATCTTACTGTCATCAAAACGCACGAATGATTGCCTTGCCTGATTCAAGATAATTCAACGCTTATGGATAAAGCCCTTATTGTGATAACAGTGCCTTCACTTTTTCACCGGCGGCCTTTCCATCTGCCTTCCCGGTGATCTGCGGCATCAGCACCTTCATGACCTTTCCCATATCCTTGACGGAAACGGCGCCCACTTCAGCGATCGCTTTCCTGATGATCCCTTCCACGTCTTCATCGGACATCTGCGCAGGCATGAATTCCTGAAGAATCTTTAATTCCGCTTCTTCCTTTTCCACCAGATCCTGGCGGCCACCCTTGGCAAACTGTTCGATGGAGTCCTTTCTCTGCTTGACGAGCCCGGACAGGATCTGCATGGTTTCCGTTTCATTAAGCGGCCGCAGCAAATCGATTTCCTTGTTGTGCAGAGCCGTTTTCAGCATGCGGACAGCCGACAGCCTGATCTTGTCTTTGGCTTTGGCCGCCGTCACCATTTGTTCATTGATCATTGTATTGACATCCATAATCTTACCTCCAATTAGCACATGCGCTCAGACAGACGTTTGCCGCCCAGCAAATGCATATGCAGATGATATACGAGCTGCGTCCCGTCGGCCTTGACGTTGGCGACCAGCCGGAATCCGCTCTCGTCGACATTTTTAATTTTCGCCACGGCTTGAATGGCGGCAAAAAGCCTGCGGGAAATATCCGATTGTCCGGCGTCGACGTCCATCAACGTCGGAATGTGCTCTTTGGGAATAATCACAACATGCACCGGCGCTGCCGGCTGAATATCGTCAAAGACCAGCACGGCATCGTCCTCGTAAACTTTCGTACAGGGAATTTCCCCTCTCACGATTTTGCAGAATATACAATCCGTCATAGTCTCCTTCTCCCGATTTCATACGGCCCCGCGCGTCTTCGCGACGGCGTCTGCCAGATCGATCGCCCCCGTGTAAAGCGCACGCCCGACAATCACACCGAAAAATGAACAATCCTTGACAGCCAGCAGCCGATCAATATCGGCAAGCGTGGCTACCCCGCCGGATGCGATCACCGGAATGGATACCGACTTCGCGAGTGCCCGCGTCTGCTCCACGTTCACGCCGGTTTCCATGCCGTCGCGGTGGATATCCGTATAGATAATAGCCTCAATTCCGCAATTTTCATAGCGCGAGGCGAGTTCGATCGCGTTTTGGCCGGTCTTTTCGGTCCAGCCCCGGACAGCGACCTCGCCGCCCAGCGCATCGATCCCCAGAATGATTTTTCCCGGATGGATTCGGGCGGCTGTCCTGACAAAATCCTGGTCCTGAATCGCCGCCGTCCCCAGAATGACGCTTGATACTCCATTTTGAAGATAATAGTTAACTGTTTCCATACTGCGAATCCCGCCGCCGACTTCAATCGGGACGGAAACAAATTTTGCGATATCCAGAATGACGGATCCGTTTTGAGGCAACCCGGCAACCGAACCGTCCAAATCAACGATATGAATCCGCTCGGCGCCTTTCCCCGCCCAGAGACGGGCCATGTCCATGGGATTCTCGGCATAGACCGTCACACGATTGAAATCGCCCTGCGCCAGACGGACGCATTGACCGCCTTTTATGTCAACCGCCGGGATAATCAGCAACTTAAAGCTCCTTCATAGAAAAGTGATTCAGCATACGCAATCGCGATATTCTGTTCAAAAAAACAACGCTCGGTTCACGGGAGGTCGCAGCTCGGCGCACTCGATGAACTCGCTATAGGGATCCGTTATTGTTCAAACCCGGTGAACGTCGAGAAAACTTCATCAATACCCAATTTCGCCAACTGGCGCGCAGTCAACCATTTGGCGCCTCCTTTGAAAAAAGAAGATGCCTGGAAAACGTCTTCCATGAGCGATTTTTGCGTCTTATCAAAAATGCCGCGCCAGAGCGTGCTCCCGTTCTTGACGGATATCATGTGAATCTCAAATCCAACCGACGCGGGATGTTCCGCGGAATAGTCATAGCCGACACGTTCCCGATAGCGGTAGACATAGCCGATGACCAACACATCGGCGTGCAGCTCCCTCCCGACGCGCTGAAAAATCTGCAATACCGTTTGTTTCAGGGAATCCGCGGAAATCCGCTGATAGACGCCCGCCACTCTTTCCGACGGGATGATGTCCGCGTCTTTCACCTCCCTCAGCTTGTCCATAAAAATTTCCTGAACAATCTGTTCAGCGCCTTTGACAATATTGCCGCTGGAATTCACGCTGCCGCAGATCGGACACCGGACGGTTGTGGATTCATCTTCCGGAATCACGGTCTGAAATGGGAGCACCGCCAGACGGACATGATTTTTGTCCGCGGGCTTCGTTTTCTCCTGCGCGTAAAGGCTTGCGGGCAAGAAAACTATGAACCCGAAAAACAATATCACGCAGTAAATTCTTCTTATCGAGAAAATATTTCTCACGTTGGGAAACCTGGCCTTTCTAGCAGAGTGTGCCTTTCGTCGACAGAACTCCTGAAATCTCCGGATTGATATTGACGGCCTGCCTCAAAGCACGGGCAAAAGCTTTAAACACGGCTTCAATAATGTGGTGACTGTTGCTGCCATAAGCAAGATTAATGTGCAGGGTAATGCCGCTGTGATCGGTAAAAGCCTTGAAAAATTCTTTGACCAGCGCCGGATCAAAACCGCCGATCTTCCGGCGTTCATAGCGGACCTTGTAAATCAGATAAGGCCGGCCGGAAATATCAAGGTCCACCCGGCACAGGCATTCGTCCATCGGAATGGACGCCGATCCGTAACGATTGATGCCGGTTTTTTTACCCAGCGCCTGGGCCAGAGCCTGTCCCAGGCAAATTCCCAGATCTTCAACCAGGTGGTGATCATCGATTTCCGTATCTCCGGTGCTTTTAATCACGAGCTTGAACTGGCCGTGACGGACAAAGAGGTCCAGCATGTGATTAAAAAACGGAATGGTGGTGTCGATTTTGCTGCCGGTGGACCGATCCAAATCAATGTCGAGCGCAATATCCGTTTCCGTTGTTTTGCGGACAACTTTCGCTTTTCTGGACATGCCTGCCTCCGTTTAAATGACTTTGTTAAGCGGATACTCAATGATACCCTGCGCGCCTGCATCCACGAGCTGCGGGATCAGATCGCGCACAACACCCGTATCGACAACGGTTTCAATCGCAAACCATTCTTCCGAATAGAGGCTGGAGATCGTAGGCGCTTTCAGCGACGGCAGCAGTTTCATCACACGATCCAGATTCGCCTTGGCCACGTTGAGCTTCAGGCCCGCCTTGCCCATCGCCAGAAGGGAACCGGTCAGAAGCGTCCGAATCTGTTCTATTTTCTTACGCTTCCAGGGATCATCCCAGGCGGCGCGGTTGGCAATCAATTGCGTGTTGGTTCTCATCAGCTCATGGACGATCCGCAATTTGTTGGCACGAATCGTCGAGCCGGTTTCCGTTACCTCTACAACGGCGTCAACCAGACCATCCACAACTTTCGCCTCCGTCGCGCCCCAGGAAAACTCTACGCTGACTTTGATGTTCTTTTCGGCAAAATATCGTTTGGTAAAGTCGACCAGTTCGGTGGAAATGTGTTTGCCGGCCATGTCTTCGATTGCGCGGATCGGAGAATCATCCCGTACCACCAGCACCCAGCGGGCTTGTCTGGTCGAGACCTTGGAATAGATCAGGTCCTGCACCGGCACCACGTCGGAGTTGTTTTCCAGAATCCAGTCGATACCGGTCAGCCCCAAATCCAAGTGGCCGTCTTCGATGTAACGGGACATTTCCTGAGCCCGCACGAGCGTACAGGAAATCTCCGGATCGTCGATGTCCGGGAAGTAGCTGCGGCTGTCATACGTAATCCGCCAGCCGGCTTTCTTAAACAGATCAACCGTATTATTTTCAAGGCTTCCCTTGGGAATACCTAATTTCAATATATTCATTTATATACATCCTCAGGATTAAAGACTTTTTCGCCGACGATCTCAAAATCGCCGCCCGCCAGCTTCCGGTAAAAACAGGACCGATGGCCGGTATGGCAGGCTGCGCCGCCCAGCTGATCGACCTGTAATAGAATCGTGTCGTCGTCACAATCAATGAAAATATTCTTTATCATCTGCACATTGCCGGAGCTTTCGCCCTTCAGCCAAAGTTTTTGCCGGGACCTGCTCCAGAACGTCGCCTTCCCCGATTGAAGGGTCGCCTCCCACGAATCCTTGTTCATGTAAGCCAGCATCAATACATCTTTGGTTTCGGCGTCTTGGACAATGGCGGGAATCAATCCGCCGGATTTCTCAAAATTCGGTTCAATCATAACTTCCTTCATTTGCAGTTTTTCTGTAACTTTTAGAACTGTTTTATTTAAATGATGAATCTCATTAAATCAAGAAAAATTTTATCTTAATAATCATCTATTTCCGTCTTGCCTAACGCTGTTGTTCATGATAGTACCCCACCGTAAATTGATCAGAAATACTGAATCTATTATCCGGAGGTTGGGTTATGTCTTTGCTGACGGGAGGCGTCATTGCCGCTGTTATCGGGCTGATCAGTCTGATATTCTGGTGGGGAAATTTCGTAAACCTCCTGCAGGGCGCATTGCCGATCTTTCTGCTTCTGGGCGGCGGCCTGGCCATCTATGTCGGTTTTGACGAGATTCAGGACAAAATCCGTGAAGAAAGACAGCGGCAGGATGAAGAACTGGAAAAAGCCAGGGAAGAAATCGAATCGGCTAAAGCGGAAGCCAGCCACTACCGGGAAGAACTGGACAAGCTGAAGGATGAGAAAAAGCAGATTTGAATCCGAATTGAATCTTTTTAAATACCTCTTGACACAACCGGTCAAATCACATATTAGCCAAATCAATCAACCACCTCTTCGTAAGCTGTCGAGGTATGAAATGAACGTCATTATTTCGCAGCAAGCGACAGGAAATTAGCGCTCGTCCCGCGCGAGCGGGATTAAAACTTTATGGACATTGGTATGCATAAATTTTCCATAAGCAAATCCTCGCCTTATTATATCTATATGTATCGATGCCTGCTTGCCTAGCAAAATCAGGTAAGCAGGCTTGTCCAAAATCAACAGCACACATTGTACGATCATCATCACAGGCAACGCATTCAATAAGTTTGTGTTTCTTTATAATAATGAAAGGTTGGAGGGAGCAGGTAATGAAAAAGAGAATCTTTTCAGTTACAATTTCATCATTAATGACGTTATTCTTTGTTCTGGGGTGCGCATCGGGCGTCCTGGCCCAGACAACGATGACATACAGCATCTTTTTTCCGCCCACGCATGCTCAGGCCAAAGCCGGCGAAAACTGGGCCAAGGAAATTGAAAAACGCACCGGCGGCAAAGTTAAGATCAACATCTTTGCGGGTGGTTCACTGACCCCGGCCGATCAATGTTTTGACGGCGTCGTCAAAGGGATTTCCGACATCGGTATGTCCTGTTTCGCATACACCCGCGGCCGTCTGCCGCTTCTGGAAGTTCTGGATCTGCCGCTGGGGTATCCGAATGGCATGGTCGCCACGCTTGTCGCCAATGACTTTGTCAAAAAGATGAAGCCCAAAGAGCTGGATGACGTGAAGGTGCTGTATCTGCATGCACACGGCCCGGGCCTCTTGCACACCCAGAAGCCGGTTCATAAAATGGAGGATCTCAAAGGAATGAAAATCCGGTCGACAGGCCTCAGTGCCAAAATCGTGGAGAACCTGGGAGGCGTTTCGGTAGCCATGCCTCAGGGCGGAACCTATGAAGCCCTGCAAAAAGGCGTCGTGCAGGGCACGCTGGCTCCGATGGAAACGCTGAAGGGCTGGAAACAGGCACAGGTGATCAAGTATACGACCGACTGCACCAACATCGGCTACACGACCGCCATGTTCGTCGTCATGAACAAGAAGAAATGGGAATCACTGCCCAAGGATGTGCAGAAAGTGTTTGACGATGTCAGTCACGAGTGGATTGCCATAGCAGGCAAAGCCTGGGATGATGCGGATGCGGAAGGCTATAAGTATTCGGCGGAACTCGGTAACAAAATAATTAAATTGTCCGATGCGGAGGAAGCCCGATGGGAAGCCGCTGTTAAACCGGTTGCCGACGGATACGTTAAGGCAACAGAAGGCAAAGGCCTGCCGGGCAAACAGGCTCTCGTAGAGACCAAGGCATTGATCAAGAAATATTCGAAAGTAAAGAAATAAAGGGTCTTACTCATGCTCGGTCCGGCAAAATTCATCACGCGCGCAGGCAAGGCCTTCAATATCCTTGCCTGCACCGCTGTCGTCGCCATGATGCTCCTGTCTACGGCAGACGTTGTTTTGCGCCTGTTTGGCAAACCCATCCCCGGCACTTATGAACTCGTGGGATTTCTGGGAACCGTCGTCGTATCCTTTGCCCTGGCCTTCACCTCCATGGAAAAAGGGCACATTGCGGTTGAGATTCTGGTGGAAAAGCTGCCGCAGCGCACCCAACTGGCCATCGAAGCCTTCTGCAATTTGATCGGCGCGCTGCTCTTCGGCGTGATTGCCTATCAGGCTGTCCTTTACGCGGTCGACATGAAAAAAAGTGGAGAAGTCTCTTTAACGCTCCAGATGCCTCCCTATCCCTTTATCTTCGGTATTGCCGCCGGATGCGCCCTGCTTTGCCTGCTGCTGGTTGCCGATTTCCTTAAATCGCTGCGAAGGACCATTGTCACATGAACCCTACAACGATCGGACTGATCGGCTTCGCCGTATTGATTATTTTGATGTTCCTCCGGATGCCCGTAGGATTCGTCATGGCCATTGTCGGGTATCTTGGATTTGGTTATGTCGTCTCGTGGAGCGCCGCTTCGAATATTTTGATCCGCGATTTTTATTCCACCTTCAGTTCGTATAATCTGACGGTGATCCCCTTGTTTGTCCTCATGGGTCAGGTTGCTTTTCACTCGGGCATCAGCGGCCGTCTGTTCAATGCGGCGCACAAATTTTTCGGTCACCTGCCCGGCGGCCTGGCCATTGCCACAATCGGCGCCTGCGCGGGATTTTCCGCCGTCTGCGGCTCCACCAGTGCAACGGCTGCCACGATGGCTTCCGTGGCTTTGCCGGAAATGAAAAAATATAAGTACGACCCGGCACTGGCAACCGGCGTGGTCGCGGCCGGAGGCAGTCTGGGCATCCTTATTCCTCCCAGCACGATCTTTATTATTTACGGTATCATGACCGAGCAGTCCATTGGTGAGCTCTTCCTGGCCGGCGTCATCCCGGGAATCCTGTTGTCCTGTTTCTTCGCTATCTCCATTTTGCTCTGGACATACTTCCGCCCCGAGGTCGGACCGCGCGGCCCGAAAAGCACCTGGACGGAAAAATTCAAATCCTTATCCGGCCTCATCGAAACCCTGCTGCTATTTGTTCTGGTCATGGGCGGCCTGTTTGCCGGATTCTTCACGCCGACGGAAGCCGCGGGCGTCGGCGCTTTCGGCACGATTATTATCGCGTTGATCGGACGCAACCTGACATGGACGGGATTTAAGAACGCGCTTTACGACACGACGCGCATCTCGTGTATGATTTTCGTCGTCGTCGCCGGCGCCACGGTCTTCGGACATTTCCTCGCCGTAACGCGCATCCCCGCCGATATCGGAACTTATGTTTCGGGTCTTTCACTGCATCCTCTGATCATCATGGGTTTCATCATCATGATTTATTTATTCCTCGGATGCCTGATGGATTCACTGGCCATGATCATGCTCACCATCCCTATTTTCTATCCCGTCGTCCTCAGCATGGGTTTTGATCCCATCTGGTTCGGCGTCATGATCGTGATCGTGGCGGAGATGGGCGTCATTACACCGCCGGTCGGCATTAATGCCTACGTTGTCGCCGGCGTCGCGCGCGACGTCCCGGTGCACGTTGTCTTCAAGGGATCACTGCACATGCTCTATGCCATGATTGCCCTGGCCCTTCTCTTGATCATTTTCCCGCAGATCGCACTTTTCCTGCCGCATCTGGCCAGGTGATATGTCTGATTGAAAGGTTCACCCGCGTTCTTCACATAGAGGCACATGGTGTGTAATCTCTTCCCCTGCTGCGAAATATCTTACACGGAAATGCCGTTTTTTCTTTTTGTCTCCCCCCGTTTTTTTAACATTTTCCTTTCATTCTAAATCATTACAACAGGCATCCCACCTATTTTCATATGGCATGGTTACTGCTTCCGCTTGCATTCGGATCACACCTAATAATTGACAGGAGTTGTTTATTTCATGACAGCGTTTAAAAAAATATTGATTGCCAACCGCGGCGAAATCGCCGTCCGGATCATTCGCACCTGCAAGGATATGGGCATCCGCACGGTGGCGGTTTTCTCCCAGGCGGACACCGATGCTCTGCATGTCAGACTGGCGGATGAAATCTACGAGATTGGTCCGCCGGAAGCGGCGGAAAGTTACCTGAATTTTGAAAAGATCGTTAATGTCGCCAAACAAAGCGGCGCCGATGCCATCCACCCCGGGTATGGATTTCTCTCCGAGAATCCGGAATTTGTGGAACTGTGTGAAAAAGAGAAAATCATTTTTATCGGACCGTCCAGCGAATGCATGTTCAAAGCCAAACCCAAAAACCGCGCTCGCCAGCTGATGCGGATGATCAATATTCCCGTGACACCCGGCTGCGATGACGCCATCACGAACGGCACGGCAGAAGGCACTGAGCGCGCGCGGGAAATCGCCGCCGAAATCGGCTATCCCATAATCGTCAAACCTTCCGGCGGTGGCGGCGGCATCGGAATCATGATCGCCCGTAACCAGGAGGAACTGGGCCGCGCGATTGCCGGCGCCGAAACCCGCGGACGCAAAGCCTTCGGCACCTCCTCCTTCTATATCGAAAAGTTTCTCCACGGGATGAAGCATGTCGAATTTCAGGTATTGGCCGATCAACACGGAAACGTAGTCCATATGGGTGAACGCGACTGCTCGGTACAGCGCCGCTTTCAAAAGCTGGTGGAAGAAGCCCCCTGCCCGATCGTCAGCCCGTTCTGGCGGATGAAAATGGGAGCGGCCGCCATCGACGTTGCCCTGGCGCTGGATTATGTGGGCGCCTTGACGGTCGAGTTTTTTTATTTTCCGGAAGAACGGAAATTCTATTTCAATGAAATCAATTCGCGCCTGCAGGTGGAGCATTGCGTGACCGAGATGGTCACGGGCATCGACATCATCCGCGAGCAAATCAGAATCGCGGAAGGGGAAGAGCTCAGCTTCAGCCAGGACGACATCCGCATGCGCGTGCACGCCATCGAGTGCAGGATCAACGCGGAAGATGCCCTGCGCAATTTCATTCCCTCACCGGGTGTCATCCGCAAACTTATCCTGCCCCACGGTCCCGGCATCCGGATTGATGAAGGCATTTTTGAAGGATATAATTTTCCATTCTATTATGATTCGCTGATGATGAAAATGATGAGCGTGGGGAAGACACGGGCGGATGCCATCGCCCGCATGCAGCGCGCGCTCAGCGAAATAGAACTGCAAGGGCCCAAAACGACATTGCCCTTTCATCATGTTATCCTCCAGGAGGAGGATTTTATCAACGGCAGTTACACAACCGATCTTGCCGACCGGCCGGATATCAGGAGCAAGCTTAAGCAGGAACTTTAGCCTATTAGGCTGTAGATGTAGACTGTAGACTGTTAGACTATAGGGTCATGATGATTAAAGAGGGTCCCGTCACGAAGACGGGACTCCTTTATTGAAGAATTTGCTTTTAAAAACTCAGGCGAATTCACCGGGAGCGATAGTGGATTTGCCCGCCTTTTGCTTCGCCGCATTCAGACGATTTCTCAACATATCCATCATCGCATGAAATTCATCGGGAATGTTTTCCTCTTCTTTGTACGCTTTTTCCACACGGTCCAGTTTTTCCAGAAATTTGTCCACCCGGATAGAAAACAGCTTATCATAGACGTCGCGTGTAAATTTCTTGCCGAAGATCTGCACAAACAATTTTGCAATGTCTTCGTATTTCGGAATGTAGCCGATCGGCGTTTCAATCGCGGTGTATTCGCCGTGCACCCGGCCTTCCATCCACATCAACCACACTTTCTTGTCCACTTTCTCGTTGATGAATTTGCCGTCCTCTTTCAGGAAGTAATTCGTCGCAAAGACCAGCGGTTTGACGATCAGCCGATTGCCGAATTTGATGTGATTGGTCAGGTAGGTTCCCAGTGGCACAACCAGAAAATCCAGGTTCGCCATCGGGGACAACTCGCGGACGCCTACCGCGCCCAGTGTGGCCGCTGTGGTTTCCGATTCCAGTGAAGCGCCGATAAACATGCCGTGCGCCCAGTCAAAGCTCTGATAAACCGGCACGGACGTATCGGAATCGCGACCGCCGTAAATGATGCCGCTCACGGGAACGCCTTCCGGATCATAAAGTTTGGGGTCGACATTTTTCAATTCGCTCAAGCGAATCGTATAGCGGGCGTTTTTATGTGCCGGCAAAATGTCGTTGCCTTTCTCGTCTTTCTTGCCCTTATGCCAAACGCCTGAGAAGTTTTCACCTTCTTCCGGCAGAATCTGCCCCATACCCATCCAGTAGGGCTTGTCGTCCTTCACCAGCACGTTGGAGAAAATCAGCTCGCGCGGCGTGGTCAGCGCTTCGAAGATGACCGGGTCATCGATGGGATTGACATCCTCGATAATGCCGAAGATGCCCTGCTCGATGTTGACCGCATAGGCCTTGCCGTCGTCGCTATGCCGGATATACGCAATGTCGTCGCCGACAATCTGCTGCCCCGGCACCATGGCGGTGGATGTTTTGCCGCAGGCACTGGGAAATGCACCCGTAAAATAGGTGACTCTACCGCCCTTATTGTCCGGCTTCACGCCCATGATAAACATGTGCTCGGTCAGCCAGTCCTCCTTGTTGGCCTTGTATATGGCCAGCCGGAGCGCCAGTTTCTTAAGACCGACGCTGTTGCCCGCATACTGGTTATTGACCGTCAGAACTTTCTTCCCGAGGACGTCAATATAAATTCTGCGATCCTTGATATTTTTGGTATTGCCGCGTTCATCGAGTTCACCCGCGGAATGAATCAGATAGAAAAAATCATCCGAACCCTTCAGCGTTTTGAAGTGCTCGTAGCCCACCCGATAAAGCAAATCTTCGCTGTGAGAGACATACGCCGAATCGGTAATCTGCAGTGCGGCTATGGAAAAACGGGAATTGAGCGGACCCAGGCAGAAGAAACGGACGAAGCATTCCTTGCCTTTCATAATGCCGTCCATAATGCCGCGAACCTCCCGGAGGCCTTCCTCTCTGTCTTTCACATCAATCATCTTGGATACTTTCATATCCGGAGTAACGAGCAGACAGGTATTTTTCTTATCGCGTCCCTGATCGTAAAAACTGTCAAAATGCGCGGTATGACCGGGCATGGCCAGCTTTTTCTCCTCGGCCAGATCCACGGCCATTTGGCGGATATATCCGATATCCGTAAAGCTATCGGTAATTACAGATACTTTGGCCGGCTTGCATAAATTCACATATTCCTCAACAATCCTTTCCACATGCGGATTATTGAGGGCTTTGATCTTCTGCAGGTTTTCGTCAGTCAAAATTCTCGTGTCGATTTTCAATTCGTGTTCCCCCTGTTTATTTAATTCTCGCCTGCTTTTGCCATCACTTATACAGGCATAGTCGTTTCGATTCGATCGTAGCAGCTTTTGGACGGGTGGTAAAATCACCGGGCATCTTGAAAAAACTACGGTAACCGGGCAGGAAAACCCTATTACGGCGGTGACTTTAAAGGACTACCTTATAAAAATCAATAAATATTTATGTGCCTTGTTTATGATTTAGTTATTTGATGCCCGCTGGGTTCGACCAAACAAACAGTCCGATATCATTGATAATAAATCCTTTTTAAAAAAAAGGAAGACGGAAGCGATTCCTATCGCCGGGGTTTTAATCAAATGACAAAATACTAAACGACCCGCTGAATAAAAAAAGGCGCAGCCCCCGATCAGCGGCTGCGCCTTTTTTAACACTCCCGTATCTCCTACCGGCGATCCCCTCTGCCCCCGTCATGCGGGCCTCTTTCGCGATCGCCTCTACCTCCTCTGTCAGGCCCCCGATCTCGGCCTCTGTCCGGTCCCCGGTCCTGTCTGTCGCGATACTGTCCGCGGTCGCGGGATCTGCGGTCCAGCCCCCTCACGCCGTAGTAATTTTGCTTTTCCCAATGCTTGTCTCTTTTCCAACCGCGCCAGTTCTTTTCCGCATCACGATGGGGAATGGGACGATGATCCCACTCGTGACCTCTCCAGCGACGGTCTCTGTAATCATTTCTCCAACCGCGAGGAACCTGCCGGTGGAAAGACGGCGTGCCCTTGTAATACCCCCATCCTCTGTCATAAGAGCGGGAACGGTACCAGCGCCCTTCCCAGGGCCGCCACCACCAGCCGCTATAAAAAAATATGTCGGCATCGACATCGGGAACCGCATAAACATCGGTTTCCGGTATGACCACCACATGCGGCGGCGCCGGAAAAATAATCGGCGGAGGCAGCGGAATATTAACGCGAACCTGTACCTGCGCCATGACCACAGTCGGCAGGAAAACCGCAAACGCAAAAAATACTGCTTTTAAGAATAACTTCTTCATCGATCTTCTCCTTTCTTCGTCAGTTTCCCCTTGTTGCCTTTGCGGATTCCGGGGAAGCCTGATCTAATACCAACCGTCGATATGCATCGCCTTACAGTCAGCATTGAAACTTTGTTTGCGCTTCAAACCATAAATCACTTATAGTATGTCCGAACGTTATCGCTTGTGAGGGATAATTTCAATCCAATAATCGTCCGGATCATTGATGAAATAAATGCCCATCGCCTTATTTTCAAAACAGATGCATCCCATTTTTTCGTGCAGCCGATGCGCCGCGGCGAAATCATCTACCTTGAACGCCAGATGAAATTCATTATCGCCCAAACCATAGGCTTCCCTACGGTCTTTCATCCAGGTGAGTTCCAACTGATGCGGCGTCTGCCCGTCGCCGAGAAAAACCAGGATAAAGCTCCCGTCCGGCGGTTCATAGCGCCGCACCTCCTTGAGAAACAACGCATCCTTGTAGAAGGCCAGACTTTTCTCCAGATTCAACACGTTAAAATTGTTATGGGCGAATGTAAACTGCACGACACTGCCTCCTTTTATCCAACAAGCTCTTGTTTCTTTCACCTTCTATCTTCAAATGCGTAAATTGCATACACCGGAATCCATTCTTTTGATAGGACAGGAATTAACTACTATTAATCTTGCAAAATACTACCATATCTTTTGCCGTATTCCATTTCTATAATAAGTTAACAATGGAAACGGGAGTTGTAAATGATGAAATTATCTTCATCGGCTTATCAATCATTATAAGGAGGAATTCATGGCGGCAAAAATCGGATTATGGATTGATCATCGGCGGGTGTGATTATGACACTCAAGGATAACGGGGTAAATAAACAAGTGATAAAATCAGACGCTGAAAGACACGCTCGCGCCGCAGGTGACCCCAACCTGACAGGGCCCCATAAAGACAGGATCATTCCAGCGGACGACAGGCTCCAAAACGAGTTTACCGAGCACTTAAAAATCTATTACAACCAAATCACTGAAGCCATCTGCATGGCCGAGTCTATTCTCATCTTCGGCCCGGGCGAAGCCAAGAAAGAACTCAAAAAGCATCTGGAGAAAAATAATCTCGGCTCGCGCATCGCCGCCGTGGAAACTTGCGACGAAATGACCGACAATCAGATCCTCGCCAAAGTCTGCAAGTATTTCAATGTCCCGGTTCCTGCAGACCAGGACGTTGTAGAATCACCGCACCAGAGAATGAAAACATCGCCGTCGGTGTAATCCGGTCAGTCATGAAAGGATTATTTTTTCAATGAAACCCCTTGCCCAATCATCAGCCGCGCGGATAGAGGACAGCGGAAATGAGTCAGAATGACGAGAAAATAAAAGACTATATTGCCGCGTTCTCGAGAGGCAAGTTGCGCACAGCCGACTCCTTTCTTTATATAGTTGTCGGCGTCAGCTTTTTGGTGGCGGCGCTCGTCGCTTTGGTTTACAGCTATTGGGATTTCAGTTCCATTGTCAAGGTTCAGGAACCGAGAAAGGCGGCGGAAGCGATCATCCGCTTCGTCTCTGATTTGCTGCTGGTGATCATCATCGTAGAAGTCATGGGCACCGTCATCCACTACCTGGAAGAGCACAAAACCTCTCTGCGACCTTTCCTGAACATCGGCATCGTTTCCGCGACCCGGGGCATTCTTTCGATCAGCGCCAAACTTTCCGTGGAAACGCCTCAGGGAGACGCGTTCGTCAACGCGATGATTGAGCTTGTCGTCAATGTTTCCGTGATCCTCGTCCTGGGCATCACGCTCAAGCTGCTGTCTAATACCCTCGAAACGGACGCCCGGAAAGAGAGAACCCATCCTTCGAGCAAGGATTAAAAATGACAGAGGGTTCAAGATGGTTCAGCCCAGCGGTTTTTATCCCGTTCGCGCCTTTCCGATGATCATCCAATCTGACAGGCGAGCATGGAAACCGATCCGCCGTCGATCCCTTGAACCGGGAAACTGATCTTCTCGCCGGGTCCGCGCGTTGCGATCACATAGAGCAGCGGCAGATAATGATCCGGCGTCGGAATAGACAACAGAGCATCCCGCCCCAGTTTGTCATATTCGACGAGGGGGCCGTCATCACCGGCCTGCAACAACTCCCGCGCCTTTGTTTCAAAACGGACCGCCCAGTCATAGGCTTCAATATTTCCGCGTCCCCAGGCATAAGCATGCAGGTTATGCACAAGATTACCGCTGCCGATGATCAAAACCCCGTCGTCTCTCAGTGCTGCAAGTTTTTTACCGAGCCCATAATGAAACTGCGGCGGCTGCCTCTCGTTGATGCTCAGTTGGACGACCGGAATATCGGCGCCGGGGTAAACATGTTTGAGAACGGACCATGTTCCGTGGTCGAGCCCCCAGGTTTTATCCAGTTTCGCCGAAACCGGCGCCAGGGCGGTCTTGACCTGCTTCGCCAGCGCGGGACACCCGGGCGCACGGTACTCCACTTCGTAAAGTTCTTTCGGAAATCCTCCGAAATCGTGGATCGTTTCCGGCTCGGCCACCGCGGTGAGAGCCGTCGCCGGTAAATACCAGTGCGCGGATATCGAGAGGATGGCCCTTGGACGGTGTAGCGCTTTGCCGATACTCGCCCAGCCCTCCGTATAGGCATTTTGCGACAGAGCATTCATCGGATTGCCGTGTCCGAAAAATACCGCAGGCATTCTTTTTGTCATAGAACTCTCTTTTTTATCCCGCCTCAGCGTCCCGGCAATTGCGTAAAACCAAAGAACACGAATCTTCGGCAGCCCGGACCGGATCAGGCGGGGGGTGCAGGAACTAAACTCGAGAACCCGTCCTCCGGCGCTGAATGGTCTCCCCTCACTTTTTAAACAGATCGGCAAAGAATCTTTTCATTTCAGCCCACGATTGTTTGTCGGCAGCCGCGTTATAGCCTACCGGCAAATTGAATTTTCCGGCATATTCATCAGCCTCAGGATTGGTAAAACTGTGCTTTGCATTGGGATAAGAAACGAACCGGTAATCCACGCCCGCATTTGTCATCTCCTGTTTGAACGCCGCGATTTGCGTCGGTGCCGTAAACTGATCGGCATCGCCGTTTTGCACCAGAATCTTCGCCTTGATCACACCGGGTCCAACTGGTTTGTCCGCACCGAGATTACCGTGGAAGCTGACAATGCCCTTAAGATCAATGCCCTGGCGGGCCATATACAACACCACGCCGCCCCCAAAACAATAGCCCATGGCTGCCAGCCGCTTCGGGTCAACGGTTTTCTGGTTTTTCAGAAATTCCAGAGCCGCATTAAACCGCGCCTCGGCCACTTTGGGATCCTTCATCACTTCGCCGGTTAACCGCTTTGCATCGTCCGGGTTCAATGCTGTTTGGCCGTCACCAAACATATCGACGGCCAGCGCCGTGTAGCCGAGCTCCGCCAGCATCCGGGCGCGCATCCGGCAATAGTCCGTAAGTCCCCACCATTCATGAATTACCAGCACGCCGGGTCTTTTTCCGGTGCGCGCCTTATCGAAGGCCAGATAACCTTTCATGACCGTGTCTCCGGCTTGATAGACAACCGTCTTTCCTTCTATTGCGGATGAGCAAAATGCCGGGGTGCAGACGATCAGCACCAAGAGCGTTACTGCCGACACGATGGATATTTTTTTCATAACGACCTCCCGTCCGGGTTGATGTCCAATCGATTTATTTTTTAACTGCCCAAGCGTTGATGCTCTGTTTTCTTATAATTTAAATAGAGACCCGCAGAAATCAATGGTAGACATCGACACTCATTCCTGCGCGATTGACCGCACCTCTTGACTGATTCAGAATCACCATTAAACTAGTAAGGATTCTTTGAATCCGGCTTTGCCGGTTCACATCAGTAATGGAAAAACACGTAATTTGAGATAGAATTTTATGAATCTCACCAAAATGGAAAATTTGCTGTTTTCTCTCTTCGCCTTCGACTCTCTGATAACGGCGGAACCGATTTTTCAAAAAACAGCATTTGGATTTGAGTTATCGAGAAGATCATAAAATTGACCGGGAGTGTGGGACGTTATGCATGTTCTGCGACCTTTTTTCGTCATTCTCGCAGTCGTTGCGATCATCCTGATCGCCAGGCCCTTCTTCATACCGGATGATTTCGGTGTTCATGACGGGGGCTATATGTATGGCTGGCACCGGCAATCCGACGTTGAAGACTGGAAGAAAGTGACGGTCAAATACCGGGGGCGGGAATATTGTGCGGCCTGTCATGCCGGAGAAGCGAAAAACATTGCCTCCTCCCCGCATAAGATCATCGAGTGCGAAAACTGCCATGGCCCGGCCTATTCCCATCCGGCAAACCCGCCGAAACTGGTTTTGGATAAAAGCCGGGATTTGTGCGTCAGGTGCCACGCTAAACTT
>Ga0351840_1027_pt1 | contig 27343 bp, 17 predicted proteins | sample BONcelHFGM3001E5_FD_206883 | JGI IMG/M metagenome (GOLD analysis project Ga0351840, IMG submission 206883) | Enriched cells from coal bed in the Powder River Basin, Montana, United States - BONCAT cells FGM rep1 HSBNCT.FGM.300.1.E5 ... | reverse complement strand
CACGGTTCGTGGTATTCCTTCCATTTACTACGGAACCGAAATTTTAATGACCGGATGGGAACACGATGGGCATGGTTTTATCAGGGAAGATTTTCCCGGAGGATGGAAAGGTGATCAGGTTAATGCCTTTGCACGGAAAGGTTTGACCCCAACCCAGCTTGAAGCCTTTGGCTTTGTCCAGCGACTGATGAGGTGGAGGGCAGACAAGGAAGTGATCCATAACGGCAATACGCGGCATTATGTTCCTGAGGACGGCATTTATGTGTTTTTTCGCTACAACGGAAATGAATCGGTAATGGTGGTTCTCAACAACAACAAAAAGGCAAAGAAGCTTAGCCTTGATCGCTTTGCAGAAGACCTTCAGGGGTATTCCGGCGGACGCGATGTGATGCAACGCACACAGCTTAATGAATTGAATGTGATGGAACTTGCGCCTATGTCGGTGCGCATAATTGAATTGACCAAACCATAGAAAACATGCTGCTGAATCATAAGACTAAAATAGACTTCCTGAATTTTGTAATTTTCTTTCTGCTTGTTTCGTCTGGCTGTTTGCAGCCGTTATATGCCCAGCTAATAACCACTGTACCCGTAAACCCTGGTGTTGACGACGAATTCAGGCTGATATTTAATGCCTCAGAAGGCAATCTGGGACTGAAGGATTATGAAGGTGATGTGTATCTTCACACAGGACTTATTACCTCTGCCAGCATAGATCAGAGTGACTGGAAGAAAGTTGTGGGCAACTGGGGCACCGCTGATGATCGGGTAAAAATGAGCCCGCTTGGAAACAACCTTTTTGAATTCAGGATGCATCCACGAACTTTTTATAATCCCGGCAACGACGTCTCGGTGCTTCAGATGGCCTTTGTTTTTCGTAATACTGACGGAACCCTCACCGGAAAAACAGCTGACAATAAGGATATTCTGGTGCCGTTGAGAGGATATAAGCAGGCAGAAATACCGGAAAGGCACTACCTTTCTCTTCCGGGATCATACAAAAGCCACAGCATCAGCGGTGAACAGCTTACGGTCCATGCAGCTTCGGGGGATTTAACTTTCAGGACTTTCGGTAATGACATCCTCGAAGTTTCGTGGTATGGACAGGGCTTTCAGGAACACGACAGCTCACATGCCGTGATTATGTCGCCAACAGCATTTGAAGGGTACATTAAAGATCGTCCTGACGAACTGATAGTTACTTACGGATCAAACAAAGTAGTTATCGGCAAGGAGCAACTTTTGCTCCGGTTTTATCGTGGCGAAAAGCTGCTTCTGAGCGACGAAAAAGGGTTTTTTAAACGCAACGATGCGGACGGAATGCGCTTTAGCCTGTCAGATGACGAGAAAATCTACGGCACAGGCGAGCGGGCTACGGCCATGAACCTCCGTGGTGATTTGTTCGAGTTGTATAACCGCCCCCATTATGGTTACGAACTTGGCGCCAAAAACCTCAATTATTCGCTTCCTGTGCTCGTTTCGTCCCAACCATACCTGATGCTTATTGACAATCCTCAAAAGGCCTATCTGGATATTGACAGCAAAGGTGACGGGGTACTTGAATTTGGAACGATTGGCGGACCGTTGCGCTATTATTTTATTGCAGGCGATGATTACCCGGCATTGATGCGCTCTTATGGGCAGCTCACCGGAACACAACCCATGCCCCCGCGATGGGCTCTGGGCAACCTGCAATCGCGTATGGCTTACAAATCTCAGGAGGAAGCTACCAGTATTGTGAACAAAATGATTGAAGCTGATTTTCCGATTGATGCTATCATCATTGATTTCTACTGGTTTGGCGACAGCATACTTGGTCATGTGGGCCGGCTCGACTGGTTCACGCCCAACTGGCCAGATCCGGAGTCCATGATTCGTTCATTCCGCGAAAAAGGCGTCAAAACCATACTGATCACCGAACCTTACATCATTGACACCTTAAAGAATTTTCAGATTGCCTCGGAACTGGGCATTTTGGCAACTGACAGTCTCGGCAGGACTTATGTGAACAGGGAGTTTTATTTCGGTGATGCAGGCCTCATTGACATGTTCAATCCCGCTGCAGGCGACTGGTTCTGGGAACAGATTGACAGGCAGAATAAAATCGGTATAGCCGGTTGGTGGGGCGACCTGGGCGAACCTGAAAGTCATCCAAAAGGAATGGTGCACGTAGCCGGAAAAGCAGATGAAGTGCACAATATTTTTGCACACTATTGGCATAAAATCCTGTTTGATAAATTCCGGGAGCATTACCCGGAGAAACGCTTATTTAACCTCAACCGGAGTGGTTTTGCGGGTTCGCAGCGGTATTCGATTTTTCCCTGGACAGGCGATGTGTCGCGCAGTTGGGGTGGCTTGCAGGCTCAGCTACCTGCCATGCTCCACATGAGCCTGAGCGGATTGCCCTATATTCATGCCGATGCAGGAGGATTTGCCATGGGGACAAAAGACGATGAACTCTACACCCGATGGCTGCAATTTGCAGCATTCACACCCATTCTCAGGCCTCATGGCTCTGGTGTTCCTTCTGAACCTGTTTTTTTCAACGACACCACACAACGTATTGTGCGCCGGTTTATGAAACATCGCTATGAACTGTTGCCTTATATATACACATTGGCATGGGAAACTACTACTACTGGTTTGCCAATCACCCGGCCTTTGTTTTTTCACCATCCCAACGACAGCAGACTCAAGGAGTATGATCAGGCTTATTTCTTCGGCCCTGACCTCATCGTAGCGCCAATTGTTGAACAGGGTATTCAGCAGATTGTGATGCCGCTGCCTGAGGGTACATGGTACAATTGGTGGTCGGGGGAGGCTTATGGAGGTGGAACCAGTCTGGCCTATTCAGTGGAATATGAAACCATTCCCGTATTTGCCCGCGCAGGTGCCATAATACCCCTTGCCGAAGCTGTTAACACAACAGATGCTTACAGCAGCAGACGACTAAAACTGAACGCATATCTGCATGCCGGAGATGGCCATTTGACCGGCCGGATGTACGAAGATGACGGTTGGAAAAACGAAAGCTGGACTAATGGAACCTATGAATTACTGTCCTTCACCGGAACACAATCAGCCGGAAACATCAGCATTGTTTTCGATCGTTCAGGTGAGGGTTATGCTGGAATGCCTGAATCAAGATTAGTTGAGCTGACCCTTTACGGCATGGACAAAAATCCTGCATCGGTCAGTATCAACGGCAGGAGCATCAAGGCTGGCAGGTCAAACAGCCCTGACAAGAATGCCCGGGTTTTCTGGAAAGATGAAAACAACAGGTGGCGGGTACGTTTTGTATGGGACGGGTCTGAAACACATCTAATGGTCAAATAATTATGATACTTTACATGAAAACAATTATTTATGTTCTGCTCCTTGTTTTTGTTACAACAGTTATGAAAGCACAAAACAACCTGAACCGGTCAGTAGGCGATATCGTCAGTCATGAATGGGATGGCAAACAATTGAAGGTTTATGCATCCAATTCGAAATTGCTGATCGAATTCTATACGGAGTCAATTGTTCGTGTAAGAATTGTTCAGGATGAGTTTGTGAAGGATTTCTCCTACGCAGTGGATCTTGAACCTCAGGTGGTGCAGAGTAAGCTTACCGAAAACCGTGGTTTCCTTGAGCTTGAGTCCTCCGAACTAAGGGTGTTTATACAGCGTAATCCTGTCAGACTGGCATTTTACGACAAGGAAGGGCGCCTGCTCAATGAAGACGATCAGTCGTTTGGAACTTCCTGGATCGGAGAACAGGTAACAACCTACAAATCTCTGAAACCGGGCGAAAAATTTATTGGTTTGGGAGCAAAAACCGGAAACCTCAATCGTTTTGGATCGGGCTATGTGAACTGGAACACGGATAATCCACACTACGAAAACCACAGCGACCCCTTGTACACCAGCATCCCTTTTTATATTGGTATTCATTCAGGACTTGCCTACGGCATCTTTTTCGACAACAGCTGGCGGACACAGTTTAATTTTGGGGCTTCCAACAACCGATTTTCTTTCTTTTCGGCCGATGGAGGCGAAATGGACTATTATTTTATTGCTGGTCCTGACGTTGCCAAAGTTGTTATGAATTATGCCAAACTCACCGGTTTAATGCCCATGCCACCCCAATGGAGTCTGGGTTATCAGCAATGCCGCTGGAGCTATACACCCGACACCGAAGTGCTATCGGTAGCAAGAACCTTCAGAGAGCGCAACATCCCGGCCGATGTGATCTATCTCGACATTGACCATATGGATCAGTACAAGATATTTACGTGGCACCCAAAGAATTTTTCGCAACCCGGGAAATTGCTCGACGAATTAAGCAGGTTGAATTTCAAAACAACCATCATAGTTGATCCCGGTATTAAGGTGGAGCCCGGATATTTTGCTTATGAAGATGGCTTGAAGAGGGGCATGTTTGCTCTTTATCCGGATGGTTCACCATTCACAGCGCAGGTATGGCCCGGATGGTGCCATTTCCCTGATTTTACCAAAGCCGAAGCACGCAACTGGTGGGGCGAGCAATTCAGGGACTACGTTAATAAAGGCGTTACAGGCTTTTGGAACGACATGAACGAAATTGCTACCTGGGGACAACTAGTGCCTCCAATGGTAACTTTTGACTGGGAAGGAAGGAAAACTTCATATCAGGAAGCCAAAAATATGTATGGAATGCAGATGGCAAGAAGCACTTATGAAGGCACCCGGAAACTATTAAACGGAAAACGGCCATTTAGCCTCACCAGAGCCGGTTTTGCGGGAATGCAAAGATACACTGCGGTATGGACAGGCGACAATCAGGCACACGACGATCACATGTTGCTGGGGGTTCGGCTGGTGAACAGCCTCGGCCTTTCGGGAATAGCATTTGCAGGCTATGATGCAGGCGGGTTTGGGGGAAATCCTTCTCCCGGCCTGTATGCCCGCTGGATGAGCATTGCCTCGTTTTCTCCATTTTTCAGAGGACATACTTCCATAAACACAAACCTTTCGGAACCCTGGTCTTATGGAGAATATGTGGAGGATATCGTGCGCAACTATATTAGTTTCCGCTACAGCCTTATGCCTTATATTTATTCCACTTTCAGGCAGTCAGCAATCAACGGACTACCTGTCCAGCGAAGTCTTGCCCTTGACTATGCTGATGATGAACGCGTGTTTCAACCCGGATTCGACAACCAATACCTCTTTGGCCCATCACTTCTGGTAATTCCTGTCAGAAGCGAGCAACAGGCTGCTCATGCATACCTTCCTTCAGGTCAATGGTATGATCTATACACCGACCGGATTTTTGAAGGTGCTGCTGATTTTTGGCATCCTGCAGGATTGAACCGCCTGCCTGTTTTTGTTAAGTCAGGCAGCATTATTCCCTTACAGTCTGTGGTTCAGTTCACAGCCCAAAAACCCTCAGACACACTCGAAATGCATGTGTATTTTGGCACCGAACCAACTTCGTTTCTCTGGTATAATGATGACGGAGCCACATACGACTTCGAGAAAGGGGTCTATTATCAAAGGCAAATCAGCTTTGATCCGGCCTCCAGATCAATTGTACTTGGAGCCGTTGAAGGCAGCTTTAAAAGCCGTTTCAACACTATAAGGTTTGTACTGCATGGTTTTCAGGCGCTAATGACCAAAGTACAGGTTAATGGTAATAATCAGGGGCTTTCAGAACCACGAAAGACCTACCTTAGCACGCTCGCAGAGGATTTTCCGAACCGAACAACCCTGCAATTTGACATCAAACACTCTAATAATCAAATTAATATTCATTGGTAAAACAGTCAACATGAAAACAAAATCCATGACAGTGCTTCTTTTATCCGGGCTCCTTGCCCTGGTGCTGATCGTTTCGTGGTCGTGCACAAATCCCAAAACCGAAGAACCCCCGGTATTTACCCGCCCCGTTTCGGAGGTTGTAACCCCTGAATGGGCAATTGATGCCTCAATCTATGAAGTTAACGTAAGACAGTTTACACCCGAAGGAACATTCAATGCCTTTGCCGGACATCTTCCCAGGCTTAAAGATCTTGGTGTAGAAATTCTATGGTTTATGCCCATTCATCCAATCGGCGAACTTAACCGTAAAGGTGGCCTCGGAAGCTATTATTCAGTGAAAGACTACACAGCTGTGAATCCCGAATTCGGCACTTTTGACGACTTTAAACTGCTCGTTGAGAAGGCTCACGAAATGGGATTTAAGGTAATACTCGACTGGGTAGCCAATCATACTGCCTGGGATCATGAATGGATGACGCAGCACCCTGAATGGTATAACAGGGACGAAAACGGAAATGTTATTGCTCCATTTGACTGGACTGATGTTGCCGATTTGAAGTTTGAAGACAACATGCCCCTATGGGAAGCCATGACTGAAGAAATGAAATTTTGGGTCAGGGAAGCCAATATTGACGGCTATCGCTGTGATGTGGCCGGGATGGTGCCTGCTGAGTTCTGGAATCAGGCCCGAATTGCCCTCAACGAGATTAAACCTGTCTTTATGCTTGCCGAAGACGAAGGAGAACGCAGCCTTATGCTGAAAGCTTTTGATGCCAACTACGGATGGGAGATGCACCACATCATGAACCAAATTGCCAAAGGAGAGAAAAATGCCGCAGATATGTGGACATATTTCCGTAAAAACGACTCGATTTTTCCGGAATCATCCTACCGTATGTATTTTACCTCTAACCATGACGAGAACTCCTGGAACGGAACTGAGTTTGAACGCATGGGCGAAGGAACAAAAGCGTTTGCCGTGCTGAGCTATACAGTTCCCGGTTTCCCCTTAATCTACAACGGTCAGGAAGTATCGCTTCAAAAACGTCTGCTGTTTTTCGAAAAAGACGAAATTGACTGGAAAGGTACCGATATCAGCGGGTTTTATAAAACCCTTAACCAACTTAAAAAGGACAACCCCGTGCTGTGGAACGGAGCCAATGGCGGAAAAATGCGGCCGGTGAAAACAGATAACCCAACCGGGATATTTTCCTTTGCACGCAAAAAAGATGATGCCAAATTGTTCGTATTTATCAATATGACCGGTGCCGGGATCAGCTTTACCATCGAAGATGACAAAGCCGATGGGTTATTCACTGATGTGTTTGACTCACAGCAGGTTCAGCTGAACAATGGGACGCAACTTACCCTGCCGGCCTGGGGCTATCTAGTGCTTAGATAAATAATACCTGCACATAAAAGAAGGGGAGAAGCACTGATTTGGTGTTTCTCCTCTTTTTTAATTTGAAACACAAAACAGTTTCGTTTAATCGGGCATTTTTTATTCATCCACATAACCCGTTTTGTCCGAGAACTCCCTCATTAGCCGAAAAATCTCCTCAAGACTTAATCTGTCGTATATCGTCCGTTGATACAGCAAATGAACTTCATTATCCTTGCTGTCGAGTGGTTCAAAGGGATTGAACTTCAGATATGTGCCAATAGGCTGCACCGGATCGAACCGCTTCATTCCCAGATTCAGCTGAACGCACATCGGGTTTTCCTTGCCAAGGTCATTTTTGTGAACAAAAATAATAAACCCTTCGGCAAACTGGGCCACAGGCCTCAGGTCAAATAAATCAATGATATTGGACATAATTCGGTTTTACATGCAAATTTCAGCATTCGCAGCGGAATGTGCAACACGGAACGATGTGTCAGGATTTATCTGACAGCCATCAAAATCAACCTGCCTGAGAACAAACAGTGCTTCATTATGACTGTTAGGGCTTGGGGTTTATTTCACCATTCCCAGTTCGTTAAGCATGAAGGCATATTCAAGGGCAGTTTCCTTCAGCATTTCAAAACGGCCAGATGCCCCTCCATGACCAAAATCCATATTGGTTTGCAGTAAAAGAGTATTGCTGTCGGTTTTCATAGCACGGAGTTTAGCTACCCATTTGGCAGGCTCCCAATACTGTACCTGACTATCGTGCAGGCCTGTGGTTACCAACAGAGAGGGGTATTCCTTGGCTTCAATATTGTCGTATGGTGAGTATGACAACATATAATCATAATAGGTTTTGTCGTTCGGATTGCCCCATTCATCATATTCACCTGTTGTCAGGGGGATGCTTTCGTCGAGCATGGTCGTAACAACATCAACAAAGGGAACCTGAGCCACAATACCTTTCCAAAGGTCAGGACGCATGTTCATGACGGCACCAACAAGCAGGCCGCCTGCACTGCCTCCCATAGCAAACATTTTATCAGGACTGGTATATCCTTGTTCGACCATGAATTCTCCACAGGCGATGAAATCATAAAAAGTATTCTTTTTGTTTAGCATCTTGCCATTTTCGTACCATTGCCGACCCATTTCCTCGCCTCCACGGATATGAGTGATAGCCCAGATAAAACCGCGATCAAGCAGGCTGAGCCGCGATGAGCTAAAATAGGCATCCATGCTGGCGCCATAGGAACCATAGCCATAAAGAACCAATGGGTTTTTGCCGTCTTTGGCAAGTCCTTTTTTATAAACAATCGAAACAGGGACCTTAACCCCATCGTGCGAGGTTGCATAAACCCTTTCGCTGACATATGCCGATGGATCGTAACCACCCACAACTTCTTGCTGTTTGAGAAGGGTTTTTTCGCGGCTGACCATGTCAAAATCATAGATAGAGTTCGGGGTTGTTAGCGATGTATAGCCATACCTGAGTTTGCTGGTTTCAAAATCAACATTCGTGCTTAGGTAGGCGAGGTAGGTAGGTTCACCGAAATCAACATAATAATCTTCTGTGGCGTCCCAGCGCATTACCCTTAATTGGATCAGTCCTTCTTTTCGTTCTGACACAGCAAGGTATTCGCTGAACACATTAAAATCTTCGAGCAACACATCCTCTCGGTGCGGAATCACTTCGGTCCAGTGTTCGATTCCGGGCTTGTCAACCGGGCTGCGCATGAGCCTGAAATTGATGGCCTTGTGGTTGGTGCGCAGGTAAAAATGTGGACCGAAATGATCCACACTATACAGAAGGTCACGCTGCCTCGGCTGGATTATTTTGAATTCTGCCGAAGGGTTGCCGGCAGGGATAAACCTGAATTCGGCACTTACTGTACTCATCGAGCCGATTACTAAAAACTCCTCCGATTTTGTTTTATAAACAAAGGTGTTAAAAGTCGCATCCTCTTCGTGGTACACGGTTTCATCAGCTGAGGCATCAGTTCCCAGTTCATGCTTCATGATTTTGTGCGGCCTGAGTGCTTCATCCTTGATGCTGTAAAACAAGGTTTTGTTGTCGTTTGCCCAGGCCATATTGCCTGATGTGTTTGGAATGCTTTGAGGGTGAATTTCGCCACTTGTAAGGTCTTTAAAATGAATTGTGTACTGTCTCCGGCTGACCGTATCCACAGAGTATGCAAGCATATTGTTGTCCTTGCTGATTTTCAGCCCGCCGATCTGATAAAACGCATAGCCTTTTGCCATTTCGTTCACATTGAGCATGATTTCCTCAGGCGCATCGAGTGTTTCCTTTTTACGGCAATACACCGGATACTCCTGACCTTCTTCAAATCGGGTGTAATAATGGTAACCATTCAGCTTATAGGGCACCGAAATATCGGTCTGCTGAATCCTGCCCAGCATCTCGTCAAACAGCTGCTGTTGCAAGGTTTCGGTATGTTTCAGATAATTTTTTGTGTAGTCGTTCTCAGCCTTCAGATAGGCAATCACTTCGGCGTTTTCGCGGTCGTTAAGCCAGTAGTAATTATCCACACGAGTATGGCCGTGTGCTGTGAGTTCGTGTGGGGTTACTGTGGCAACTGGGGCGTCAGGAGCCTTTGTTTTGTTGGTATTGCACGAAGCAAGACTCAGTAAGATAAAACTGGCCGACATAAGAATCAGGATTGGTTTAATGGATTTTTGGTTCATCACAGGCAAATGTTTACATTATATTACACTAAAACAGATAGTTAAAATGACAGGGTTAGCCCTAAACTGGGCATAAGGGGTAGTTGTCTGACAACTTCGTTTGAAATTCGGTCAACGTAGAAAACATTTTCGCGGTTGTATATATTCGAAACGCTGAAATTAACTTCCAGTTCGGTTTTTTCGCTGAAGAAAAACCTTCGTTTGATATCGGCATCAAGTCTGTGGTAGGTGGGGAGTTCTCCCTGATTGAGTTCGGCGTAGATTATACCGAGCTGGCCATTTGCTGTGGTGTAGTCGGAATTGATCCCGTCGCTAAACGGAAGGTATTCATAATAACCCTGTACTTGTGTAAACGGGAAGCCGGACCCAAAGTTCCACCGGCCGCTGAACTCCCATTGCTTGCGGTCACCTGCCTGATAGGACACAATCAGGTTGGTGTTGTGGCGGCGGTCGTAATGGGGTCTGTAGGTGTACAGGTTTTTATCTGCATCTTCATACTGTTTGTTAACAAACCCAAGTGAGTAAACGGCCCACACATACAAGCGCTTGGTTTCATATTTAAATGCGATGTCGGCACCGTAGGCTTCTCCTTTTTCGATCATAAAATCTTTCTTCAACTGGTCAGGTGTTCCGGGAGGCGCAGTTGCCTCATCGTATAATTTGGTGCGGTTGAGGTTGGTAAGCTGAGTGAAGTCCTTTAGGTATCCTTCGATGTTGAGGTTCAGGTTTCGCGTAAGATCAAGTTCTGTTCCAAGGATGAAGTGATTTGCTTTTTGTAGTTTGTGGCTGATTTCTTTTCCGTCGAAACGTGCCGGAAGGTTATCGGGGCCCGACAAGAAGCCGTAAAACAAATTAACCACATCCCTGTCGCTGTTGGCGGCAATCAGGTTCTGTGAATACATTCCGGCAGCCATTTTCAGCCTGAACCTGTCGGTAACCAGGTATTTCATAGCCAATCGCGGTTCAGGCGAGATGTTCGACAAGGAGGCGTACCATTGCATGCGTAAACTGGGTTCGAACAAAAGCTTTCCGAAATTACCCTTATACCTTACATATCCGGCAAGTTCAGTAGTGTTTTCAACCTGACTGATAACCCTGCCTACACCATTGGTGAAGTTGAATTCTGTTTTAAAACCAAGTATTTCCACGCCATATTTAATGAGGTCTTTTCCGAGAAAATAACTGAAATTGAACCCCATATTAAAACCGTCAATGCTGCTCGACCTGTCGGGGCTGTTGAGTTCCGAAAGGCGTGCATCATAGGTTGAATAGGCAAGGTTTCCCTCGATGAGCACAGGTGATTTACCCGGAATAAGCACAAAGTTTGACCCACCACCTGCTGATTTCCAGCCAAAGTCAGACAGCGCTTTGTAGTTCTTAACCTCATCATCAAAACTAAAACCGAAGAAATTGATCTTGCTCCCATTAGCAGCATGTATGGACATCTTGCCGTAAATATCCAGAAAATTAAATGGCAGGCCATTTTCATCTATATATGAATAGAGCGATTTGCTCGATTCGGCCAGGTAAGAGTTTTTCACCGAAAGAACGAAAGTGGTTGTTGATCCGTCTTCATGGGTTGATTTTTTCAGTGGGCCTTCAACCAGCATCTTGCCTCCAAACGTGCTTGCCCCGACTTTTCCGGAAATCCTGTTCTTATTGCCGTCGCGTGTCGTAATATCCATCACCGAGGAAATCCTTCCTCCGTAGTCGGCACCAAACCCGCCTGTGAACACTTCGGCATTGCGGATGATGTCCGTATCAAAAACAGAGAACAGACCAATGGAGTGAAATGGATTGTACACAACCATCCCATCCAGCAAAACCTTGTTTTGTATCGGCGACCCCCCACGGATATACAGCTGTCCGCCCTGATCACCGGTAAAAATTACACCCGGAATTACCTGAAGATACTGAGCCAGATCGGATTGCCCGCCAATGGAGGGTAAACGCTTGAGAACTTTTGGAGTGATGTTGATAACTGAAGTTTTTGTTTCGGTAAGCGACTCAACTTTTTCAGCTGTAATATTCACGGTTTCAAGACTTACACTCGATTGTTTCAGATAAAACTTCTTATTCATTACATCTCCGGCTTTCACATGAACTGCCAATCGTATGGTGTCGTAGCCTAAGTACGTGACCAGCAGATCATATCGTCCGGGAGGGATTCTGGTTATGCTAAAATACCCGTTAATATCGGTTGAAGCACCAAAAGTAGTGCCCTGCATATACACATTTGAAAACATAACAGCCTCACCGGTGGCCTCCTCATACACAAATCCCCTGACAATTGCTTCCTGGGTCATTGCGGTTTTAAAGGCTATTAGCGAAAAAAGGAGTAATCCAAGACGGAAAAGGTGGTTAAAAAACAGTGTCATAATTTATTTATTATTCTAATTGACATTCCGCATGACCCAATTATTGCATGTTGCCAATGGGTTTGCAAAGAAACGAAAAACGATGGCTTATCTTGTGCATCGTTCCGAATTAAAAACACAGAAATATTAAAGCTGCTGAAGCTTGTTTTATGCTTTTCTTCTATGAACTTTTCCTGTATTGGGCAGCCTGTTCGATGAGTCTTTTTTCATCATCAGAAATTTGTGTTGGCAAGGTGATCCTGACCCGAAGTAACAAATTACCCCTTATTGATGATCCATAAGCCGGCATGCCTAAGTTTTTCAGCCTGAGTATAGTGCCGTCCTGTGTCTGTGGCTTGACCGGGATTTGGATGGTTTTGCCAAAAACATCTGTTTGCAGCTTTCCGCCCAGAACCGCGGTGTAGAAGTCAATGGCTTGTGCTTTAATTAATTCTGCTCCTTCGAAACTGTACTCATGGTCGGGCATTAACCTTACCTTAAGGAGCAGATCGCCTGCTTTACCGCCATTACGGCCCGCCTGTCCTTTTTCTTTCATCCGAAGTACCTGCCCATCTCTGGCACCGGCACTAATCTTCATTTTTACCGAATTATTATCCAGTTGAATGATTCGCTCACTGCCGTGATAGGCTTCGGCAAGGCTTAATTCAATAAGGGCTTCCAGATCACGACCTCGCACCGGTCGTTGCTTCTGCCGGCCGAATCCACTGCCTGAACCGGAGAAAAAAGTTTCAAAAAAATCAGAAAAACCGCTTTCTCTGCCAAAAAATTCTTCAAAATCCGCTCCAGACCCTTTTTGCTGCCTCTGATCACTGCTTTGCCTGTATTGGTTCCAGTCCTGGCCAATGTCGTCATACTTTCGCCTTTTTTTGGAATCACCAAGAACTTCATAGGCTTCAGAGATTTCCTTGAATTTGTCCTCAGCAGCCTTATTGCCCTGATTTTTGTCAGGATGAAACTGAACAGCCAGCTTACGGTATTTCTTTTTGATCTCTTCCGCAGTGGCTGTTTTATCAACACCAAGTACCTTGTAATAATCTTTATAGTTCATCATGAATTGACTAAATAAAAAAAATACCATGCATTAACCAACGAAAAAATGTCAGTAGTGCAGGCATAAATACTTTATCGGCCAAAAAGGAAATCCGGTTAAGGCCGGGCAATAGTCAAAGGAATTAATTTCTTTTAACAGTGAAGCTCGAAACTGCTGCATCTACTTTGATAGTAATCTTTTGTGTGGCAGTTTCGTAACCTTCTGTTTCGTAAATTCCTTTGTCAAGTTTGTTGAAACCTTCAAGGCTGCGGCTTGAGAGCACCGAGCTGCCTTCGACCCGGCATCCGGCTGCTTCGGGAACATTTACCTCGATAGATGAGGCTGCCGCACTAATGTCGACCTCGCTCTCGGGATGTAGTTCGCCCAGATAGAGTTTGATGCTGGTAGCCCCGCCATCAATATCCAGTTTGTTAACCTTGAAATTACGCATATCGAACCTGAAATTTGCAGCACCAATGTCTATGTCCATATCCCAAACCGGGTCGGGATTCAGCATAAGACTAACTTCATTCTTGTTTTTTCTTCCTAAGTGAAGATCGGTTTCCTGCTTAATATGCACGGTAGCTTCGTTTTCAAATTCTTCAACCTTGTAGGAGTAATTCACAGCCTTACCCGATTTTGCAAACTCAAAAAGGTATGCCGTGGTTCCCTCGAGCCTGAATTCGCCAGCGGCTGCATCTAGCTTTAGTTTTGCTTTGCTGATGCCTTCGGTCATTTCCTGGGTGAAATACTGGTCTTCGAACCGGCCTTTATCATCGCTTTCGTCACGGTCGTAAAACCTGAATACTGGGCTGCGGTCGGAGAATCCTTCAGTGCTGGTTTTTTGGTAGTAAAAACCTATGGTAAGCGCAGCAACCAGAAGCGAGAATAATGTTTTCAGCAAGCCATTGATGGGCATGATGGCAATACCCCACAGGATCAGGAGCACAGGCCAGAGCCTCCAAAACATGCCCCACTCAAAATAAATAACACCCAATTTGTCGAGCAGAAATAAAAACCCGATTGTGATCAGGGTGACTCCCCAAAAAATGTTTCCGTGTTTCATAGTGATTTCTTTTTTAATGCAGGACGTAAGATAATGAATCCCAATACAATGATCAGCACAGGCCAGAAATCGCCAACACTAAATCGGGGCAACAGGGCAGCAGCCAGAAAAATAATTCCCAAGCCAATGAGTATAAGACCAGTGATCAGTTGGCCATTACTCCTCTTTCCAGGAACAAATTCTGCTTCTGCAAATACTTCCTTCTCAGGAGCATTTGCTTCTGAGGTAGCCGTATTATTCGATGCAGCCGTATCTTCTGCCCCGACATTAGGTTGCGGTTGGCTGAATGTTGTTTTCCAGGGCTGGTCTTCCGGCACAACAATCCATAAGATAATGTATGCCAGTAATCCGCCACCGCCAAATACCATCAGCAGCACAAAAATTACCCTGACAACGACAGGGTCAATTTTCAAATATGCAGCAAGTCCTCCGCATACTCCGGCAATCACCCGTTCGTTCATGCTTCTTCTCAACGATCGTTCTCTTGTCATTTTTTTTAATTATTAGTCATATGACCTTGCTCAGTGACGAACATCAATCGTCCATGCCTGAGCAAAGATATACAACAATGACAAAATATTCAATTAAGGGTTGCAATCAGGATAACAGCGAAATATTTCGTATATCAAATAGATAGATTAAAAAGCACTGATCTCATAGATTCATTGATTGCCGATTTTCAATCTCCGGATTTTAATTTAGCTTTTGACAATGGGTTGACCCACAACACCAGTCTGATTTTTAGCGTTTTCATTCACCTAATCCTGAACCCGAAACCCGCAACACGGAACCAGGAACCAGAAACAAGGAACCAGAAACAAGGAACAAGGAACCAGAAACCTCCATACATTCAAATTTCATCATATGAAAACAACTGCCTAATCAAACAATTTTGTATCTTTACGGTTCATTTTCCATGAGCCATCTGTATAACAACAACCAAATTAATAAAACATTGATATAGAATGAGAAAGATTCATGTTGCCAACCCTGTTGTAGAACTCGACGGTGACGAGATGACCCGAGTGATCTGGAAGTACATCAAAGATAAACTCATCATGCCCTATCTCGACCTGGAGATTAAGTATTTTGACCTGGGTATTGAGAACCGTGATATAACTGTTGACAGGGTTACCGTTGATGCCGCTCATGCCATTCAGAAATATCATGTTGGTATTAAGTGTGCAACAATCACACCTGACGAAGACAGGGTGAAGGAATTCAACCTTGTTCAGATGTACAAATCACCTAATGGCACAATCCGAAATATTTTGGGTGGTACAGTATTTCGCGAGCCGATCATCATCAACAACATCCCAAGGCTGGTTCCGGGATGGAAGAAGCCCATTGTTATCGGGCGTCATGCTTTCGGCGACCAATACCGGGCCACCGATTTTGTAACCAAAGGAAGGGGAAAGCTGACCATTACATTTACTCCTGAGGATGGTGGCGAAGTGCAGCAATACGAAGTGTATCAGTTCCGTGAAGATGGTGTCGCCCTTGCAATGTATAATACAGATGAATCAATCAAAGGATTTGCCCATTCATGTTTCAACATGGCACTGCAAAAGAAATGGCCACTGTATCTTTCAACCAAAAACACCATTCTGAAGCAGTACGATGGCCGCTTTAAGGATATTTTCGAAGAAATATACGAAAACAGCTATAAGAAACAGTTTGCTGAAGCCGGTATTACCTACGAGCACCGTTTGATTGACGATATGGTGGCAGCTGCACTGAAATGGAGTGGTGGATTTGTGTGGGCATGTAAAAACTACGATGGCGATGTGCAGTCGGATACACTCGCACAGGGCTTCGGATCGCTTGGCCTGATGACCTCAGTGCTCGTTACTCCTGACGGGAAAACAATCGAAGCTGAAGCCGCGCACGGAACTGTTACACGACACTTCAGGGAGCACCAAAAGGGACGTCCAACATCAACCAACCCAATCGCTTCCATCTTTGCATGGACAAGGGGATTGGCCCACCGTGGCAAACTCGACGGAAATGAAGCCCTCATCCATTTCTGCCAAACCCTTGAAGATGTATGTGTTAAAACGGTAGAATCGGGCCGGATGACGAAAGACCTGGCACTGCTTATTTATGGCGATGACCTGAAACCCGCTCATTATCTTTTTACCGAAGACTTCCTCAACGAACTGGATAAGGAATTGTACAAAAGACTCAATCAATAAAGCCAAAAAAAAACAATATAATCGTAAAAAACATGTCAAATCTGAAACAAGTATTAAGGGAAAAAATAGAGGATTGGAGACCAAGGACCAAAACCCTGCTGCAGGACCACGGCGACAAAGTCATTGATAAAGTAACCGTAAGCCAGATTATCGGGGGTATGCGCGGTATCAAATGCCTTGTTACTGACATTTCATACCTCGACCCAAGTGAAGGTATCAGATATCGGGGATATACCCTTTCAGAAGTTTTTCAACTTCTGCCCAAACCCAAAAATTCCGAAATGCCTTTTGTGGAAGGTCTGCTTTATCTGCTGCTGACTGGTGATGTTCCCACTGAAAGTCAGGCCAATGATTTGGTTGATGAGTTTTCAAAACGCAGGATTTTGCCCCGCTATGTGTATGAGGTGATTGATGCCTGGCCTTGCTGCAGCCACCCAATGGCTATGTTCTCCTCGGCTATTCTTGCTATGGCACGCGAATCATTCTTTGCCAAGAAATACAAAGCCGGAATCAACAAAAATGATTACTGGGACCCGATGTTCGAGGATTCGCTCAATATGCTGGCCAAGCTTCCCGAAATCGGCACCTATATCTATGCCAAGCTCTATCGCGATGGCAAACGCATTGTCGGGAATCCCGACCTTGACCTTGGAGCCAATTTTGCCCATATGATGGGGAAAACCAAGCCTTATGACGATGTGGCCCGTATGCACTTTATTATACATGCCGACCACGAAAGCGGTAATGTGAGCGCACATACCGCACACCTTGTTGGCAGCTCACTGTCCGATGTCTATCTGGCTACTTCAGCAATGATCAACGGTCTGGCCGGACCACTGCACGGCCTCGCCAATCAGGAAGTACTGCGTTGGTTGCAGGACCTGATGGATAAAATGGGAGGCGAAATTCCCAATGAAGACGAAATGAAACAATTTGTGTGGGACACCCTCCACAGTGGACAGGTTATCCCTGGCTTCGGACATGCTGTGTTGCGCAAAACCGATCCCAGATATATGATTCAGCGCGAATTTAGCTTGAAACATCTTTCTGATGACCCCATTTTCAAATATGTTGACCTGCTCTACCGTGTGGCACCACCCATCCTCAAGGAACATGGTAAAGCCAAAAACCCCTGGCCCAATGTTGATGCCCAGTCTGGTGTCATCCAATGGCATTATGGCGTAACTGAATATGATTTCTACACGGTCCTGTTCGGAATAGGAAGGGCTATCGGAATTGCTGCAAACCTGATATGGGACAGGGCACTCGGATATCCGCTCGAACGACCCAAATCGGTTACAACCGAAATGCTCGAGGAGATGGTAGGGATCAGACAACAGCACATCACCAAGGATATGGCTGACGAATAAAAGCCTTTGCTGATAAAACAATAAACCGGCTATTCTTGCCGGTTTTTTTATTTTGACATTAACTGTCTGGTTTGGCTTGAAGTTATTCCATATGCAAAATGGATGAAACCTTCCCTTGCTGTAATCTTTAGAAATGAAACTTTAGTTGAACATTTCTTTTGGAGGCATCATAGTTTGGTTATCTTTCCTCCAGCAAATCCCATTTATTGCCATAAAGGTCTTCGAAAACAGCAACTCTTCCATATGATTCAATCCTGGCTGGTTTTTCGATGGCTACTCCATTGATTAATAAGTTATTATAATCATGATCAAATTGAGTTGTCTTGAGAAAGAGAAAAACACGACCCCCAGTTTGGTTACCGATTGCCTTTTGTTGTTCATCGTCAGCTGCCCTGGCAAGAAGAAGCATAGTGCTGTCAGATGTACCGGGCGAAATTAATACCCAGCGTTTTGTTTCTGAAATGGCTGTATCTTCAATCAATCTGAAGGAAAGAATGCGTGTATACCAATCGATGGCTCTGTCATAGTCATCAACAATCAGGCTGATATAAGCAAGGTTTCTGCTCATTTTGGGTTGTCAGATGTATTTTGTCCTGGGATAATAATTAAACAATAGCAAACGTAATAGCTAAGTTGGCCAGAAAATTCCAGATGGTCACCACACCAATGGCAAACACCTTGCTCAGATAGAAATTCAGTTTCCAACGGCTGACAAGTAGCCATATAATCAAGGTGTTGATGACAAGGCCCACAAATGCAATCAGAATAAACTCGGAATATTCAACGAAAATATTGGGATTGAGGCTGTTAAATGTCCATGTTCGGTTCAGGTAGTAGTTTGAAGATGCCGCTGCCATAAACCCGATGGCATTGCTGATGTATTTTTGAATTCCAAGCCATTCCTTACACACATAAGTCAAACCGAAATCCACAAAGAGGCCTGAGAATCCTACAACACCGAATTTCAGAAATTTGGCAACAATGCCGGGTTGTGTCAGATCGAGCATAAGGCTTTGGGCTGGTGGCCTGATTTAAAGGTCAACAATAAGTACTAATCGTTCAGTGCCTCGCGTTACATCAACATTAACGCGTTGTCCGGGCTTCAATTGTTTCAGGCGGTTCATGTAGTCATAAATATTACCCACTGCCATGCCCTCAATGGCCGTAATCATGTCGCCCTTTTTCATGCCAGCCTTGTCGGCAGGTCCGTCTTTGGTAACTCCGCCAACACCCAGTCCGTCGGTTCCGGTTCCGGTGAAATCGGGCATAATGCCTAAGGTAACTTTAAATCCTCTGCGGCCTCCGGTACGTTCGCGCGGGCCAGCCTCCGTAAAAGCAGGTCGCTCTTCGGCCTGTCCGATATTCCGGACAATAGCGGCAGCAAATGCAATCACTTCTGCCATGCCATCATAGTTGATTCTATCCGGAGTATCAAAAGGGGTGTGGTAATCGGTGTGCGCGCCTGTGCTCAGAAACAGAACAGGGATGTCTTCGGTATAAAAACTCGCATGATCAGAGGCGCCGAAACCTTCGGGTGAGAAGGCCAGGCTGAGGCTGTAATCGGGAGCGGTTTCGTTCAGAAGAGACTCCCAGATGGGTGATGTACCTGTTCCGGCAGCAGATATAGAACGGTTTTCGTTGAGGCGACCGATCATATCAAAATTGATCATGGCAACAACACTGTTTTTCTCAACAGGAAGGTTTTTGGCCATATAGCGTGATCCCAGCAGGCCCATTTCTTCGGCACCAAAGGCTGCAAAAATGAGGCTGCGTGCGGGGGCTGCATCCTGCCCGGCAAAATATCCGGCTAGCGCCATGACGGCAGCCACACCCGAGGCATTATCATCGGCTCCGTAATGTACGGCAATAGTGTCGGGAGTGCGCGAACCTGAGCCAGGGCCGCCCATTCCCAGATGGTCGTAGTGGGCACCGATCACAATATACTCGTTTTTAAGCAGTGGATCGGAGCCTTCAAGTATTCCGATAATGTTGGTGGTTGTTGTTTCGTGCCGTATGAGTTCGGAAGTGGCTTTAACCTCTGCAAATAGTGCAATTTCAGACGGGCTGCCACCCAGCATCATCAAACTTTCAACACTGTCAATACTGATTTTTTGCTGAAAAAGCAGCGGGCCCGCCCAACTGCGTTTCAGGTCAATAACTGGAATACCTGCGCTTACCACTGAACGTTCAAATGCCATAGGCACAACTTCATCATTGGGCTGATTGGCCGGGCCGCCAATGAGCAGTAGTCCCTTAGCTCCCTTGTCGCGGGCAAAAAGGGCTTTGCTGCGAGCATCTGCATGAGGTATAAATTTGCTGTCATTGTTTTTTGGTTCGGGATCCCCTTTAAGTGCCAGCACCCATTTACCGGTTACATCCAGGTTGCGGTAGTCGTCCCATTGCCAGTCGGAAGTTTCCACGCTGATACCGAAACCCGCAAAGACCACCTCGCCCGACACAGTGGCATTGCTGCTGAAGGCATACAGGCTGAAATCCTGTCCGTAAACTCCGTCCACTCCTGCGATGCTCAATGCATTGTCAGATGAAGGTTCTACCGAGGTAGTTACCTTAAAGTATTGAAAACCTTCGTCAAGGGGGAGTCTCAATCCCGAGGCCCGGAAATCCTCCCTGATGTATTGGGCACTCACCATATCTTCGGCAGTTCCGGGAAACCTGCCTTTAAGTGAATCGGAAGCCAAAAATGAAACAATCTGGTTCAGCCGAACCGGATCAGCTGTCTGGCTGTGCAATAATGTGCCGCACAGCAACATAAAAAAAAGGAAAATAGCCGCTACACGCATGTCAGGTAAATTATCGGGCAAAAATACGGGTTTAATTGCTTACTGTGCATCATATGATCATTTGGATATTGCTATTGCACAAAGTCCCACAAAGAAGGCCCAACGTTTCACAAAGAAAGTCTCATTAATCACTCTGTGGCGCTCTGTGATTCTCCGTGTACCTCTGTGCCATAGCTGTTCTGCGTCTTTGCTGGTGCACAAAGAACCACAAAGAAGGCCCAAAGTTTCACTTAGAAACAGGTTCAACAAATACTCTGTGGAACTCTGTGATTCTCTGCGCAACTCTGTGCCATAGCTGTTGAACGCCTTGGCTGTTGCACAAAGAGCCACAATTAAGGCCCAAAGTTTCTCAAAGAAAGTCTCAATAATCACTTTGGTACCTCTTTGCCATAGTTGCAAAGCAGATAGTTTGTGTATTTACAGGGATTTGATTATAAATGAAAAGGACACCACACTTTGCTCAATATTACTTTCTATTTTTGGGAAAATACCGGAACCATCTATTTTCTTCTGAAACAGCAGGCCTGAAAAACAAAAGAAACCGTAAAAGATTCTGCTTAAATGAATTAACTAATCACGGCTTCATTACGAATCATCAACAAATGCAGACCAAATTCCAGAGATTGGAGAATCTATCCCAATGTTGGACAAATTGCTATACTATGAATTTTCTAAATTATTGAAAAACAGGCTTATTATATTTTGGCACAAGCTTTGAATTGCATACTGCGTTAAGATACTTGTTTTGTTTGTTTTTCATAATTGGGCCGCCTTCCCGGGCGGCTTTTTTTTGGAGTGTTTTCTCATGAAGAAAAAAAAGAGGCTGTCCTTCTGAGACAGCCTCTTTTTTGCAAGTTTCGTGAAAATGATGGTAGTTACCTGACCATAATTTTAGAAGTAGATACTTTATTTCCTGAAGAAACCTTTACGAAATAGATGCCGCTTTCAATCTGTTCAACATTGAACCGCAAATGATGGGTTCCAGAGTAGTTCAGAGCGGATTGTTTTGACATAACTTCCTGTCCGAGCATATTTACAAGGCTCAGGGTTACAACAGAAGGACTGTTGACTGAGACAAGAATACTGGCTTCATTAGATGCCGGATTCGGGAATACATGCTCTATGTTCAGAGAAGCAGCGGGTTTTTCACTGATTCCAACCACTGAGTTTACAGGTAGGTAAACAATGTTGTTATCAACAACACCATGTCCTTCGAACCGTTGGTTGATACCAGGTGAATTATCCGTTTGATAGATTAAGTGGGCTTTGTCAGAAATATGGGAAGCAACGCTCGAGAAAACGCATTCGCTGAAGATATGGAAAATATCTCCGGTGAGGTCAGCTGGCTCACTCCATGTTTGTCCGTAATCTTCTGAAAAACGGAACCAGATATGCCTGTAGTTGAATTCTGTATTGTCAAATCCCAATGTTAAACCCGAATAGAATGCATACAAAATGTTGCTTTCATAGTCGAAGGCTAACTGAGGCATTGAGGTTAATGAAGCCTGATAGGTAGCAACACCAACGATTGAATCTACACCATTATCCACAACTTCAGCAAGCAGATATTGTGAAGGCATGCCACTTGGGTCGAGAATATTGCTGGTAACGATGACGCTATCCATTGGAGGCAAAGTTTCGTTCCAGTATAATAGTCCGTTGGAATAGGGATAGTAATTGGTTGGTCCACCTGATCCGTCTGCTGCGTGCATCATACGACCGGCAGCAACGTGTACCCTTCCCTGATCATCAATTACGGCAGCCTGATAGCTGTCAATTCCACCGTGAATCGTAAGTGGAACTTCGTTATTAAACCTTGGTAATGGAGCTTCATAATAAAGCATCCTTTCCCAGGTGTCGCCATTATCTTCCGATTTCATAACAACGCCGTCGGTGAGAAACCCTCCCCAAACAAAAGCAATGGTTTCGCCGTAAGGTGCAGCCCATGCATATTCGTCACCGCCAACACCATAAACAAATACCGAACTCATTCCGTCCAATACAGCATTTCGAGGCGACCAGGTTTGTCCGCCATCAAATGAACGGCTATACAATAAAGCTCCGTCGAGACCTTCGTAAGGTGATCCGCCATTGGCTGTGCTGGGCGCAACTGCAATTACATGGATAATATCATTGAATTCACCAGTGGTGATCATGCGGGGCCAAAGCAGGTCTTCGTGACCAACAGGACCGGTGAGGTAAAAATTGTTCCAGTCACCTGTGCCCTTGTTTTCGCGCCAGCTGAAAATAAGACCGGCAGTTCCGCCTGTATGCGCACATACAATCTCGCCATTCTCACCATAAGGTGCGTAGTTAGGCCATCCTGTCCTTACAGGCTCTATCCTTGCAGTCGGGTTGGGACCCCATGCACCTGCACTGTAATAGTTAATACCGGTGCCTCTTTCAGGAAAACTCGGTTCGGCAGTTCCACGTGTCCACGTGCCTGCAATGGTTCCATCGGGATACGCATGAACCCTGCGCATCATTGATGAATTCGACTGAAGGTCATAACGGGTGCTACCAATAACGATATCAGGCGCTTTTACGTTCGAAACAAAAGGATTGGCCTCCGGCATAAAAGTCTTATATTCTGCCTGAGGGGTGGTTTTTGTCATCGAAACATGCTTGAGATTTTGGCTTTGCTGTTTCAGCGGAGTCTGAGCCATAACGCTGACAGACAATGCGATTGCGAATAAAAAAAGTAATGCTTTTTTCATAGGTTAATTTTTTCAGATTAAATGTTATCGTCACAAAAGTAAGCAAAAATTCCAAATATGCAGAATAAAAAAGAGGCTGTCCTTCTGAGACAGCCTCCTGATATTGGTGTAAGTAGACTAACTAATACTATTCAAAGTTGCTTAGTTAACCATCATTTTGCGGGTAATTTTTTCAGCACCAACTGAAACGGTGTAGAAATAAATACCTGAAGGCATGTTTTCTGATTTAAGCGTCATGGTAAACGAACCGGCAGGCTGGTAGCCATAGCTTTGCTCGTACACTTTCTGTCCTGTAATGTTATATACTGCTACGCCAACAGAATTGCCGGATGTAAGCTGAACATTCACATAAGTTTCGCTGGTGAAGGGGTTCGGGAAATTTTGGCTTACCTGTGCAACTGATGCTGCTTTAATTTCTTCAGCTCCAACGATACAGAAATCAGCATCGGTAAAGAAGAAATCTTTGATGTATTTGTATTGAACAGGGTTGATCGGGTTGTTGTCAACCAATGGCTGGTAGGTCATGGGAATCGTATATTTTCCATCGCTGTAAAGTGCGTATGATGCTACCGAGCCAAAAGTGGCATTCCACATGGCAACTGAGAATAGGGTTACATTGGTAGCTGCATCGGCGCCGCCTGAGCATGTCATGTCCCAATAACCCCAATCATTCAGTTTTAGTCCCCTGCTGAAAATGTTCGGACGGTTGTTGTCTTCCTGTTCTTCAAGGTCGGTGTCGAGCCAGCTGACAAATACAGCCCTGCGGTCGAAACTTGTTGTTATCTGGATGCGGTTGTCTTCGGTGAAAGTATCATCCGGGAACGAACCCCTGAGTTGCCTGATCGAACCAAGTTTTTTGGCTTCCCAGGTTAATCCGCCGTCAGTTGTATAGATATCGTAGGCAGCGAAGAAGTTAGAAGCAGATACGATTGAATAATTGTCTGAGCCAACAACACCAACAACAACTCCGATATGAAGGTTTCCGTTTGCATCAACAGCAATATCATGGTCAAAAGCTGTTGTGTATGGAATTTCTTCACGTGCAGGAAGGGGCTCTTCGTATAATTCAGCAATTTGTTCATCTGTGAGAAGTCCGTTCACAATACCGTCAATTCCATTGAGGCCTGCAAGCTGAATGCCTGTTGGGTCGCTCCATGTGGCACCTCCGTCGGTGGTTTTGTAGATAACGGGATAGAATCCTTTAGCACCGCTGATAACGTCAGTAGTACCATTGTCAGCTACCATCGAAATGTATCCGGTTTGCCCATCAGGACCAAAAGCAACAGAAACGTGTGCAGGACGCGAGGTTTCGGCATCAACAAATGCATCAATGAGTTCCTGGGTATAAACAAAATCTTCAATATCAGCATCCCATGTGCCTTTGTTAACGATCAGGCTGTTGAGATAAACAAGAGAACCGCTTGTCCAGTCCTGATTAACATCCACAACAAATACCTCGCCGGTATTGGTCATGTCAAATGCATCAGGAATGTACTGTTTTACGGTAGAAGTAGATGACCACAGGTTTTTTGTGCGGATGCTGGGATCGCCAAGGTTTGCAACTCCAAAACCGTATCCTCCCCAGCCGCTGGCGGTATTAGAATTGGAACCGTCTAATGTTGCAGCATGGAAAGTAAGGAAAGCATTGTTGATGTCGGTGTTTCCGGCAGGGTTGTATATACCGTGGTTTGGATAACGGGCTGCGTCAACATAATATTCGCCTCCTGCATTGGTTTCGGCCTGGTAAATTTCCACCATATTGGTGAAGGTGTTGCCGCCGTTGGTTGAAATGTCATAGCCAAGGTCTCCTGAATACCCGCCCGGGTCGAGGGCGCCACCCATGCGGTGGAAGTTGGTCACAACATTCAGGTTGGGATCGGCCCAAACGATTGACTTCTGTCCGCCTGCATAACCATAGCTGTATCCATTGGCTGATGTACCTATATCAATAACAGAAACAACATTGGTGTTGCGGTCAGCCGGCAGAAATGGTATGTCGGCAGGTTGGGCGTGAACCACAGAAGTGGATTTGATGGGTTCAATGCCTACCATCATTTTTTGAATGGCTGCGTGTTGCCTCAGGTTGTCCTTCAGCTGCACCGAACGCTGGGCTGTTGCCATGAGGCCAACCCCCAGTACTAATGCTAAGAGTACAATTTTTTTCATAGTTGTTAATGATTTGATGTTGATTATTAATTATGGGTTTGTTAAAACGAGGTACAAAGATAATATTTTTAATGTGGTTGACTCCCGTGCACAGCAATATTTCCTTGTATCAGTTTAATATTTGTTAAAATCTGGAAGGCAGGCATTGTTCAAGGGTCGCGTAAAGAACATTCAGGTTTACATGCCCTGCATATGGTGTTATAATTTGTCTGAAACATCCATATGTGCAGGAATAAAAAAAGCCGCCCCGAAACAGGAGCGGCTCTTGGTTTATTGTAGTAATCACTTTATTGGATCACCATTTTGCGGGTAACTTTGTTAGATCCGCTGTTAAGGGTGTAGAAATAAATTCCACCCGGAAGGTTGCCGGCATCCAGGGTAAGTGAATGTGTTCCGGCTGTGCGGTAGCCGTATTGTTTTTCAGCCACTTTCTGGCCGGTTATGTTATATATCTCCAGATTGAGGTCAGCGCCTTCGAACATGTTAACCTGCACATAAGATTGACCGGTGAATGGGTTGGGGAAGTTCTGACTAACTTCGAACTTCTTGTTTTCTGCTCTCTCAGGTGTTCCAATGATACAGAAATCGTTGTCGGTAAAGTAGAAATCCTTGATGTATTTGAACTGTACGGGCAACACATCATTGTTGTCGGTGAGGGCCTGATAAACCATCGGGATGGTATATTTCCCGGCATCTTCAAGTACATAGGGAGATACACATGTAAACGAGGCATTCCACATAGCAACCGAGAACAGGGTTACATTAGTGGCCGCATCATTTCCATTATAGCAGGTCAGGTCGGCAGTTCCCCATTGGTTTGGCCTTACTCCGCGTGAGAATACATTGGGACGGCTGTTGTCTTCAATTTCTTCAAGATCGGTGTCGAGCCACGAAATAAACATTGTGCTGCGGTCCCATGTTGAAGTAATCTGGATGCGGTTGTCTTCACTGATGGTGCCCCAGGTGCCTCTGAATTGCCTGATTTGTGATAATTTGATTGCGTGCCATGTGGTTCCGCCGTCGCTGGTGAAAATATCATAGGCTGCAAGGTAGTTTGACGCGGAAATAATACTGTAGGCATTGCTTCCTGTGACACCTATAACGACAGCAATATGAAGATTTCCATTTTCGTCAACTGCAATATCACAGTCAAAAGCAGTAGTATAGGGAATTTGTTCACGACCAGGAAGAGGCTCTTCGTAGAGATCAGCAATCTGTGCATCGGTGAGGTGCCCGTTTACAATTTCCGGCATACCATTAACACCACCAAGTTGAATGAAAGTTGCATCACCCCATGTTTCACCACCATCAGTGGTTTTAAAGATAATCGGGTAAAATCCCGGGAATCCGCTAACTTGCTCAGCAGTTCCGTCATCAGACAGGGCAACAAGATATCCGGTCAGTCCGTCAGCAGCAAAGGCAATTTTTACTTCGGCAGGTCCGGTTGCTAATCCGGCAACAGTGAAATGATCTACAGTAGTGGTCTCATAAACAAAATCCTGTGCGCCATCTTCATACATTCCTTTGGTGAGGATGATGCTTTGCAGGTATGTGCTGTTTCCTGCATTGTAATTAACATCAGCAACAATTGACATTCCTGTGTTTGTCATGTCATATCCTGAGGGGATTAACCTGAGCAAACCGTCGTTTGAGGTAATCAGGTTATAAGTTGTTTGACTGAGATCAGCAACATTGGCAATTCCGTGGCTGTATCCGCCCCAGGTGCCTCCGTTCGATTGATCGA
>Ga0351840_1025_pt1 | contig 28228 bp, 20 predicted proteins | sample BONcelHFGM3001E5_FD_206883 | JGI IMG/M metagenome (GOLD analysis project Ga0351840, IMG submission 206883) | Enriched cells from coal bed in the Powder River Basin, Montana, United States - BONCAT cells FGM rep1 HSBNCT.FGM.300.1.E5 ... | reverse complement strand
AACATCGGCCCTGACCATAAATCCGCGCAACAAGTATTCCCTGGCTGTGACGACCATGGCCACGGCCCTGGGCGGGGTCGCCGCACCCGGCCCGGCGCGCCGCAAACGCGGACTGATGTCCCTGTTCCGCAAATAACAAATCCGGGCCGCGGCCCCGGGGAGGTATAAGCACATGGGTCTTCTGGATCGCGTAAAAACCAATGCGCCGGGCCATGGCGGCGCAACCGCTGAAAGCGAACACGAGAAACAGACACGGCGCAAAAAGGACAGCGCCATGGCCGCTCTGCGCACCCAGGTGCACGAGCGCCTGGTTGAAGAACTCGGCGAGGACATCCTTTTCGGCGAAGTGCGCGAGGATAAAACCCTCAAAGCCATCGCTTCGGTTGTGGAGGGCGTGGTCGAAGAAAACGGCATGGTCATGCACCGCTCCGAGCGCGAGCGGGTCATCGAAGAACTCAGCCACGAAATCCTGGGCCTCGGCCCCATCGAGCCGCTCATCCGCGACCCGGAAATCAATGAAGTCATGGTCAACGGCCCCTTCTCCGTATATGTGGAGCGCAACGGCCGCATTGAGAAAACAAACATCCGGTTCAAGGATAAAACCCACGTGCTGCGCATCATCGAGAAAATCGTATCCCCTCTGGGGCGCCGTATCGATGAAGCGTCGCCCATGGTGGACGCACGCCTCAAGGACGGCTCCCGCGTAAACGCCATCATCCCCCCCCTGTCTCTGACCGGCCCCTGCCTCACCATCCGGAAATTTTCCAAGGATCCCATGCAGGTGGACGATCTCATCGCCTTCGGCACCATATCGCGGGAAATCGCAACCTTCCTGGAATCGTGCGTCAAATCCCGGCTGAATATCATCGTATCCGGAGGCACCGGATCCGGTAAAACAACCACACTCAATGTACTCTCATCATTTATTCCAACGGATGAACGCATCGTGACCATAGAAGACGCGGCCGAGCTGCAGTTACGCCAGGATCACGTGATTATCCTTGAAAGCCGGCCCCCGAACGTGGAAGGCAAAGGGCACATTTCCATCCGCGATCTGGTGCGCAACTGCCTGCGCATGCGCCCCGACCGCATCGTGGTGGGCGAGGTGCGCGGCGGAGAAGCGCTCGACATGCTCCAGGCCATGAACACGGGCCACGACGGGTCCATCACCACCGCGCACTCCAACACCCCGCGCGACACACTGGCCCGCATCGAGACCATGGTGCTCATGGCCGGCATGGACCTGCCCCTGCGCGCCATCCGCGAACAGATCTGCTCGGCCCTGGATCTCGTGGTGCATCAGGAACGACTCAAGGACGGCACGCGCCGCATCACCCACATCACCGAAGTCCTGGGCATGGAGAACACCATCATTACCCTCCAGGATATTTTCAAATTTGAAAGCCAGGGTATTGATGAAGACGGACGTTACATAGGGAAAATCAAACCCACGGGCATCGTGCCCCAGTTCGTGGAACGCTTCAAGGCCGCGGGCATCAAAATGCCTTTGTCCGTATTCTGCGAGGTTTAAGGAGAGCCGCCATGATTCCAATGATCCTGATCTTCGCCGGCATATCCCTGGCCGCGTACTTCGCCGCGGGATACAGCGGCGCGCGCCGCCGCAAGATGCTGAAACAGCGCATGCTGGCCGGGGACACCGATTCGTTCGATGATGCTCCGGTTGTTAAAGAAAAGTCCGAAACCGGAATTTTCACGGCCCTGGACGCGGCCATTAAAAAGTTCAACGCCACGGATCTTCTGCGCCGCGCCCTGCGCCGCGCCAATCTCACCCTCAAGGTTTCCGAGTTCATCGTCATAGCATTCCTGTGCGCTTCATTTGTCCCGCTCATCGTGCTATTGCTTTACGGCAACAAGACCCTGGCTCTCATCTGCTCGGCAACAGGCGCGGTCCTGCCCTTTTATTACCTGCGCCACCGCCACGCCGCACGCAAAAAAATGTTTGAGACCCAGTTGCTTGACGCGGTCACGCTCATCTCGAACTCCCTGAAATCAGGGTACAGCTTCCTGCAATCCCTGGACCTCATCACCAAGGAACTGCCCCCCCCCGGTGAGCGAGGAATTCGGCAAAATGCTCCAGGAACTCAAGCTCGGGCTCGCATTTGAACTGGCGGTGAAAAACCTCGTGGATCGTGTGGATAACGCGGATATCGATCTCGTGATGACAAGCGTGATCATTCAGCGCGAAGTAGGCGGCAACCTGTCGGAAATCCTGGATAAAATCGCCATCACAATCCGCGAGCGCGTGCGCATCAAAGGCCAGGTGCGCACCCTCACCGCGCAGGGCCGTCTTTCCGGCATCATCCTGGTGCTCCTGCCCGTGATTCTGGCCGTGGTCATGTATCTCATTTCACCGGATTACATCGGCATCCTGTTCAAAGAATCCGTGGGCCGCATGATGCTGTGCGCCGCGTTTGTCAGCGAAATCATGGGTATGCTGATTATTCGGAAAATCGTGGATATCAAGGTGTGACGCCATGCAAATCATCTTCTCCCTGCTGATATGTATTTCCTGCACGGTGTTGACGTTCAGCATCGTGGATTCCATGGTGCGCCGCAAGCAGATCAAATCCCGGCTGCAGGACATTGATGTGACGTCGGGCGGCATCACGCTCCAGGAACTGGAAATGGCCCGGCCCTTTGTGGATCGCGTGCTGCAGCCCGTGTTCGCGCGCCTGGGCTCCGTTCTCGGCAACATCACGCCCCAGAGCTTCATGGATCGCATGGAGCACAAACTGGCCCGCGCCGGATATCCCAAAACAGACCCCATGACATTCATGGGCGTCAAAGGCCTGGCGGCGCTGATTTCAGGCGGCGGCTTTGTTCTGTTCTATATCGCCACGCGCATCGGGCTCGGCGCGCACGCCGATATCGTGAAACGCCTTCCCTCATTCATTCTTATTGTGCCCATGTTCGGATTCCTGGCGCCGGACCTGTGGTTGCGTATCAAGGAAACAGAACGCAAAACAGAAATCAGCGACAACCTGCCGGACCTGCTCGATCTCCTCAGTGTGAGCGTGGAGGCGGGTCTGGGATTTGAACAGGCGCTCATGCACGCCGCCGAAAAGCTCAAGGGCGCGGTGTCCCATGAAATCCGCCGCATGCTCCAGGACATGCGCATCGGCCTCAAGCACAGCGAGGCCCTGCGCGCCATGAGCGACCGCGTGGATCTGCCCGACATGAAAATCTTCTGCGCCGCATTGATTCAATCCTATCAGCTCGGCGTGAGCATCGCCGAAGTGCTGCGCGTGCAATCTGAAAGTATGCGCCAGAAACGCCGCCAGCGCGCCGAGGAAGCAGCCATGAAAGCGCCCCTCAAGATGCTCTTCCCCCTCGTGCTCTTCATCTTCCCGTCCATGCTCATCATCGTGTGGGGTCCGGCCATGCTCAAACTCATGGACGCCCTGAAATCCGGGATGTGACCGCCATGCACACCATTTCTCTGCACAAGCCGGGAAACGCACGCGCCATGGTTATCGCCAAAAATGCGGCGGTTGCGGATTCGTTCCTGTCCCGCCTGCTCGGCCTCATGTTCCGCCCGGAGTTCGGACGCATCGACGCCCTGGCTCTCAGCCCTTGCACTTCTATTCACACGTTCTTCATGCGCTTCGCCATAGACGCGGTATTCACGGATACGCATCACTGTGTCGTGGATTGCACGCAAAACATCCGCCCGTGGAAATGGGTCTTCCCACGCCGCGGCGCGCGCCACACCATTGAATTGCCTGCCGGAACCGTTCGGGCGCACAATATAAAAATCGGCGATATCATGACATGGAATAATTCAGATGAAACACGACATAATCAGCGCAGGGACCCTTGAGCATAAGGCGCCGCCAAACCGCCATACAGCGCAACCTGCCCGCGGTCCCACTCTTTGAGCTTTTTCAATTTCAGCGCGCGCGCCATGTTCAGCGCATGTTCGGTGGATAATTGCGGGTTCGGGCGATGCGGCATTTTCTGCACATTGCGCCGCACCACCACATACACATACACGGGCCCGCTGTTGCGCGTCAGGGCCAAATACTCCGGCTCGTAATAATTCTTATACGCGCGGCCATCGCCCAGCAGCCAGTGATCCTTGGTAAGGATATCGAATATCTTGTATTCCGCAATCCCGGCTGCGGCCCGGTGTTTTTCCACGAACACCGCCGCAGGTTCACCGGTGCGGCCCGGCAACACAAACTCTGAGCGCACGCGGTGCGCCGCCACCCATGGCAAAGTGATCCCAGCCAATAAAATGACAGCCAAGCGCAACACGCGCCGCGCTGCGCCGTGCGCGGGACCGGCCACAATGCGGCCCAGCGCCGCAATCCAGAAAATCGCAAGCGCCGGCGCCAGGTGATACAAATAGCGGTCCGCCTGAATAACCCCGTTGACCTGCGCGTGTTCCGCGCCCTCTTGCGTAAACATTGAACTGAGGGCCAGAAGAACACAAAACAGCATGGCGAAATGAATGCCTGCGATAGCCGCGAAACGCAGCACCGCGCTGCCTGGTTCGCGGCTCTTCACAGCGCCTGCCCCGGCCGCGCTCAGCACAAGCACCGGCGCGCCAAGCGCGGCAATGCGGGCCGCATCCTGCGATGCGAACAGGCCAAACGCCCACTTGAGCGGCATCCACGCACCAAGCCCCTCGGCAAAAAACGCCTTAAGCACCGGCAGATAATGGCGCATCGGAATGTCAAATAAGAAAAACCCCATACTAATGCCGGGAGAGAACGCCCCTGCGCCCGCATACGCGGCCACGGCCATGGATATTGTTTTCGACCACACCCCGGCCGCAAGCACAAGCACTCCGCCCGCAAGCAATCTGCCGCGCAGCGGAGCCTTGCCCACAAACAGGAGGCTGATCCCGGCGGCCAACGCCAGATACGCGCCCCCCAGCCAGATGATCTCACACGCGCATATTATCAAAACCAGCGTTGCCAATCGCACGGGCGTCACGGTTTCGCTGTTTACGATGTGCAGCAGATTCAAAAAATAAATGGGCGCAAGACACCACATGGCGGCGTCGCCGAGCTTGACCCATCCCCACGAAAAATAGAATACAATCAGAAATGCGAACGCAACCAATTCAATTCTTTTCAGAAACAAACGGGCCAGAAGAAGCCAGCAGGCCGCGCCGAGCAGGGCCGCAATGCCGCGCGCCAACTTGTAGGCAACCAGCACCTGCAGGCCAGCGCCGCACAGCGCGCGCGTAATCAGCATAGTTCCCGGCGCCTGCGTTCGGGGATAATCATATGTCACATGGAAAAGATCCGTCTCCTTCACCTGCGCAACTATGAAAAAGCCATTCCCGGCCATAGAATATTCAACAGCCTGCAGCAGGCTCGCATCATCCTTGCCAACCGGGACGCGGCTCAATCCCGCCGCAATGAACATGGGCGCTTTGAGCGCCAGCAGCAGCAGGCACGCTGCCACAATGAGCCGCACCGCAAACCTGTCATTTATGAATCGATTTTCGCAACCATCCATGGCATCAATATAACGTCATCAAATCAGGAAACCTTATGTATTCAGGCTCCTCAAGAATCCTCCCTAAAAGTCACAGCGCAATCGCCCCGTTGTGTCTTGCGGCCGCGAATATCCTTGTCCCACAGCCGGGCATCTGCCCGTTGCCCATTATACCCCGCAACCGCGCCGATAACAATGAACAGCGCGCGCAGCGCGCGGCCCCGCAAACCGCGGGCGCACACAATATATTGACGCGATCCCACACATCCTATACACTGAATGGCTGATTGCCGCGATCTGCGCCCGGACCCGGCGCTTCGCAAAACAACTATGACCAACGACCGCCACAACGCCTCACCCGTACGCCTGTCCCTCATGGCCGCATTGCGCGCGCAAATCAACGCCTGGGATATCTTGGCCGCGATCTTATTCGCCGCCGCGTCCGTGGCGTATTTTTACCTGCGCTGGCAGGGCGCAACCCCGTTTGTGTTTCTGAACTCGGACGCAGCCAACATCTCCTGTTTTGCCGCGGGGCGCGACCATCCGGGCCTGTTCGCACGCGACGCTCTATTGGGCAACCCGGACAATTTTTATTATTACTCCACCATTCACATTCCGCTGCTGCGCGCCCTGGTCCACGTGTTCGGCGATTACGGCACCGCATTCCTGGCCATGCTGGCCCCGCACGTTTTTGTTCAATTGCTCGGATTCTACGTGCTCGGCCGAATAGTATTTAAAGATCGCTTCTGGGCGCTTCTGCTCGTGCTCATCACCCTGCGGCCCATTCCCACAGGCATCGGCGCGGATTTCTGGGGCATTTACGGAGACGCCATTCCCCGCATCACATTCCAGGCCGTGTTCCCCTGGATTCTGGCGGCAGCCTGGCGCTGGAGAGAGCGGCCTAAATCCTGGCCATGGATCCTCGTGGCCGCGGGACTGCTCATGTACGCGCACCCGGTCAGCGCCCCGGCCCTGGGCTTCTCCCTGTGGCTGGGATTCTGGTTCTTCATGCCCCGCACATGGCGCATGCCCCGGCGCCTGGGATACATGCTGTTTCTGGGCCTTGTGTTCCTGGCGGCCACGTACCCTTTCACCCGCAACTATGTATCCAACCACTCATACGGCAGTTCCTTCGACTATGATACGATTTTCAAAATCATGCGGTTCCGCTTCAACACAATTTTCATGGACGTGCCGTACGCCATCGGCAACTCGGCCCGGCGCCTTGTGGAATCCATGCTTCTGCCCCTGGCCACGGTGAGCGGGATTCTGTTGTGGCGCGCCAACGGCCGCACGCGCCAGGGCGTTATCCTGTGCACGGCATGGATCGCGGGCTACCTGTTCGTGAGCATGCCCCTGCCCCTGGCCGAACACACCATTTGCCGCGCCCTGAAAATCATCCCACTGGAAATCGACCTCATCCGCAACGTGCGCTTCATTTACCCCATCGGCCTCATGATGTGCCTTTGGGGCATGCTCGAAATCCGGCGCACACACCCCGCGCCCAACGTGCGGCGCGCGGCCCTGGCCGCCGCCATCATCGGGGTCATGGGCTGGTCCGTGATCAACCGCCCGCCCTGGCTGGTCGACAAGCCTGCGCAAATCATCAGGCCCCTGGCGCCCAGGCCCGCGCACCCTCACGCCCGCGACATGATCGGCGCCCTGACGTTCATCAGGGACCACACGCCCCCGGGCTCGGCCTTCGTGCCCACCTCGCACGTCAATCCCCTGGCGATTCGCTATTTCGCTTTGCGCCCCGTGCTCCTGTGCGCCAAAGACGGCGGACCTTTCGCCTATGTAAATCACGAAATGCTTGTTGAATGGTATGAAAATTTCAAGGTCATGCAGCGCGTGGATGAAACCCAGAATCCGCAAATGCGCCTTCGCGGTTACGCGACCCTCGCCCGTGACCTTGATGCGGACTATCTGTTCATGGATTATGGAAAAGACCTTGTTATCAGTCTCGCGCCCGAACTTTCAACACAGATTGCGTACGGCAACGCATCCTATTCCATCATTAAAATGTAATTTTCCAGTCTGAGATTCCGCGGGCTGCATTAGAGACCTGAGCGCTTTTCAAACTCCTATGACAAAGCCGTCTCGAAGATATTGCGCCACCACAGCGACAGGGTGAGCAGGCACCAGATGCGGTAACTGTTGTCCGCGCGGTTCTCGAAATGATCCTCCAGAAGCGACTGGACAACACCGGGATCCAGAATACCCATATCCGTGATTCTGCGGCGGGACAGATGCTCGAGCACGAACGGCTTCAAATCGCCCCTGGCCCACCGCGCCACGGGGATATTGAACCCCTGCTTTTTGCGCCACAACACAGTGCGCGGCAGTTTGCCGTCCATCATCGTCTTGAGAATATATTTCTTGTGCCTGAAATTTTTCAGCTTCAAATACGGGGGGATGGAGGCCATGAATTCGGCCAGCGTGTGATCCAGGAAAGGCACCCGCGCCTCCAGGGAATGGGCCATGGTCATGCGGTCCACTTTAACGAGCATGTCGTTGGGCAGGTATAATCGCGTGTCAACATAAAGCAATCTGTTGAGCGGGTGTTTCGCCTGCGTGCGCGCGAAATGCGCGCGATACAAATCAATAACGTCGGCCTGGGCGCCGGGCTCTCCAGCCAGGGGCGCGAGCAGTTTGTCCCGCAAATCCTTCGGGAAAATCATGCGCCAGCACGCGTGCGCATCCTCGCCCCGCAGATCCGCTCCGCCCAGAAACTGGCGCAGCTTGAAATCCCAGCTCACCTTGGTGTCGGACACGGGCAGGCGATTCACCAGCGGCTGCATCACGCCGCGCCGCACAAAGCCGGGCACGGTGCGGAACATGCGGTGGATATAGTGCGCCTGGTATGTCTCGTACCCGGCAAGCAACTCGTCCGCGCCGTCTCCGCTCTGCACCATGGTCACGTGGCGCCGGGTTTCGCGCGCCAGATAATACACCGCCACCATGGAGGAATCCGCGGTGGGCTCCTCGGCGTGCTTCACGATGTCCGGCAGCACTGTGGCCAGTTCCGCGGTCACCTTGTTCTGGTGGTGCTCGGATCCGATGGTCCCGGCCACGGCCCTGGCGTATGCGTCTTCATCGTATGTGGGCTCGCCGAAATGGATGGAAAACGTCTTGAGCTTTTCACTCAGGTTTTTCGCCATGAACCAGGACACGGTGCTGGAATCCGCGCCCCCGCTGAGGAACGCGCCGAACGGCACATCGCTGACCAGGCGCAGGCGCACGGCCTGCTCCACGCGCGCCTCGAATTCCTCGATCCATTCCTGATCCGAACGTTTTTCATTCTCGCGGAATTCCAGGTCCCAATATGTGGTTACGCCCACATGTCCCTTTGCGTCCGCCGTGAGAAACTGGCCCGGCTCAAGCTGTCGCACATCCTTGAGCAGCGTGCGCGGGGCCGGCGTCCAGTTCAGTTGCAGGTACAGGGCCAGGGCTTCATTATCCAGGCGGCGCGGCGCACCGGGCGCGGCCAGGATAGCCTTGATTTCCGAGCCGAACAGGATGCGATCCGGCAACACCGCATAAAACAGCGGCTTGATGCCCATGCGGTCGCGCACGAGCCAGAGGCGCTGCTGATTGTCATCCCACAGGCCGAACGCGAACATGCCGTTAAAACGGTGAACGCAATCCACGCCCCACTCTTCATACGCGTGCACAATCACTTCCGTGTCCGAGTTCGAGCGGAACGCGTGGCCGCAATTTTGAAGTTCTTTTTTAAGTTCAAGGAAATTGTATATTTCGCCGTTAAAGGTGACATGCACGGATCCGTTTTCATTGGCCATGGGCTGGCGCCCGGCCTCGGACAGGTCGATTATGGACAGCCGCCGGTGGCCCAGGCCCGCGGGCCCGGACACAAAAGCGCCGGATGCGTCGGGGCCCCGGTGCGCCAGGGTCCGGGCCATGGCCCGCACCACGGATTCGCACGCCGGACTGTTATCGAAATGGAGCAGGCCCGCAACCCCGCACATTACTCGAACCGCTCCAGCCTGAGTTGTGATATCTGATCACAGATAATGCCGAGGGAAAACATGAGTACGCCGGTGAACATGGCCAGCAGCGCGCCCGTGCTGAGGCCCTTGAGATGGATGACATAGTAACTGCCCCAAAGCGTTCCAAATGTCAGAGACAGCGCGCTGAGCGGCACGAACATGCGAAGCGGGTTGAACAGCGCGGTGATGCGCAGAATGAGGATGATGGTTTCAAAACCCGTGGACAATTTGACCGTGCTCCGCCCGGTGCGCTTCAGCACCTCAACAGGAACAAAGCCCACATTGTACCCGCGGCTCAGCAGAGCCATCATGCTGGTGGTGGAAAATGAAAAGCCCATGGGGCATATGTGCAGATACTTTTTAATCACGTCGGTGCGAAACAGGCGCAGGCCCGAGTTGAGATCCGGGATTTTCTGTTTTGTCAGGTAATTGGCCATCCACATGAGCAGCCACTTTCCGGGCATGCGCCACAGAGTGCTGTGAAGCAACTGAGTGCGGCGGCCCGAAACCATGTCATAATCCCCGGCCACTTCCCACAGCTTGACGATATCCACGGCCCGGTACTGCCCGTCCGCGTCCATGGTGAGCACATACTCGGTGTCCGCCTCGCGAATCCCGGACTTGAGCGCTGCGCCGTAGCCCTTGTTCCTGGGGTGGCGGATCACGTCGACACCCGCTTCCTGGGCAATGGCCGCAGTGCGGTCCGCGGACCCGTCGTCCACCACGATTACGCGCGCCGAAATATCCTCGCGCAGCCCCGCCAATTGCTTGAGCACATCGCCGATGGATTCCTCTTCGTTGTACGCGGGAATCACGATGGTGAGCTGCGCTTTGTTTTTCTTTCCGAATCCCGGAATGGTTACCATGGCTTATGCCCCGCGAACTGCTTTAGTGAATGTCTCAATAATATCACAAAACCGGCTGCAATGAGACCCGTGCGATCAGAGGATCGTGCGCAGCCACTCCACCTCGCGCTCGAGCCCGGTCCTCAGCGAAACTTCGGACTCAAACCCCAGATAATTCCGCGCCAGGGTTACATCGGCATACGTGTGCAACACGTCGCCCTTCTGCTTTTCGATATATTTGAGTTTGGGTTCGATGCCTGTAATTTCACCAAGCATTTCAAACACGCGCTTGAGCACTTCGTTGTTTCCGCCGCCAATGTTATAAGCCTTGCCAAGGGCGTCATCCCCGCATGTAAGCGCCGCGAAATTGGCTCTGACGATATCGGAAATGAACGTAAAATCTCGGGTCTGCTCGCCGTCTCCGTACACAGTAATTTCCTGGCCCGTGAGAATGGCGCGGATAAACTTGTGGAATCCCATGTCCGGCCTCTGGCGCGGGCCGAAAACCGTGAAGTATCGCAAGGACACGGTGGGCACTTGGAAGTTCTTCCAGTACAGGTAGCACAGGTGCTCGGCGGCAAGTTTCGAGACGCCATAAGGAGACACAGGCTGCGGGGGCAGATCCTCGGTCACGGGATATTTCACGGCGTCGCCGTACACTGATGAAGACGATGCATATACGAACCGGTCCACGGGGGTTTCCTTTGCTGCTTCCAGCAGCATCTGCGTGGCGCGGATATTATTTTGAACATAAATATCAAAATCGCGCCCCCAGCTTGCGCGCACGCCGGCCTGGGCCGCGGGATGGTACACAGCATCCACCTGCGACAGGATGGCCTTGAGATCCGCGTCCTGCACGCTGGTTTCCTCAAACGTGAACGTGCCGCTTTTCTTCAGACTCTCCAGATTGCGCTCTTTGTTTTCCCGCGCGTAGTAATCTGTGAAACAGTCGATACCAAAAACATCGTGGCCGTTTTCCACAAGAAAATCCGCGGTCGACGAACCGATAAAACCGGCCACGCCGGTGATTAAGACTTTCATGGATGCGCTCCCTTTTGTTTCAATAACTGCACATAAAGATCATCAAGCTGCTGCACCATATGATTGACGCAGAAATCCGGGTATACGCGCTCGCGGCCGCGCTGTCCCATGCGGTCGCGCAGGGCATTGTTCTGGAGCAATTGCACCACGTGCCCGGCCGGGGCCAAAAAATCCGCGGGGGGAACCAGGTAACCGTTGTCCCCGCGGGTGATGACTTCCGCGGCCCCGCCCACGTTGGACGCAACCACGGGCAGACCCGCGGCCATGGCCTGCGAGAACACGCGCGGCAGGCCTTCCCACAGGGACAGCAGCACGAACACATCCATAACATTCATGAGTTCCGGCACATCGCGGCGCAGGCCCGCGAGCACGACCTTGCCCTCAAGGCCCAGGTCCCGAATCAAAGCCTCCATGGGTTCGCGCAAAGACCCGCCGCCCACATAGAGAAACTGCGCATTGGGCACCTTTTCAGCAACTGCCGCAGCCATGCGCATGAAGTACTCGGGCGCTTTCTGCGGTGACAGCCGGCCCACGCACCCCACAACCGGTGCATCGGGGTCCAGGCCCAGATCCCGCTTCTTGGCTTTGATGTCAATGTTCACGTTCCGGTATTCTTCCAGGTCGATAGCGCTGAAGATGCGCTGGTAATTGTCGGGACGTCCGATGCCGTAACGCAACCCAGCGTCCGCGTCCAGTTGCGTAACAACAACCAGCTTATCGGTCATGGGCAGGCAATACTTCTCCGCGGCCACATACAGGCGGCGCTTGAGCCCGCTCATATGGTCGTGGAATCCCCACCCGTGCACGGTGTGCACAATCACGGGCGCGCCCGCGCGCCGCGCGGCCATGCGGCCCAGAATGCCGGCCTTGCTGCTGTGCGTATGCACCACATGATAGCCGCCCTGCCTGATAAATTTCTCAAGTGCAAACAGGGCGCGCACATCCATCTTCGGGTTGATTTCCCGCACCAGCGGGGCCATGGTGGTGAGCCCCACCCGGTCCCGGTTCACAATGGAAACCAGTTCGCCCTCGGGCCCGAGCTGGGGTCCGATAACAAGGTCCACCTCATAGCGATCCGGATCCAGCAGATGGCATGTGTAGATAGTGTTTTCCTGTGCGCCGCCCACGATAAGGCGCGTAATGATATGAAGAACACGGATTTTTTTACTGTTAGAAACCATTAATAAAAGAAAAACCTCATTCCGAGGTGCGGTTGTCCTCGCGAACTGCCTGCGCCCTTTATGTTGATAATCTATCGCTTGAACAGAGAAAATTCAATAAAGCGCCTGTTGCGGGTTCAATTCCCGCTCTTCGAAGGCACGTCAACATCCGGCGCTGTGGGCTTGGTGTTGTCCACCGCCGAGAGCCGCTCCTTGATGAGCTGCTCCAGTTTCTGGCGAATTTCCGCAGGCGTGAGATTTGATGCTTTGAGCTTTTCCATAAGCTTGTCCATGTCCACGTTCAAAGCCATGGCTTTGAGCACAAGCATGCGGATCTGGGAATCGGCTTTGAGTTCATTGAGCCGCTTGAGAGCTGTTTCCAACTTGCCCGGATCCACGCCCCGGCGCACGGCCTCGATGATGAGAACGGCTTCGCGCTCGTTGATGATGCCATTGCGCAACGCATTCACCAGGGGTTCAAGCTTGTCCCGCGGAATGCCGTTCTCGATGGCGTCCTGAATGACCTGCAGTTCGCGGCGCGCGGGGTCGTCGGAATTCATGCGCGCAAGGGCCTGTTTGACTTTTTCCTTATCCATGGTGCGCAGAATATCCGCGCGCAGTGTTTCGAGATCCTGCTTTGATATATTTTCCCTGACGCTGTCCGCTGCGTCCGAGCCGGCATTGTTCGGGACTGTGGAATCCGTGTTGCTGTCTGGCGACATCTTCGCATCGCGAAGCTTCTCCAGCTTCTGGCGCAGGTCCGCGGTGTCGCCCTTGCGAATCATCGCGGCGATATCCTTAATCTTGTCCTTGGGGATATCGTTGCGCGTGGCGATTTCCAGGGCCATGCGCGCCGTATCCTTGTCCACGCCCCGGTTCACGGATGAGAGAATGCCCTGGGCGTCATCCACACTGATGCGGCCCGCACGCACGTTGTCCAGCAGCTTGTGTTTCTGATCATCCGGCAACTGGTGAATGTGTGCGGCCACAGTAATGCGCATGGACTGATCCTGGGCCGCGGCATCCTCATCATTCACATCAGGCTTAAAGCGCTGCGCCAGCTTCTCGCGTTTCTTTTCAAGTAGTTCCTTTTTCAATCTCATGGGTTTGACCGGAGGCTTGCCGCGCGTCACTTCCGTGGCATGCTCGGGGTCCAGAAGTACGCGTTCCTTGATGCTTTGCAGAATATTGCCCACTTCCACCTGGCCCTCGAACACAGTCACTGTTGTGATTTCCTCATCATTCAGTTCCACGGAAAAATCCGTGCCGCGCACGCCCGCAACAGCCGTGGGCGTTTCAATGCTGAACGCGGATCCCGCAGTCAATTTCTTTTCCACCACCACACGCACGGCGCCGGAACTGAGTGTGAAATCCGATGTACTCCTGGAAGCGCCGTAATCCGCATCCAGGCTTTTCAGCGAAAACACAGACAGCTCGCCCACCACGAGCAATGAGCCGTCCTCAAGCACCAGCCGCGCCTTGGACCCGGCCGCAGTGCGCACACTGTCCCCGGGCGCCAGCACAGCACCCTCTTGGGCCGCTTGCCACGCGCCGCTCCCGGACTGCACCTGCACATCGCCAACCAGTGATGCAAGCGCGGCCGCACCCTTCACTTTCGCGGCTTCACACGCCTCAAACGCTCCAAACGCCGCCATGCAGAACATGCATAAAACACACGCAATTCCGATCCTGGTTTTCATAGGGTTCTCCCTGGCATTTTTCCTTTTGGACGCGCACCCCGGGCTCGTGGTTAAATACCCTCTAAATATATTCCGGCAGAATGCTTGTGAGCCGCATGAAATCCACTTGAAAAATTTCAGCCGCGGGCTCCGGACCCCCGACATTGTCCTCACGGATCATAATGAGCTGGTCCGTGGTCAGAGGCGGGTCAGGGAGCAGCTTTTCCATAACCTGCGCCGCGGGCTTGATCACGGCCAGAGGCACATGGATTTTGAATCGCTTTTTATCCAGGTGTTCGCCAATCAAATCCAGCAACTGAGGCATGGTATACCGGCTCGGGCCAACCAACTCGAACACCCGGTTCACCGCATCGGCATTATCCACGGCCCCGGCAAAACACCGCGCCACATCCCCGGCGTACACAGGCTGCAGCTTGGACTTACCTTCACCAATAACAGGCAGAAACAAAGGATTTTTAAAGAAACCGGCCAGCATGGAAATGAATTCATCACCCGGGCCGAAAATCACGGAGGGCCGAAAAATAACATATGGCAGCCCCGCGTCGCGCACAGCCTCCTCGCCCTTCCACTTGGTCTGGTGATACAGGCTTTGGGCATGTTTCCGGGCGCCCAGCGCGCTCATGTGAACAAAGCGCTCCATGCCGCACGCCCTGGCCGCATTCACCGCATTCACTGTGGCCGCGTGATGCATTTGCTCGAACCCCGCACCCGGCTTCTCGCGGATAATCCCAACAAGATGAACCATAACATCGTGACCCCGCGCACCCTGCTCCACGGACCCGGCATCCAGCACATCGCCCCGCACAAGGGCCGCCCCCCGGCTCTCCAGATGCCCCGCCTTTTTTGGCGTGCGCACCAATGCCGTGACCTGGTGGCCCGCCTTGAGCAGCGCATCAACCACATATCCGCCCACAAATCCCGTGGCGCCTGTAACCAGTACCTTTTTCATATTCCATCCTCCGATATTCATTATTATATCACTTCAAACAGCCGGCCCACATGTGCAGTTCCCAATTCCTTTCGAGCATATTCTTTGCGGCATCACTTCCTAATCCAAACACCCTTAATATTGTGCCTTTCCGCCTACTGCTGCTTATAATAGACTCATCCATTCATGAATTGTATGAATGTACAGATACACCACTTAAATAGGAGAAATCGGGAACCTGCACAATCACAGGCAAACTAGGCGGCGGTCATCTCACACCAATACGCAACACCTGTGAATGTCCCGTTTTTCAGAGGAGGAATATGACACTTAAAAATGATGCCCTGAACTATCATCGAGACGGGCGCAAGGGCAAAATTGAAATCAAGCCTACAAAATCCATGCTCACCTCCCGGGATCTGAGTCTGGCGTACAGTCCGGGCGTGGCCATTCCCTGCCTGGAAATCGCCAAAGACCCGGCATTGGTTTTCGACTATACGTCCAAGGGCAACCTCGTGGCCGTGGTCACCAACGGAACCGCGGTCCTGGGCATCGGCAACATCGGGCCCCTGGCGTCCAAACCCGTGATGGAGGGCAAAGCGGTTCTGTTCAAAAAATTCGCGGACATCGATGTTTTTGACATTGAATTAAAAGTCTCAAGCGCAGACGAATTCATCCAGGTTGTCAAAGCAATGGAACCCACATTCGGAGGCATCAACATCGAGGACGTGGCCGCGCCCGATTGCTTTTACATTGAAGAAGAACTCAAGAAATGCATGAATATCCCTGTGTTTCACGATGACCAGCACGGCACGGCGATCATATCTGCGGCCGCTCTCATCAACGCGCTCCAGGTTGTCAAAAAGAAAATCGAGATGGTGCGCGTTGTGTTCAACGGGGCCGGCGCCGCAGGCATCGCATGCTGCAAGCTTTTTGTTGCGCTCGGCGTGAAAAAGGAAAATCTGATTCTGTGCGACAGCCGCGGCGTTGTGTACAAAGATCGCGCCAAAGGCATGAATCCTTACAAGGAGCAATTCGCGTCTCTTACCGATTGCCGGACTCTTGCAGAGGCCATGCGCGGCGCCGATGTCTTCGTCGGCGTTTCTGTCAAAAATATTGTGACCAAAGACATGGTTGTTTCCATGGCTGAGAATCCGATTGTGTTCGCCCTGGCCAACCCGGATCCGGAAATTTCATATGAAGATGCAAAGTCCGCGAGGCCTGATGCGATCATCGCAACGGGCCGCACGGATTACCCCAACCAGGTAAACAATGTTCTCGGCTTTCCCTTCATTTTCCGCGGGGCGCTCGACTGCCAGGCCACGCAAATCAACGAGGAAATGAAACTGGCCGCGGCCCTGGCCCTGGCCGACCTGGCGCGCGAGGATGTGCCGGATTCCGTGCTTAAAGCGTACGGGGAAGAAGATATCCGCTTCGGGCCGGAATACTTGATCCCCAAGCCTTTTGATCCGCGCATCATGTTATGGGTCACGCCGGCCGTGGCCCGCGCCGCCGTGGAATCGGGCGTGGCGCGCATTGAAATGAAGGACTTCGAAAAGTACAAACAGGACATCGAGGCGCGTCTGGGAAAAGCGCGCCAGGTCATTCGCATCATAATCAACAAAGCCAAAAGAAATCCCAAGCGCATCGTGTTCCCCGAGGCCGAACACCCCAAAGTGCTGCGGGCCGCGCAGATTATCAAGGACGAAGGATTCGGCGACCCCATTCTTATTGGCAACATCATGAATATTGAAAGAACCATCCTAAAGCACAACCTCAACATAAATATCGGCAATATGACACTGATAGAAAGAAAATCATCGGACCTCCTTGAGCCATGTATTGATTTTCTTTTTGGCAAGCGCCAGAGAAGCGGTATAACGCGTGAGCGGGCGCGGCAACTCATGCTCAAGGATCCCAATTACTTTGCCGCCGCCATGCTGCAACTCAACAAAGCCGATGCCATGATTTCCGGGCTCACAAGCAACTATTCCCACGTGCTGCGCCCGGCCATTGAACTCGTGGACAAAAATCCCGATATCGCCCGCATCGCCAGCATGCACATGATTATCAAAGACCAGCGCGTATATTTCTTCGCGGACACCGTTGTGAATATCAACCCCGACGCGGACACCCTTGTGGATATAGCCCTGCAAGCGGCCCGGTTCGTGCGCAATCTGGATATCGAGCCGCGCATGGCCGTGCTTTCCTACTCCAATTTCGGGTCCACAAGAAATGCCCACACCCGCATGCTTGAAAAAGCTGTACAGAAAATTAAAGATAAAGACCCATCCCTTATTATCGATGGAGAAATGATGCTGGACTACGCATTGAACCCGGAAATGCGTGAAGAACTGTATCCTTTCTCAAGCCTCAAGGGCATGGCCAATGTCTTCATTTTCCCTGAACTCAACAGCGCGAATATCGCATTCCGCATGATGAACAGGCTCGGCGGCGCCGAAAGAATTGGACCCATTCTCATGGGATTCGACAAATCCATCCACCTGCTGGCCCGCGAAAGCGATGTGCAGGAAATCGTGAACATGGCTGCCATAGCTGTTGTAGACGCCCAGGAAAAAGCCGTCGGCAAAAAATCCATACTGATCCTGTAATCCACGAATCCCGGGCATGGAGATGGAGATGGGAAGATGGGGGTTTGGGTGCTGTTGCGGATTGTTGTTCCTAACAGGATGGGCAGGATAAGGGCGCGGCAGCGCCGCGCCCTGTAAAGATTTAAACGCAGTTCCTGAGCAATGTGTTTGATTGAGCTATTTTCAATTGACACTTTGTGCATTATTCCATCACATGCCATTGTCATTTAGGAGGCCGTTGCCGTTGCCTTTGCCGTTGCCTTTGCCTTTGCCTTCCTGCAATCCTCATAACCTGCACATCCTTTCCCAGCATAAATGAGGCCAATGCACGGCACGCCTTTTGCCGGGCAATGGCCCGCCAAAAAGTTTGAAGGGATTCTCAAGGGAAACTTTTCAAAGTTTCCCTTGAGCCGTCGGAGACTCTTTTCCTTTTCCTTTTCCTTTTCCTTTTCCTTGCCCTTGCATTTCCTCATCCTCGGCCTAACGCCGGGGAGGCGGGGACACGGATTCACGGATTGTCGAAAAGCTACGTCGAAGTTGTAACGGCGTGCGGCGCTGCAAAAATTCTGCGGCCCGCCCGTCTCATCAAGGGTATTACTTCGGCGCCGTGCCTGCGGGTGCGCCTCACTGGCAGTTTTACGCGTCATCACCCGCGCACTTTATTACGCCCGGACGTACACAGCGGCCCAGCCGCATTACAGGCCGGCGTGAGGCCCACCTCCTTCCCGAAAAAAAAACACAAATCGGGGGTTTAGTAAAACCCCGGCGCCCAGGCCCGCCGGGTGAAGCCATGCGGAAGGAGATCGCATCGAATTGGCCGGGGGGCAATACAAATTCAGCGTGCGCCGCGGCTGGCGCACTTTGGACGCGTTTGAATGCCGCAGAAAAACCGCGCACCGGAATCCCCGGCGTAGCGGCCGTATCCCCGCCTCCCCCGCGCGCCCGGAGATGTCCGGGACTTGTGGCGTGGATGAGGCAATAAATGTATGAGAAGCGCCATGTGGCGCAGAAATGCGAAAGAGAGAAAAGGCAAAGGCAAAGGATTAACGCAGAGGCGCGCAGAGGCAGCGCAAAGGGGCGCAGAGAAAAACATTGTCTTGCCATGGGCCATGATATGGCCCATGCAAAAACAGCCTTTGCTTTGCGGCCTTCGCGTAACCTTCGCACCCTCTGCGTCAATCTTTTCATCATCTGCCTTTATCCATTCCTCGTGCAATATTTCAGGCTCTTATAAGGCGTAAAACACAGGCAAAGGAATAACGCAGAGGTGTGTAAAGGCAGCGCAAAGGGGCGCAGAGAAAAACATTGTATTGCCATGGGCCATGATGTGGCCCATGCAAAAACAGCCTTTGCTTTGCGGCCTTCGCGTAACCTTCGCACCCTCTGCGTCAATCTTTTCATCATTTGCTTTCGTCCTTTGCTTTTGTCCTGGTTCCTGCTTTTGTTTGTGGGGTATAAAAAAATGAGACACTAAAAAGCGGACATGGCGCGGCGCGCGAATTGGCCGAAAATCACGAAAATCCGCATAAATAAGAGAAGAAATAATTTCAGAAAAATTTTCCGCCCGCGCAAAAAATGGGTGCGCAAATCGTATTTTTGATTTCAATAATGAGACACTTTTTCAGCACCTATATACTCAGGAGATAATGTAATGTGCGAGAAAACATAAAGGACACCGCGGAGGCGCGGAAACGCGGAGACGTTTTTTCAGGGCGCGGCGTATGCCGCGACCCACATCCTGCCTATCCTGCCCATCCTGTTAGGAACAACAATCCTCAGCAACAACCAACCCCCTGCCGCCACAAACCCAAAAAGGACACCACGGAGGCGCGGAGGTGTCTTTCAGGGCGCGGCATTGCCGCGCCTCTATTTTTCTATACCGCTAAATACTTTTGATTCTTTTGCGGGAAGCGCCCCGATTTTTCTTTAATTGCTTGGGAGAAACAGTCTGAACGGATCGCAAAGCAGGTCCAGAAACCCAATCCGTGACAATCAATATCAAAAATAGTGCTGCTCATTGCGTATGAATATCTCTGAATTTGATTAGAATATTTTTTTCCACACAGAGTAAACTTTGGATAAAATGTTGCCGATAAGAGGAATGTTATCAAACGCAGTTTTATTGCCGTTGCGGTGTGGCAAATAAGACAGGGAGGTTGTATTCACTGGGCATGGATGCCCGGGCGGCTGCGTATCGTTTGCGTTGGGAGATAGGCATGCGCCCGCCGCCGCCGCCGCAGTTTCCAAACCCGGTTTAATCGCATTTTGCAATGGAATTTGGCAGAAACAGCACGCAATGCGTATAAATCGGCGCCAAATGCTTTAGGCGTGATGAATTTGTGCGGAAAGCATTCGACCGGAGGAGAAAAACCGCCTCCAGACGGATTCTGCGTATTTAATTTCCTTGATTAACAACATGGAATAACGGATCGGCAAAACAGGCGACTCGTATTTTCGCCGATTAGCGAATGCAGTCTGTACGGATGTCCAGTTTGCGGCGCATGGGCGCCGGTTGCATTACGTTGAAGGCCGGGGCAATTTAAACAGTATTGCTATGGGGGCTTTATGAATATCAATACAAATTTCAGTAGTGCTATTGTGATGCGGAACCAAGAGAGCCAGGTGCGCGCCATGTCAAGCGCATTGCTGCGCCTGTCATCGGGCCAGCGTATTAATTCCGCGTCGGACGACCCATCCGGGCTGGCCATTTCCTCGGCCATGCGGGCGCAGATAAGCGGAAAAAATGTTGCTGTTCAGAACATAGAAGACGGCATAAACCTGATGCGAACACAGGACGCCGCGCTCAATGAGATACAGGACATGATAAACCGAATGAGGGATCTGTCATTACGCGCGTCCAATGAAGCGGCCATGACCACGCGAGATTTGGAAAGGATGCGCAATGAATTCAACAGCCTGCGCGATGAAATAGATCAAATCGCAAAATCCACCTCATTCAATGGGATCAAGGTGCTGCTTGGCAACCCCACAACGTCGACCACGGACCTGGAGTTCTCGGTGACATGGTGGACGCCTGACACGGATTTGGATATCCATGTTATCCAGCCCAACGGGGCCCATGCGTGGTATGCGGACCCTGACCCCTCGGGGAACGGAGAGATCGACGTGGATGACACTGACGGGTCGACGGGCCCCCTGGATCCGGCCGTGGAACACTACAACGTGGCCGCAGGCGCGGCCCTTACGGGCAATTATGACCTGTGGATCAATTATTACGGCGAAGACGGCGTGAATCTGCCCGCCCCACTGCCCGATGTTCTTGCCACAGTCACTATCTCCATGTATCGCGGCACGCCTTACGAAAACATCCAGACAATTAATGTAAACTGCACGTACGGCGCCGGCGACGAGGGCGACGGTCCATGGGACGGCGCAAACGATATCTATGGCGAAGTGTTCGTGGGATCCTATTATTGGGAGCCGTTGGCATTGTCCAGGCAGGTGAATCTTCAGATCGACGCTAACAATGGCAGCGAATTCACCATGGCCCATGATTACTTTGAATCCCGCCGCGCAGCACTGCAAATCGCCCTGACCAACCTGGACACTTTTGAAAACAGCATGGCCGCCATAAACGGCCTGGACACGGGCTTGGAAAACGTCAGCGACAGGCGCAGCACCATCGGCCACAGGGAAGTGCGCCTCGATCACGTCATCGATGATCTCAAAGCCGCAGCCATCAACCTGTCCAGCGCTTGCTCGCGAATCCAGGATGCGGACATGGCCGTGGAAGCCACCCTGCTCACAAAGGCTCAGCTATTCAACGATGTTGCGGGCAGTATCATGGTTCACGCCATTAACGAACCCTCGCAACTGCTCACACTCCTTGGTGCGATCACGTGATCGCATGGAAAGCGGCGTTGCCAACACCGGGAAATACAAGACCTCCCTTACTTGATTGAATAACAATTCAGATTAAAGGTGAGGGAAATGGTTAATCATAAGAACGGCGTGATCTGAATCAAGGCATAAATTGGTATAGTGTCTCATTATTGTGCACTGTTTTGTCTCCTGCCCGTCCTGTAAAAGAAAACTTCACTCAGCAGCAACAAACTTCCTGACACCGCACAATCCAAATGAATGAATAAATGAGAGATTACAGCCAATCCCGTTTTTTGAAGAACCAGAGCATGCCGAGGCCGATGAGCAGCATGATGCCGATGGACATGGGATAGCCGTAGATCCAGCTCAGCTCGGGCATGTGCTTGAAGTTCATTCCATACAAGCCCGTGACCACGGTCATGGGCATGACCACGGTGGTGATGATGGTGAGCACTTTCACAACTTCGTTGATGCGGTTGCCGGAGCTGGTGAGGTAGATGTCGAAGATGTTGGAGAGCACTTCGCGGAATGTTTCGGTGGTGTCCACAACCTGGACCACGTGGTCGTATATGTCATTGAAATATATGTCGGTATGTTCGCCGCGGATGAAGTTCTCCCTGCGGTGCAGGTTGTTGATGACTTCGCGCAGGGGCCAGGCCGCGCGGCGCACCATGATGACTTTGCGGCGCAGCACTTGGATGCGGCTCAGGTTTTCGTTGGTGCTGAATGTGGTGGTTTCCTCTTCCAGGTGATAAATCTCGTCGTCAATGAACTCCAGGACTTCAAAGTAGCGGTCCACGGCCATATCCATGAGGCAGTAGGCCAGGTAGCCGGGACCCATTTTGAGGAAAGCCGCGTGTTCCAGTTTGATGCGCGCGCGCAGAGGCAGGAACAGGTCCTCGTCCCCTTCAAGGAATGACACCAGAAAATTCCTGCCGGCCACGAAGCTCAACTGGCGGGACTGAGGGTCGCCGCCCGCGGGGCGGGTTGTGGATTTCATGACGATGAATGTGTAATTTTCCAGCACGTCGAGTTTTGTAATATGGTCGGTGTTGAGGATATCTTCACTGGTGAGGTGGTGGAGGCCGTACAGATCCTCGATGCGTGCAATTTGGCCGTTGTCGCGCATGCCGTTGATGCAGATCCATGTGAGGTCATCCCCGCCGCCGGGCGCGCAACCATCAGCCGATGCGGTTTCGAACTGCTCACATTGGTCACCGTGAATGCGGGTCACAAAAAACCGCATGGGCGCTGCCTGGGGCTCAGTGATTAGCGTTGTCCCGTCCGGCTGCACAATGTGCTTGCGCCGTGCGTGTTTTTTGAAGTAGTGTGACATTCCATGAATTTTAGGCCCTGTGTTATAAAAAGCAACATAGCGGGCCGATCTTAACGAATTTCCGTTAAGTCAAAACCGGAGGAGCATTGATAGGAATTCAAAAAATCGGTTAAAGGACAAGCAGTGAGTTCCGGGGGACCGCCCCTGACTCGGCCTGCTCCGGGAACGCTCCGTGTTCCCTGCGCGGGGGGCGCTGACGCGGCCCCGGGGTGCGGTTGCGCACCCCGGGGGCCGGGCGTTGCTGCGGCGGGTCAATATGTGTTGACGCTGCACGTGTGCTTTTTCATCAGGCGGTTGAACAGGGCTTTGTTGCGCTGCTGGGCTTCGGAGCAGTAGATGCGGATATCATTGCTTTTGTCCGCGAGTTTGTCGATGAACGCTTCCAGGGTTTCCTCTTTATAGGTGGCCAGGGGCGTGATGTTGATTTTGATGGATTGCAGGGATGCGCTGGCGCGTTCGTTGAGGCGCTTGAGCAGTTTGCGCACGGTGCGCTCTCTGATTTTGCCGGAAAAATGCAGGGACAGTTCGTATGCGCCGCCTTTGTCTTCGAGGATGGCCCAGGTTTTGCGGTTGCGCAGGATGGCCTGGATGCGCCCTTTCATTTCTTTGTACATGGCGGGTTCGAGGCGGAACATGGTTTTGATGGCCCTGGGATTATGGGCTTCGTAGCCGAGTTCCATTTTCCAGCGGCCAATGGTGGCCAGTGCGTACAGGGGCACGGCGGCCATGACCTGGAGCGGGTTGCGCCGGCCCAGTTGCCTGCGGTATTCGCCCAAAAGCTGCGCGGCCTGCTGTTTCATGTGCGCGGTGGGCACGAGCCATTTGAGGGCGGTGAGCGCCCAGTAATAGGCCTTACACTTGGCGAGCTGCTGCTGGTAGCGCTGGAGCAGGTAGGGATCCTCGGTCTGGTACACGGGCGAGCTGAGGCTGTTGATGAGAGTCTGCCCGGAGCGCAGGATGGAGGGCCCGAGCTGTTCGAATTCTTTGCGGAACGCGTTCCTCAGGATGGTTTCGGTTTCTTCGCCTGTGAAGTTGGGGTGGTCGAACCAGATGCGGTGCTGGCCGTGCCATTCTTCAAAGGGTATGTCGTGGCGCAGCATGCCTTTTTCTTCGTATTCCTGGTAAAGCTTGGTTTGCGGCAGCGGCCCGAGCTGCATGAATTGCGTGAAGTCGGGGTTGAGGCCGATGGCGAAATCGATGTCTTCATAGATGTTGTCTTTGTCCTGGTGTTCGAGGAACAGAATGGATGAGGCCAGGACGATGATGCCGTTCTGGCGCATTTTGGCGACGAGTTCGCCGGTGTCGATGCCTTTGTTCTTTTCAAAGAGCACCTGGCGGGATTCGGCGCCGATCCATACGTAGCGCACGCCCAGGCGCAGCATGTTGTCTATGCCGAACGCGGTAATGGCTTCGGCCGATGAGAAAATGCTGAAATTGAAGAAGCGGTTGTTTTGCTGCATGAGGTCCAGCAGTTCCATGGCGCGGTCTTTGTGCAGGAGGAAATTTTCGTCCATGACAAAGAAATCGTCGGTTTTCATTTGCGCGGACAGGTCCACGAGTGTATCAAAAATCTGCTGGCCTGTTTCCAGGAACGGGGTGTAGGTTTTGTCGAAGAAATGGGAGGTGCTGCAGAAGCGGCATCCGTTGGGGCAGCCCACGCCCGGGATGAGGACCGCGGATTTCATGGCGACCGGCAGGCCCAGGATGCGCTTGTGGTCGGCCGAGGACAGGGCCGGGTGTTTGATGGGCGCGTTCTCGGGTTCGCCGAACAGGCGGCGCAGGGGTTTGATGCCTTCGCCGGTGATCACGTGGTCGCAATCAATTTTGTCCTGGATATCGGGGATGCGCGTGCCGTGCCCGCCCAAAATGATTTTTGTGTTGGGCGAGACTTCACGCACGATTTCGGCCATTTTCTTTGCTTTGACGAAGTTGGGCGTGATAAAGGAAATGCCCACATAGTCGTAGCCCTTTTTGAGTTCTTTGCGGAACTGCTTGAGGGTGGGGAAATCCAGGACCACGCTGGGCATCTGGATATTTTCCGCGATGAAATAGAGCCCGAAGCTGCGGTGGTTGTATCGCATGGAGAAGATGCCCTGCTCGCGGGTCACCTGGTTGTGAAACAATTCCAGCTTGTTTTCTTTGCGTCCGAATGCATCGTCCACGCCGAACGGCCTGAACACAGATGTTAATAGTAACGACATTTTACTTCCTCCGAACATCCATCCCGGTCATCCCTGGGTTATCGCTGCAAAGAAATAATAGAAATTAAAAGACTACCGGTGCGGGTCTGTTTTATCCTGAAAACGTTGGGGCGTGCTGCCTGACAAGATTTCATGCCGGGCTTTCAGCCCTGTTGATTTTCAAGTATTGTACATATCTTATTATAATTGTTAATTCAAAACAAAGATATTATTCGATTTATTAAAGCTGTTTCAGGAAAAACCTGTTGCACATATTTAACATTGTCGTAATTGCTGATGTTTTTACTGTGTTCAAGCGAATGGCGAGGCGCGCGCGCAAGTTTTCACTCGTAAAAATAGCTTTTGTAAAGACGCCTCAACTGGAAAAAATTTTTGATCATGTAGGGGATGTTCTGTCGGTTGCGCGAGAAGTAGTCCAGGGCTTCGATGAATTTGGAGACGAGGTTGAAGGCGGGCCCCATGGGCAGGATGCTGAGAAAAACAATGGCTGGGATGAGGGCGGGAATGCGCACGCCCGCGCCGAACATGAGTTTGATGCGGCGGATGCGCCGCCAGTTGGGGATGCGCACCACGGTGCGGGGCAGGCGCTCCCAGTCGTGCGCGGCGCTGTCGGTGAGCCAGCCCTGCGTGATGGCCTGGTTGGTCAGCGGCAGGTTGGCGAACGGCATGTAATTGAACGCCACAGCGGATTCGGGGCGGATATCGGCGTTGAGGCGCAGGGTTTTGATTGCGCTGTGCACGGTTTCCCCGGGGAAGCAGAAGATGTTGGTGGTGTGGAATGTGATGTTGTGTTTGTGGAGCAGGCGCGATGTTTCGCGGATTTGCGCGTCCGTGGCTTTTTTGCGCAGCACGTCGCGCCGCAGGGTTTCATCCCCGCTTTCGAGTCCGAAGGTGGTGTGGTAGCAGCCCGCGTTTTTGAGTGCGATGATGATTTCCTCATCGGCCAGGAACGCGTTGACCATGCAGAAGAACGGGCGCCCTACCCTGCTTTTGTAAAGGTACAGGAATTCGTAGAGCCATGCTTTGTCCAGGCAGAAGTTTTCATCCTGGAACGCGATTTTTTCCAGGGGCCAGTGCGCGGCGAAATCCACGATTTCCGCCACGGCGCTCTGGGGCGAGCGGCGGCGCTGAGGCACGGTGTGGCCGCACTCGCGGTACACTTCGCGGTAGGGCTGGTTGAAGCAGAACGAGCATTGGAACGGGCATCCGCGCGAGAGCAGGAAATTTTTAACCGGATTGTTTTTAAGAAACGGGTAATGGTCGTAATAGACCGAGCGGTCGTGGAACGGGAGCTGGTCGATGTCGCGGATGGGTTCGCGCGGGGGGTTGCGGCGCACATGCCCGTTGGCTTTGACCCAGAGGTTGGCGACGTGTTCGCCGGTGCGGCCCGCGGCGCGCTCTTCCACGAATTCGGCCATGGCGTATTCGCCTTCGCCGCGGCACACGGCGTCCACGCAGGGTTCCTCCACAATTTCGGGAAAGAATGTGGGATGCACGCCGCCGAACACGATAGGCGCTGGGGGCAAAGCCTGCCTCAGCAGGGCGGCGTCCCGCATGTTGGCGTGCACATTCATGCTGACCATGGAGAAGCCGATTACATCGGGGCGAAATTCCAGGGCCTGGGCTGTGAGGCGCGGCCCGCGCTCCAGGCTCACACGCACGATGTGGCCCCGGTTTTTGAGCACTGCGGCAATGCTCATGACCCCGAACATTTCGAGGTAGGTTTTCTGTATGAACAGAACGTTTGCCATGGTGACTGGGCTGCGCCAACCTTTCGGATGATTTCCCCATTATACCATTCCATGGGCAAAGCGGATGATTTTTCCGCACTTGCACGATGCGGGCGCGCAACGGTTATAATGGATTTATGAAACAGAGATATGCGATTCTCGTGATGATGTGCGCGGTGTTGTTCGTGGCCGGGTGCGCGGGGTGCGGAAGCGGCGGCGGCTCGGGCGCGCCCACGGCTGATGATGCCGCGAACGCCACAGAGACCATGGCCCAGGCCAATCCCGGGCCGCAGACGGGCCTGCCCGTAACCACAGTGCGCGTGGTTGCGGATTCGCAAATCACGGCCCTGAGCGCGGATGTGGCGGCCACGCCCGAGACCCAGCAGACAGGCCTTATGTATGTGTACCAGATGCCCCAGGACAAGGGCATGCTGTTCGTGTTCGACGGGGATCAAATCCGCTCGTTCTGGATGCAGAACACGTATATTCAACTGGATATGCTGTTTATCAATTTCGCGGGCGTGGTGGTGGATATCAATGAGCAGGCCCAGCCCCTGTCCACCACCACATATTCGTCCAAGGCCCCGGCCCGGTATGTGCTGGAAGTCAACGGCGGGTGGTGCGCGGCCAATGGCGTCAAGGTGGGCGACACCGTGCTCATCGACGGATATTGAGCGAGCGCAAGGAACGTCATCGACGATTTAAGGAACCCTTTAAAAAACGGGTTCTTCAAGAATCTCCCCAAACTTTTCCTGATTACCACCATATCTGAGGCGGAAATATAGTTTGCAATGCGTCACAAAATGATAAACGGTTTGCAGGGTCTTGATAGCTGCGCCGGTGTATCCCAATGATACACAATATTCTCAATAGCTATGATCTCAATGATAAGGACAGCGTATCGTTTTCCGGATGAGCCCAACCATCTGTGTAATCACCATGGACGATGTGGAGCGCGCATGAGTGGAATCACTGCCGAAACCCTGCAACAGCGTGTGGAGGGCACGCTGATCACGGAATTCGGGCCTCTCGGAAGTATGCAGGGTCAGGGAAAACCTGCTGCAACGGATTACGCCACCGTTGCTCAAGGTGTTCTGCCTGTACTTCATAAGCATAACCCGGATTTTGTGGCTGAGTACTATTGGCAGGGAATCGCATACCCAAAGGACAAACCCGTTGAATGGCTGGCTTTCTATCTCCCACAGTTCGGCGTTTATAAGAAGGCCATAACCCGCGCAACCTTTTTGAACATAGCCTGGGATGGCCGCGAGAAGAGAACAGTGAAGAATAAACCTACTGACTGGAGCTGCAACAAGTTCGACTGCAAGATCTGGTGTCGTGACAGCGTACGCGGTCTATAGTCCTGAGCACCTC
>Ga0351840_1024_pt1 | contig 28399 bp, 25 predicted proteins | sample BONcelHFGM3001E5_FD_206883 | JGI IMG/M metagenome (GOLD analysis project Ga0351840, IMG submission 206883) | Enriched cells from coal bed in the Powder River Basin, Montana, United States - BONCAT cells FGM rep1 HSBNCT.FGM.300.1.E5 ... | reverse complement strand
ATCGTCTGCTTCCCGATCAAGACAATGGATAAATCCGTTTTGCGCGACGTTTTGCGCGGGGGACTGGATAAGATGCGCGAAGCCGGCGTTCTTTTGATCGGCGGCCACAGCGTGGAAGACAACGAAATAAAATACGGCCTTTCCGTGACCGGGACCATCCATCCCCGACGCGTGCTCATGAACCGCGGCGCGAGACCGGGCGATAAACTCATCCTGACCAAACCACTGGGCACGGGTATCATCAGTACGGCACTCAAGGCCGATGCCGCAAGCGATGCCGTTTTGGCAAAATCGATCGCCTGCATGACGGAGCTCAACAGGAAAGCTGCAGAACTTGTGATCGCCGCCGGAGAGATTCATTCCTGCACGGATATCACCGGCTTCGGCTTTCTGGGCCACGCCTCAGAAACCATTGAAGGCAGCGACGTCGGCCTCAGGATCGCCGCACGGTCGATCCCGATCATCGAAGGCGTAAAGGAGCTGCTGGAAGAAGGCTATGCGCCTGGCGGTCTCACTCGCAACCGGAATTACCGCCTGGCCCAGGTCGAAAAGGGTCCATCCTGCCCGGACTGGATTTTTGATGTGTGCTTTGATCCGCAGACGGCCGGCGGTTTGTTTTTCAGCCTGCCTGCGGATAAAGCGCAGACGCTTCTGGATGCGCTGCGCGAGGCAGGCATAAAAGAGGCCGCAATCGTTGGTGATGTGGTGGGCAGCCATCCCGGTAAAATTTTGATCGTGTGATCCTTCAAAGGACGTAAACGGGAAGAATCATGAGACTGGAATCGACATCCGTCAAAAACGAGACGCAGCAGAATTTGAAAAGGATGCTGGAGCTCGCCCATCCCGATGATGCGCTGCTGCTTTTGATGTACGGCAGCCCGGACCCCGACGCCATGGCCTCGGCCATGGCCCTGAGAGAGTTATTTCGGCAAAAAAAAGGAATGTCCAGGTTTGTTTTTGCGGCAACCGAGCCCTTTCGGAGGCAGCAAAACAGGGAGCTGGCCCAGGCGATGCGGATCGGCATAAAGTTGCTTCCCCAGCTGGATCTCAGCACCTTCCAGATGATCGCTCTGGTCGACGCGCAGCCGTCTTTCTTCGGTGATCAGCTCCAGTCGGTTAAACCGACAATCGTTTTCGATCATCATCCCCGTCAGGGCGAATGGTCGGCGGAAATTACGGATATCCGTCCTCAGTATGGAGCGCTCGCCAGCATTCTGACGGAATACCTCCGCTTGGCACACATCCGGATTCCCCGGATTTTACACACGGCGCTTCTGTACGGCATTAAAACGGACACGGACAATTTCGACCGTGAAACGCTGAGCGAAGATATTCAAGCCTATCTGTATCATGCCCGGCGCGCCAACATGCGGCTGATCCGGCGCATCGAACTTAATCAGACGCCCAGGAGCTATTTGAAATATTTTGATCATGCCTTTCATCACATGACTCACTATCGCGGCCGCCGCGTCGGATTCCTGGGACACGTGGAAAGTCCGGATGTTTGCGTGCAGGTGGCGGATTTCTATTTGCGGCTGATCGGCACTTACTATGTCGTCGTTGCCGGCATCGTCAATGATCAACTGATCATTATTTTCCGGGGCGACGGTTACCGCCAGGACTGCGGCGCGATTGCCCAGAATGCCTGCGGTCTGATCGGCCAGGGGGGCGGTCATCGCAGCGCCGCCCGCATTCAGATTTCGCTGGACGTTTTAAAAGCCGAATTAAAAGGCGACTTATCTCAGCAAAGCATTGATCATTTTCTGGATCACTGCCTGAAGAGAGTCCACAAGGCGAAAGAATATCCCGCCGCGATAGAAAACGGGACGAAAAATTCATGAGAGATATCGGATTTCGAAAAGAGCTCACGACCGGTCATTACCTCAATCCGTTTGCGGGATTTGAACCGAAAGATATTCCCATCGAGGAACGCTATGACGAAACCACCGGTGTCGCCAGCCGTATCCTCCCCTACCGCGTTCGCCCCACACAAAAACCGGACACGGCCGCCTATGTGGAGAAATCTCCGGAAGCGATCTGTCCGTTCTGCCCGGAGCTTTTTGATAAGATGACGCCGAAATTTACGCCGGACATTACAGCTTGCGGAAAATTCAGACACGGCGGCGCCTGTCTGTTTCCCAATGCGTTCCCTTACGACGCCGCCAATGCGGTCGCGATTCTTTCATCGCGCCACTTCACCTCACTGGATCAGTTGACGGCCCAGACGATGCATGACGGTTTTGCCGTCTGCCGCGATTATTTTTACCGGATCGCCGAATTGCAGAAGGGATATCAATACGGATCGATCAACTGGAACTACATGCCGCCCGCGGGAGGCGGGCTGATTCATCCCCATCTGCAGACAATCGTGGGTAAGAACCCAACCAATTTTATGAGACGGCTCCTGGTCAGCGCGCAGAATTACGCAGCGGCCTCCGGCGGCAATCTATGGAGGAATCTGCTGGTGATCGAGCAGGAATCCGGGGAGCGATTCATTGCCACAACCGGCGCCATTTCATGGCTCGCTGCTTTCTCACCCAAAGGCATGGCGGGGGAAATCGATTTTTATTTCAAAGAAAAGACATCGTTTTTTGATCTGACCCAAGCCAATTTTGAGGAGATGCTGATGGGCCTGGCCCGGATCTTCCTTTATCTCTATGTCAATAATTACATGAGTTTTAACCTGTCGCTCTATGCCACACTGACCCCGGATAAGAACTTCTGGGTGCAGGGCAAAATCATCCCCCGGTTTGAAATCAATCCCCTGGGCACAAGCGACCTCAATTACTTTGAAAAACTGCACAATGAAATCATTTGCCCTGTCGTTCCGGAACAACTTTGCCAGGAATTGCAGGCGTATTTTCAGACATAAAGTGAGATAGGGACGGTCGCGACCACCCACGTGTGACCTCGCGTGACCTTCAGGTTATTCGGGCAGCAAAACCGTTCCCCCGAGAGATCGTGTTAACTCCGTTTGACCCATAAAGAAAGGCGGCATCTTCATGCCGCCTTTCTAGTTTTGAATCAACACCTCAGTTAATCTTCCTTGCTGCCGGTGCTTGTCGTTGCTGATGTGTCGGAAGACGTCGAGGAACTCTCACTGGCTGCTGTTTCCTTATTTTCCGTTTTGGCCGGCTGCGGCTTCTTTCCGGCGTAGTCGGTCGCATACCATCCGGAGCCTTTCAGACTGAAAGACGACAGCGACATCATCTTTTGAACCTTACCCTTGCAGAATTTGCATGTTTTTAAATCCGGTTCAGTAATTCCCTGAAATGCTTCAAATTGCTTTCCACATTTCTTGCACTGATATTCGTAAATAGGCATTGTTAAACCTCCTCACATTAATTATATAAATCACTAATTTTAAACTCACTCGAGAAGCAGTCCAGTACGATGTCCATGTCATTTTGCCGGATGGGCTGCAAAGCCCTTCTCGTCAGATTGTGAACTATTTTTTCCTCAGTTTCTTTGTCTTCGTCCGGCGCGTTGAAGTCGATATCGCCGTTTCCGAACCGGAGAACGTGAATCAGTTCATGGACGGCGATATAAAGCATTAAAGGGCTGAATTTTATAAAGGAATTAGCCCGATCCACCGCATCCAGTATAATGTTGTCCTGCAAGCACACCCGGTAAAAATCAAAACCCTCTTTCCCGTCCGGGCTTAAACCCGAAGGTTTTTCATAAGAGTATTTGCAAAGTTGCGCAAATGCGTCGCCTTTTACTTCATGCTGCTCCAAAAAAGCAAGCGTTTTTACGTCATACTTATTTTTGCGCAGATCATTTTCACTTAAGCGAAAATGCCGTGACACCAGCTTCTCCGCATCGTTAAATGCTCTGGCGGCCACCGGTATCTGCGTTTGACTAAAATAGCGGACCATAAAAACACCCGAACCATTTCTAAAGCTGCGGTAATATAACTATAAACTCTTTGGGTGTCAATATAATGCCCGAGGGAGCACTTGCCCATTTTACAAAGTATCCTTATTATATTCCCGCATAAGGAACTTCTTGTCAAATGATGTTGCCGATGTTAGTATTCGTACCTGTTTTCAACTGCAATTACATCGGTAAGGAAAACTTGATGATGGAACTCATCGCAAAGAGTCAGAACAACGGCCCGGTCGCCGGCAGCGGTTCGGCAATACTCCGGCCGTTTGCCTACATCGGCCGAAAAGTGATCAACTGGGTAAATAATCTCGGGGCGGCGGCTATTTTTCTTTATATGGCCCTTTTGCAGACCTTCCGGCGCAAGCAACTGTCCAAAACCATTGAACAGGTTTACTTCATCGGCGCCCGATCCATTACCATCATTATGCTGGTCAGCGTTTTCACCGGAATGGTTCTCGGGCTGCAGGCTTATCATTCCCTGTCCAAGTTCGGCGCGCAGGGAGCAGTCGGATCGCTGGTCGCTCTCTCCCTCATTATGGAACTGGGTCCGGTGCTGACGGCCATCATGATCACGGCCCGGGCCGGTTCGGCCATCGCCGCGGAAATCGGCATCCAACGGATCAGTGAGCAGATCGATGCCCTGCACACGATGCACATTAATCCGATGCGATACGTCGTCAGCCCTAAAATTACGGCGGCGATTATCAGCTTTCCGCTTCTGACTGCCGTATCCGATTTGATCGGAATTTTCGGCGGCTACATTTCCGGGGTCGTGCTCCTGGGCTTGAACGGCAGCGTCTACTGGAACAGCGTCCTGAAATATGTAGCCATGTCCGATATTACGAACGGCTTTACCAAGTCGATCGTTTTCGCCGTCATCGTCGCCACGGTTTGCTGCTTCCAGGGGTATTTCGCTCATATGCGCAAAGACAGCCACGGCGCCCAGGCGGTAGGACTCGCCACCACGTCGGCCGTCGTCGTATCGTGCGTATTGATTTTAATTTCAGACTATGTTGTGACATCCCTTTTGTTGTAGAGAGGTTCCATGGACACGCCGCTTATTGAATTTCAAAACGTTACCAAACGCTTCGGTGATAAAACCGTCCTGGATCGGGTTAATCTGCAGATCTACGAGGGGCAGGTCACAACGATTATCGGACTTTCCGGTTCCGGCAAAAGCGTTCTCCTCAAGCATATCATCGGTCTCATAGAGCCCGACGAAGGCGTCATTCTCTTCCGCGGCAAACCGATTACCGGCGGCAACCACGCGGATATTTCCGAATCCTTTAATCAGATCAGCTACATGTTTCAGGGCAACGCCTTGTTTGATTCCTTAACCGTTTATGACAATATCGCCCTGCCGCTTCGCGAAACGACCACTTTGAAAAAGGCGGAAATCCACCGGCGGGTCATGTCCCGCATTAAGCAGACGGAACTCACTGAAGCCACTTCCAAATACCCGTCTGAGCTTTCCGGGGGAATGCAAAAGAGAGCCGCCCTTGCCCGCGCGCTGATTACCGATCCGCAAATCGTCCTCTTTGATGAGCCGACCACGGGCCAGGATCCCGTCCGCAAAAATGCGATTCTGAGCATGATCGCCCAGTACCAGCGCAAGTTCAATTTCACAGCCGTCCTGGTGAGCCATGAGATTCCGGACGTCTATTTCATCTCCAACCGCATCCTTGCCCTCTACGACCGACAGATCGTCTTCCAGGGAACGCCGGAGGAACTGGAAAATTTCGACCATCCGTTCATGAATGAGGTCATCGGCTCCCTGGAGGCACTGCAGAAGGAATTAACCGGACTGTATTCGCAGCGCCAGTTCAAGGTTCTCAATCACCTGCAGTTGAAGCGGCGAATCGCCGGAGAACCCTATTGTCTGGTAGACTTCCGGCTGGAGGAACTGGGCGCGCTCATCAGCACGGTCGGGCATGAAGCGGCGCAGGAAGCGGTCCGGAACATGGGATTGTACATTGACAAACACTTCGGCACGATCGGCGGTATTTCCACGCGCCGCAATACCAGCGAGATCATCACGATGCTTCCGTACTCCACCCTTCTCGAGACGGAGGGCATCATGAAAAATTTCATTCAGGATTTCAATGACCAGACGATCCCGCTGATCCAGGCGGAATCGTGCAAGTGGGCGGAGGGTAATTCCGTCGCCGTGTCGATCACCGCCGGAATCGCCGAGGGTGTCGCGGAGAGTGACATCGACGCGGTGATCGCGCAGGCCAGGGCTAAGCAAAAAGAAATCGGGCGGATCCAATGCTCCGCCGGGGGAGTGAATGCATGAAGAAATATACTATGGAGACGATCGTCGGCATCTTCGTTGTGATCGGACTGATCTGCGTGGGCTATATGACGGTCAAACTCGGAAAACTGACCCTTTTCGGCGACGACACCTACCCGCTTATCGCCAAGTTCACAACGGTTACGGGTCTGAAGGCGGGCAATCCCGTGAACATTCTGGGCATTAATGTCGGTCGCGTAGAGCAGATTACCATGGACCAGGAAAATCAAAAGGCCGTCGTGGAAGTCAGAATCAAGAAGAATATCAAGATCTATGACGACGCCATCGCCTCAATTAAAACGGAAGGTCTCATCGGCGACAAATATCTCAGCATTGATCCGGGAGGCGGAGGCGAACTCCTGAAACCCAAGGGCGTGATCACGGATACGCAGGCGGCCGTGGATATTGAATCGCTCATCAGCAAGTATGCTTTCGGCGAAGTGAAAAAGGAACAGAAACAGGACACAGGAGGCAAGAAATGAAAACGCGTTGTATTGTATTGGGTCTACTCCTCATGATCTTATTATCCGTGCCGGCCTACGCCGGAGCACCGACCGTTGCCGTGGAGGCCACCGTCAACCGGGTGCTGGACGTCATCAAGGATCCCAAACTAAAAGCACCGAGCGCCAAGGAAGTCATGAAGGAAAAACTCCGCGTCATTTATAAGGATATGTTCGATGAAATCGAATTCTCCAAGCGCACGCTGACGCGCAACTGGAACAAGCTTACCCCTCCGCAGCGCAAGGAGTTTGTCGACCTTTTTGAGCAGATCCTGGAAAAAACGTATCTCGATAAAATTCTGGAATACTCCAATGAAAAAATCGTCTTTTACAAAGAGACCATGCTCTCGGATACCCAGGCCGAAGTTCAATCGAAGGTGATCACGTCCTCCAAGGAGATTCCGATCTTCTACCGGATGTTGCTGAAAAACGGAAAGTGGAAAGTTTATGATGTCGTTGTGGAAAATGTCAGTCTGGTTCAAAACTATCGTAACCAGTTCAATGAAATCCTTGCCAGCAGCACACCGGAGCAACTGCTGCAGACTCTGCGCGACAAAGTAAAAAAACAGTAAGGAAGAGCGGCCGGCTTTAAACGATCGCCGGGGCAGGATATTTTCCCGCAAATGGCGGAATATCCCGGCACCGGCACACCGCCAATGGGCTTTTTTTAGAGAGAGCCCGGAAAAAGTGGATATCCATTCATGAGATCTCGCTTCTTATGGGTTATCGGGTTCATCATCCTGTTTGCGGGATGGACAAATGGCTCCTGTCCGGCCGCTGAACCGGCGCAACCCGGAGATACGAAAATCCTGTCGCCGCAGCCGGCAGCGCCTGAAAAAAAAGCCGCAGCGCCGGCTCCGGCGTCAAAAGGCCCGGAAGACTCTTTGTCCGACGACTACAAGGATGATGAGAACCTCGATTACACAGACGAACCTTTTGCCGAAGAACAAGTCACCATTGCCGATCCGATAGAACCCTTTAACCGGGCCATGAATCAGGTCAACGATAAGATGTACTTCTGGCTGCTCAAACCCGCCGCACAGGGTTATAAAGTCGTCGTCCCGGAACCCGCACGAATCAGCGTGAAGAATTTTTTCTCCAATCTCAAATTCCCCGTCCGCTTCGTCAGCTGCCTGCTGCAGACGGATTTTAAGGGCGCCGCTACGGAAACCGGCCGGTTCGTCATCAACACCGTGTGGGGCATCGGCGGACTTATGGATCCCGCATCGAGCAAAGAATTAGCTCTGGAGCGGCAGGACACCGACCTGGGACAGACCCTGGGGGTTTACGGCGTCGGTCACGGATTCTACATCGTCTGGCCGTTTTTCGGACCGTCCAGTCCACGGGACACGGTGAGCCTCATCGGCGATCAGGTGCTTTATCCGCTTTCCTTCTTGAATATCTGGTACACCTCATTTATCACCAAACCCATCGAGGTTATCAACGCTACGTCCCTGAGAATCGGAGATTATGAATCGCTCATCGGGGCCGCTATTGATCCTTACGTGGCCATCCGCAACGCCTATATCCAGTACCGGATGAAAGATGTGAAAGCCCGCAAGGCGAAGTCTTTACTTTTTAAAAACGGCGACGGCGCAAGCCCTGCGGCTGACGCGCCTCCAAAAAGCTAAACACAAGAGAGGAGAAATCCTTACGAAAAGAATTATTTTCATCATCGCGGCAATTTCATTGCTTCTTGTCCAGAGTACAGCTGCACTGGCGGACGGCATGTTCGGCCCCCCGCAAACCCTTTCCCGAAAATCGGGGGGCCTCAACACAGCCATCGCCTACCGGTATGCCGAAGACACGTTCCAGCATGATACGGCGTTCGTCCTGAGACAACAGCAGGTCTATTCCCACGCGGCCTACGGCGCGGGCGATATCTGGGAGGTCTACGGGCGCATCGGCATATCGGACCTCAGGATATGCGGCGCGTTTGTCTCCACGGATACGGCCACGTCCACGACCAAAACCGACTTTCAAGAAAACTGGAAATTCTTCGGCACGCTGGGCGCCAAGGCATTTCTCCCTCTGGGCAGGATCTTCGGCATCGGCGCCTTTGTTCAGGGAACCTACCATCTGAGCAACTATACGGATAACGTAACCGGCGTCCATAACGGCACGCCCTTTGAAACCGATGTGAAAATTAAGAATCTCTGGGATATCCACGGCGGCATCGGCCTCCAGGCGACGATCCCCTGGAACATCAAACTCTACGGCGGCCCCTACGTCTATTACTCGGAAGCCGATGCGGTTCTAAACCCCGCGGTACCGGGAATCCTTTTCGGTACGGAAAAGGTCTCTGTGCATAACAAGTCGATCGCGGGCGGATTTTTCGGTATCGACGTTCCGCTCGCCAAAGGATTTCGCCTGAACATCGAAGGACAGTTTGCGGACCGCTTCTCAGTCGGATCGGCCGTGACTTACACTTATTAATTCATCAACTCTGATCGTGTATGCGAAACAAAGGATTCGTCATGAAGCGAAGCGCATCAAAACAAAAATCAAAATTAAGAATCGGCGTCCTGTACGGCGGCCGGTCCGGCGAACATGATGTGTCGCTTTGCTCGGCAGCATCGGTCGTTGCGGCCCTCGATAAGAAGAAATACGACGTCATCGCCATCGGCATTGACCGGGACGGCCGCTGGTATGTCCAGGACCGGCCGGAAATCATCCCGGATAAAGCCTTCGGCAAAATCCTGTCTCTGAAAAAACGGGGGCGGTGGCTTGTCAATCACTTTGAACAGCAAAACAAACTACACATTTATAATCTGGAAGCAAAAGGCGAAGAGGTCTTAGTCGATCTGGTCTTTCCCGTTCTGCACGGCACATTCGGCGAAGACGGAACCCTGCAGGGGCTTCTCGAACTGGCCATGGTGCCTTACGTGGGTGTGGATGTGACGGGCGCCGCCATCGGCATGGATAAAGACGTCGCCAAACGCCTCCTCGCCGGGGCCGGCATCCCGGTTGTTCCCTGGATGACCATCAGCAGGGCCGAGTGGCGCAGTTTGCCCCAAAAAATTCTGCGCCGGGCGCAGAATCAACTTGCCCTGCCGCTGTTTGTGAAACCCTTATGCACCGGTTCTTCCGTCGGCATCAAAAAGGTAAAAACGAACAAAGAGCTCGCGCCGGCTATTGATTATGCCTTCCAGTTCGACACGCGCGTCATGATCGAAACGGGGATTGACTGCCGCGAGATTGAATGTGCCGTATTGGGAAACGAACTTCCCGAGGCATCGGTGCTGGGGGAAATCCTTCCGCGCCACGAATTTTATTCCTATGAAGCCAAGTACCTCGATCCGGAAGGCGCTCTGATGAAAATCCCCGCGGAGATCCCGGCCAAACTGGCCGCCACCATTCGCGCCTGCGCCGTTGCGGGTTTCCGGGCCCTCAATTGCAATTCCATGGCCCGCGTGGATTTCTTTCTGGATAAGAAGACCAGCGCGTTCTATCTTAATGAAGTGAACACTCTGCCCGGTTTCACCAGCATCAGCATGTATCCCAAGCTCTGGGCAGCCACCGGTCTTCCCTACGGTCGGCTTCTGGATAAGCTGATCGTTCTGGCCATTTTACGCCATCGGGAAAAATTATCGATCAAAACGGATTGAGCAATCGGTCAGCGTCTCACTGCCGCAGATTACATCGAATGAACGGATTTGTCTGAGAGGAAGAGCCTCCGTTTCTTCCATCAGGGCGGGGGACAAACCGACTTGTAGTAGTCTCCGGGCTCGCAAACGTTACTCCATCCCGCAATGGGCGGAGCGCAGCAGCGCTGGGTCACACAACGCGTAAAGCTGTTCGGTGCGATGGTAACCACACAGACGCCATTTTCCATGTGCGAACTGACGTGAGCTATTTTGCTCGTCTTCATGCCCTTGCCGAAATAGGCATCCTGAACCGTAAACCCGCAATTTGCATTAAAAACGAACTGGTCTCCCGAATTGTCCGGATTCTGAGGCGGTCCCTTTTGGATGGGAATCCCCGGCTCCCGGTCCCAGTACCAGAGATTGACCTGAATCCCCAGACCCGAAGGCACTGCCAGATTGAGCCGGTAGGTCGGGCTTATCCCCGTCGGGATGTCGATCTGGCCCGCCGGAGTCGATCCGGACGGCATGAAGATCTTAACCGATTTGTTTCCGGGCACGGGACAGATACTGCATTGGTGATCGATGAGATTGTTGATCTTGAAAGCCAGGAATCCTTCCTGGCCGTCCAAGATTCCATCGCCGTCCGTATCCGGGTTTTTGGGATCGGTCCCGTAAAAAATGACTTCCTGCCCGTCCGTCAGCCCGTCATTGTCCGTATCCGCTTTAAAAGGATCCGTGCCGTAGATCTCGATCTCTTCGGCATCACTCAGGCCGTCGCCGTCCGAGTCCGGCGCTGGTGTTCCCGCGCAGCCGGCCAGCCATACGGAAAGCCAAACAAGCAGCCCCAAAAAAATAACGCATCCTCTCGGTTTCATATCAGCACTCCTGTAAAAAGGACCTCGAAACGAGCAATCAACGACCTATCTGCTTTCACCTGCGGCGGGAGGTTTGGTTTTCACGGTAAAGACAGCGTTTGCCGGACCGGCAAATTCAATATAGCTGCCCTTTGCGGCATAAACATCGCCTGTGTCGATTGCGCTGTCATAGGTTGCAGTACCCTCCGCCGAGAAGACGATGATTCTGCCCCGCTGGGGTTTAATAAAACTCAAGACCGCATCTTCAGTCGCCGCGCGCCATTCGCTATATCCATCGCCGTTTATCCTTACGAGATTCTCATCGCCTTTGAGCGCTCGGCAACCGGCGGCCGGGCTGTATAACAAATCCGAAATCCATGCCCAGGTGGCTCCGTCCTTTTCAAAAAGAGTCAGTTCCGACTGGTCGCGGACGGAGTCGAAAGGCATCGCCGCGAATTCCGGGGAATCGATCCTCTTGATCCCGCGGAAATAAACATATCCCGGCAGTTCATCGTATAATAAAGATTTCGCAATATGCGACTCCACCGCCATGAGCCCTTCATCGGGGGAAACGTTGCGCCGGACCCAAACCATACCGTCAATAGCGGTTTTCAGGCGCTCGGGCTTTTCCACCGGCTTTATTTTTTGCATAGTCATGGCATCGATCCCGGCCCATGGCGGACTCACCACCAGATAGACTTCCTTCCCGATGCCGGCAAAATAAAAGCGGTCGCCCTGGGCGTCATAATAATAGCCGTTGTTATAGACAAATGAAATTGCCGGTATTTTCTCCTGACCTTTAAAAATGTATACGGTGGCGTTGTTTTTGTCCGCATCAAACACGATCTGACCGAATTTCCCATCGCTTCCGTAATAACCGGCGAAAGATGCATCTTCGGACGGCCATTTCTGAATCTGGGGAGGCACCCGGATGGTTTTTTCCGCTTCGGGAATAAGTTTCTTCTCCACCAGAACCGCATCAAGCACATCCAGCGCTATTTTCATCACTCCGCTTTCCGCGCCGGAGGCCATGACAGCAACCGATATTCTTTTGTCCGGGACGGTGTAAACCATCGAAGAGTAGTTTCCCGTACCGCCGCTCTTGCCCAATATCTGTAAACCGGCCGCGTCATATCGAGGAAGTCCCGTCAGGTCCCAGCCGAGCCCGTAGGAGAATTCTGGGTTTCTCAGCTTGCCCCAAAACGCTGAAGGCTGCGCCTTTTTCATTTCAAGCAGTGATGCTCTCTTCAAGATTTTATTCTTCGCCGAGAAAGTGTCCACAAAACAACAAAGCTCGCCGGCGGTTGATGATAACCCGCCTGCGCCCAGAACGGAAAGCGATTCCGGCGGATGAATCTTTCCCGTTTTAGCATCATAATATAGGGCCACAGGCTTGCCCCGGATATCCGCCACGCCCATACCCGTATCTTTCAGACCCAGGGGCTTAAATATCCGTTCATTCAAAAACGTGATATATTTCTTCTTGCTGATCCGCTCCACAATCATTTCCGTCAGGGTGAATCCGTCATTACAATACACGGCCATCGCTCCCGGATCATGCTTCAGGTGTGCGCGGGCCAACGTAGCGATCGTCTCGCGTTTGATCCTGTCATCGTATTTAAATCCGAACGAATTCGACCCTTCCGTTCCCGGCAGGCCCGATGTGTGGTTCAAAAGCATCCGGACCGTGATTTTTTTATAACGGTCGTCGGCCATCCTGAATTCGGGAAGATAGTCCGCGACCGGCTTATCCAGCGAAATTTTTCCGTCATCAACCAACAACATGATCGCCGTCGCTACATAAACCTTGCTGATCGAACCAATGTTAAAGATTGTCGCCGGTTTGACCGGGATGCTCTTGGCCCGGTTGGCCATGCCGAAGCCTTCAGCGTAAACGACCTTGCCGTCGACCATGATGGCAACGACGGCACTCCCGCATTTGCCGCTGTTGATGGCCTGCCAGATTTCGCTGCGGGCCATGGTAATGGCGCGTTCATAGGAATGATCCGACCTCGCTGTCCCGTCCGCCGCCATTGCAGCGACCAGTATAAAGCTCAGACACACCATCCCGATCATTGTGCTCCTAGACACGACTCCCTCCTTTTCGTTTCCGGACACATTCGATCCGGCACGTTGCGACGTCAGAAGCGTAACTCTACTTGCCAATAAATTAGGACCCTGAAATCCCGAGTCCGAAACTCAGGGTACCGCCTCGCTATTTCCCACTCAGGGTTTTCATCATTGCCCGGACGGCTTTCATCTGGGGAGCGTCCTTCGTCAGGTATACGTCCTTCGCACCGCCGAGATATCCCCACCAGTCAAAACAGCCGTTGGGATTTACTTTATTCTTTTGGGCCTGAGGATAAAGCACGATGATATGATTGGTATTTGCCCATTCATTATACCCGGCATGCAGAACCATCTGCAGGCCAAAGGCCCTGCCGCCCTGGGTCAGATCCTTCCCCCCGGGGTCCCGATTGTAAATCTGCCGGCACCCGTGAAACACGACATGAATCCGGCATGCCTCGCCCTGCTGACAGGATTTGGGAACGTACGCATAACCGAATTCATTCAGACTGGTTTCCCGGACCAGATCTTCCGGATTTGCCGCCGGCGGATCGACAAAGTCTTTTTGAGCAAATTCGATTAATTTTCCGCCGGCGCCCGCCACCGGTGCCGGCGGGTTGAGTGTCCCGTAAATATATTTTAATGCCTCGCCCGCACCATCATAATTGCAGGCCGCGATCCAGGGCGGGCTGCTTATTTCTCCGCATGGGTTGCCATAGTTGATCGTGGGCATGGCGTGTCCCGCCGCCATGTCCTTCTTATAGTGAATGCGGCTTGCCAAAACGCCCGTGCTCAGATACCAATCGTAAACCTTGTCCATAACGGCGGGGCGAACGGTTCTATCCATCGTGCCGCTAAACAGAAACACTTTTTTTGTTTTCAGATTTTCCACCGCGTCGATCCGGTGGTTCCCGGCATAGGCAAGGGCCCGGTCTTTGAGTTCGGCCATGACCCCGGGAGTCAGAAAATCAGGGCGGGCCATGCAATCATTGACGGCTTTCAACAGCTCTCCGCGCGCACAACCGTATGGCCCACCGGCAAAAACGCCGACGCCGGACATGATCCCGGAATAGGCCACAAAAAATTGATTCGCAACCCCCCCCCCGGCAGACAATCCGGAGACGGAGCTCTCCCGGATATCGATATGGTATCGCCCCAGGTTTTCGCGCACGGGTTGCATGTCGTCGGCCGCTGCGCCCCCGGCCGCCAAAGCCGCAATCCATAAAGCCAGGCAGGCGACGAAAAGACGTTTGATCATATTCCACCTCCAGGTTAACCGCGCAAGAAAGCTCCGCTCCGGCTATGGAGCGGCCGCCCAGTACAGCGGCTGAGTCCACGCCTTAATGCCGTTTTTCCCCGTCACGACGACACGAACATAATTATCACTGTCTGCTATCGTATATTCGCCAAAAGGCCCCGCGACGCTCTTCAACAAGCCATCGTTGCCGATGAAACTGACGGTTTCCCCGTTTCTGGATTCGATATAAACCACGCCGCCCGCGTAATCCATTCGGGCAAGCTCCACACCGGTGCTGGCATAAAAATTACCGTTTTCGATATTCTGGCGGATGGCAGCCAGGTCCAGGCTTTGCGCCTGAATCATGATCCATCCCTTGCCGGTTTCCGACAGTTGATGGGCATCGTCGGACGCAACGCCGTACCAGAGCTCGCCGGCCCTGAGCAATCCGTCCCAGAGCGCTTGGGTATCATGGTATCCTTCCGTTTCGCTTTTGGCGTTGTAAATCTCGATCAGGCTCACACCATTGAGCGCCAGAATTTCCTGCAGCGTCCAACCAACAGACCAGACGGGGTGGTTAAGCATGGCGAGAGCGCCGGAATCGATGATCGGCTGGACGAGAGCCGGCGCCTGAAGGCCGCCCGGATCAATTACATCCGTCGCAAACAGCGCATTCAGATGCTTGACACTGGTGGGCGTCACCTCCTCACCGGGAATGACCAGCATTCCCGTAGGAGAAACCGCGTTGGTGATTTTGTTGTGGTCCGTAATAAAGAGGACTTGAAAGCCGATGTCCAGGTACTGCGTCACGGTCTGTTCCGGAGTCATAAATCCGTCGCTGCTCTGATTGGTATGGACGTGCGTACCCGTCTTGAATCGCGGAAGTTCATCCACGGGAACGGCCGTTGCAACGATCATAACATCTGCTGCAATCACCGGGCTTCCTGAAGACGGGGCGGTATCTCCGGCCAGACGGACCTGCAAGTCTTTATATCCGGCGGACAAAGAAAAAGCATAAGCGAAAGCCGTATTTCTCTTTTGGGAATATACGCCCGCTGCCGTCCCTGTGACGCCTCTTCCGCAAAAGACTTGAATGGTGACATTTTCCGGCAGCGGCGCCGGCGCCGCGCCTCCTCCGCCTCCGCCGCAGCCCGCAACAACACCGGAAATCAGAATGATAAAAAATAGCAAGGCATTCTTCAGAACAATTCGCATAGGACCCGGCATGTAACCTCCATTGGGATATTTTCATCAAGCTGCGGCATTAATTTTCGAGACTGTCCTTTGCGCAGGTAATGGCCAGACGCCACGCCGTCCCGTGCAGATTTACCGTCCGCCAGTAGATCACCTTCGCTATCGGCGCTTCCCCCACCTTCCGGTAAAAATCGTAAGAATCCTTCCCATCCGGGGCGGCAACCATCTTGCGGGCCAAAGCGATCACGGCGGGAAAGGACTGATACAGCGGGTCCGTAAAGGCATTACGTCCGATTTGTTTTGCGTCCACGTCATAGATAATCAGGCCGTCGGTCTGCATGAGAAATATTTCTACCGGTAGATTGGATTGAAACGGTCCGATAATGCCGGCGAGCAGATATTCCGGAGCAAAAAGCGCCGCTACCGAACCGTCAAACCGCCGGCCGACGGAAAAAACAGGATGATGAATGACCACCGCCTGGGGCCCTTCGACGGAACGGAACGATCCGCTAAGCACCGGCCGATGCGTTTTGAACAGCTTGACCATGTGCGCCTGCCCGCTGATATCGGCCCCTTCGGACGTCCGATGGGCGGGCGGTTCCACAGCCACCATGATCCCTTTGTTGCTCACGGTTTCGCAGTCGATAATGTAGGGATTCGCCGCGTAAAGTTTCTTAAGAACCGTTCGGGCCTCACTGCCTTTCAAGTCCCGGCCCGACAAATCGCGCGCGCTTTGCCTGAGGTCGGTGTCCACCTTGTGAAGCACCGCCCCGATCTCGGAGTGCATCCGCTCCAGAATCACCTGCAGGTCGTCTCGGGATAGCAGGGTTTTGTGCCGGGTGGTTTTAGGCACGGCCAGTTCTCCGGCAATAATTTTCGCCCGTAACGCGAGGACTTTTTCATAGATGCCGGCCGGAATCATTTTCCTGTTCCGGTCGTTATAAACAAAGCCCACGCCGTTTTCTTTCAGGCCCAAAGTCTTCAGACCTCCGGTGAAGTTACCCTGGACCAGGGAACGGACGCTTTCCAGAACCGCCACATCGATATTTTTGATCATGCTCGTCAGAATAAACCCGGGCGCCTGCGGACTCTGATCAACATCCACGCCGATGGCCAGCCGGTTCATTTCACGCGCCGCCCGAAACACACCCGCGCCCGTCGCGCCCGAGGCATGGTAGATAATATCCGCGCCGTCCTGATACATGCGGGTTGCGATGCGGTATCCCTTGGCCGGATCGCTGAAGGCATGCCCTGTGATTCCCGCGTACTTGGAAAATACGCGGATGCCCGGGCGGACGGCTTCGGCGCCCGCCTGATAGCCCGCCTGAAATTTGCGGATGATTGGATTGTCCATGCCGCCGACAAAGCCGATTTTGCCCGTCTTGCTTTTGAGGGCCGCGAGCGCTCCCACCAGATAGGAACCTTCCTCTTCCCGGAAGGTGAGCCCGGCCAGATTGGCCGCGAGCGGAATGATCCGGCCCTTGCCGTCAACCTTCACGCTATAGTCAATACAGATAAATTTTTTATCGGGATATTTTGCGGCCAGCTGATTGAATGTTTCGGAAAAAGCAAATCCGACGCCGATGATCATGGCCGCATCGGATGATGCCGCATCATTAACGGCCTGATCAAGTTCCAGGTTTCTCTTATGCTCAACGTACACAGCCTTAACGCCCAGTTCGGCGACGGCCTTTTCCAATCCCCGGTATGCCGAATCATTAAATCCGCCGTCTCCTCTGCCGCCGATATCAAAGATCAGCACGACCCTGAGGGGCTTGGAATTTTGCGCGAGGGAAACCTGAACCACGATCAAAGATACAGCAAAAAACAACATCAGCGAAGAAACCACCCGCGTCCATTTCATCATTTATCTCCATTCTTTTGCAATTTATTACCCATGATCACTCTCAGATGATCATCTGTATCTTTGTACCTTGGCCCTTGCACCTTGAACCTTACCTCGCCTTTCCGATGGGAAATCCCTGGCCGCTGATGGAGATGGTCGGATACTGCGCCCGCTTGAATACTTTCTCGGCGAGCGCCGGCACTTCGTTATCCACGTAATCCGCCAGCTCTGTTGTTTTGATGAAGCCCGATTTGCTCTTATCCGCCCGGCCGGCAAGGCCCTCCGCCAAAACGTAAGTGAAGAGCCCATGCCCGTTATAACCTTCGAGCGCTTCCTGTACGGAAGTAGACGCCGAAAGAATCGTCGAGCCGACGGCGCGGCTCAACACCTTCATCGCCGTGTCTTCGCTCATGCCACGGGTCATCATGGCCGTCTGAATGACGTCGCCCAGTTTCCCCGCACTGCATGTATCGATCACAATCAGTTTCTTGGTCGCGGGAATGTTGGCGATCAGTTCTTTGAGCGTGTTCTGGCTCACGGCGTCCGTTTTCAGTCTTGGCGTGGACAGGGAGCCGACATTGGAGGTGATGAGGAAGTACTCCCCGTCGTCGACCGTTCCGTGACTGGCCACGTAGAAGACGAACAAATCGTCGGGATTCAGGCGCTGCATGGCCTGAAGTTCTTTTAAAACGTTTTCTCTTGTCGTCTCTTCCCATGTCGAAAGCTTTTTCACTTCCACCTTCTCAAAAAGGGAAGATGCGCCCTCCCGGAGTGTCATGGCAAATAAAGTTGCGTCGGCAACCGCGTAGTTGAGCTGCAGCTTGGGATTTTTATACTCGTTGATGCCGATGACCAGGGCATAAAGCGAAGGCTTGCCGACGGCTTTAAATGCCGCTGTGATTTCATAAACCGCGTCCGAGCTTTGCATGGTATTGTCAGCATTAAAGGCAATGGCGCGGACGGCGTTTACGCCCGAAACGAGCTTCAGCTGGTAGGTCTTCAGGATTTCGTTTTGAACGGCAGAGAGGACTTTTACGCCGCGTGCGCTGTCGAGCAAAACTGCCGAACCATTGAGGTATAGCCGGATATCGCCGATGCCGCCGCCGGCATCGGTAATCCGAAGCGTGATCGTCCAGTCGCTCTTGTCCGTATTTTTAGGTGGGTTGACGATAGCCACGGCCGGCGGCGGCTTGACGTCCGCCACTTTTTTCAGCTCCGCGAGCGATCCGCCGGAAATCGCCACCTGCACCAGATCGGGACGATAAAAGCTCTCCCGCAATTGCTCGGTGCTGTATTCCCTGCCGCCGACACTGACACTCAGATATTTGTCGCCTCGGGGCGAGGATGTATAGTACCCATTGGCCGTGGTAATGATCCATTCACCGTCTTCAAAATCGATCATCGACGCAATTTCTTCGCCCGTTGCTGCATCCCATATCCTCGTCGAGGCGTCTCCCGCAGAGAAAATCGTCTTGCCCTGAGGGGAGAATTTCGCCGCAGTGCCCGCCTGTGTTGTAACAATATTCCCGTTAAACGCTTTTAAGACGGAGGCCGTGGCCAGGTCCCATATTTTTATTCTCCCGCTCCATCCCGTGGATACGATAGATTTGCCGTCCGGGGAAAAATCGACGGAACCGATTCCGCCAAATTCCGTATGACCGGTAAATTTCTTGACCTCAGTCAGGTTCGCGGCATTCCATAAGATCACGCTGTTGTCGATGGCGCCGGACAAAACGTACCGGCCATCGGGAGAAAAAGAAACGGCATTAATACGGCCCGGCAAAAGCAGACTGCTCTCGCTTCCGGTCGCAGTCGAGACCATCCTCTCCAGGGAGGCTTCCCACAGATGCACGATCCCTCCCCCGCCGCCCGACAGGGCATACCTACCGTCGGGTGAAAACGAAACGGCCACCGGAAAGTCCTTTCGCAGGGTCACCTCTCGGATGATTCTTCCTGTTGCGACATCAATAATTTTCATTCCGGACGGTTTCGGCTCAGATAACAAGCTCAGGGTCAAAGAAACGTTTGCGCACAAAAGATATTTTCCGTCGCGGGAAAAAGCCAGGGAAACCGTTCCATCGTTATCCAAGGTTCTCAGTTGCTGCCGGGTGGCCATGTCCCACAGTCTGACCCCTTTGGCGCCGGAGGCGAAATATTTTCCATCAGGCGAAAATGCGGCGGCAACGGTGAAGCCCATGCCGCTTTCATGATTAAACGTTTGTATTTTTTTCCCTTGTCCGATATCCCAGAGGGTAAAAGAATTGAAGCTGCTGGCGATGACGTACCGGCCATCCGGAGAAACGGCTATCTGGCCTACCGCCGGAGCTTTTTGCCTGATTTCCCGGGCCAAATCCGTTCCTTTGCCGGTGAGCACAGGCGTCGCCGCGCAAGAAGATAGAACAAGCGCCAAACATCCCATCAAGATTGTTCGATAAACAGACATGTCCGCTCCTTTGCGTCATTGAAGAACAAGGGGACTTGCCACCTTTAGATGGTTGCAACCACCGCTGAAGGGTGGCAAGCCCCCTTGTTCTAACGGTGCGGCACCTTAACTGAATGCCCTGTCATCCATCGGCATATTTATTTTATGGTTATTTTTTTGTCTTCACGACCGCCGTTCCTTCGGAAAATTCCGCGGGAACATCGGCTTGCCCCTGCGATGCCGCCTGAATTTTGATGCTCCGGGTTTTGATCCCGATGTCCTTCGACCTCGTTTTGACGGCATAGACACTGCCTTCGTCTTTTAACTTCAAATCGCCCAGTTGCGTGACGCTGGCATAAATGATGATGTTTTCCTCGCCAAAGGGCGGGTTCACTTCGAGTTCGAATTTATCATTCCCGGACGGGATCTCGTAAACCACACCACCCTGAAAATAATTGTCCTGACGGTAAGGATTGGGCAGGAGCTGCAAATGGTTTTTCGCCGCATCGCGGTAAATCACCCGGGCGAAAAACGGCTTGTTCCCTTTGAGGTAAATCCTGATTTTTTCACCGGCGCGATAGTTGGGCTTATCCGTCCAGACTTTCACCGTCAGCGGCAGAGACGGATCATCGGTAACAGCGTCTTTGGCCTTTGCAGCCGCCTTTTTCATCGCCTTTTCATCCGGAACGACTTCAGTCTTGATTTTGATCTTGTAGCAGTCGCCTGCCGCCGGATCTTTATACCAGCCTTTTTCCAGTTCTTCGATGACGGTCACCGTTGCATTGGCGTAAGCGGCCACGAGATCTTTCTGAAGTTCGAAATCTTTCACTTCAGTTGCGGACGACACATAGGTCTTGACCGTTTCGACGGCATTGCGCTTTGCTTCGGTCAGGGCCAGGGTTTCCGTCTGCTTGCGTGATTTATCATCCCCCATGCAGGCGGAGCCTTCCGCAACCTTAATCGTGGATTGCGTGGCATAGAGCGGCACGCCGATCAAAAAAAGACCAACGATTAGAAAATAAACTATTTTACGCATAGAACCTCCCGGGCAGTTTAATCCCGCTTTGCGGGACGATCGTTAATTCTCCGCAGCGAGCTGCGCAACAACGACGTTCATTTCATACCTCGACAGCTTTCTGCGAGGTGGCTGATTTGACCTTGAACATGATCTGCGGAAAATCCGCTCAAGTGAAATCGGCATCGAAGCATCGATTATTTGTTTATACCTTTTTGCAATTTCCGGCAACTGGTCTTCCACAGGGGCCTTTGCCCAGCTGGAAAATTACCACTGCCTTCTTGAGGCGGTTTGTGCCGGTCTTCCGGCCGGATCGGCCGCATTTGCAGTCAATCGGAAAAAAAATTTGACGGATTGACGGAACTGTCCTATATTTTCCCAACTGAAGCGCCCCTCCGGTAAACAGGCGCCGGCGTGATACCAATAAGCGAGGTAAAAAAATGAAAAAAATACTTTATTCCGCATTGATTGCCCTGGTCATGTTATCAGGATTAGCCATCAGCACCGTGGCGGTTTATTCCAATCCGCCGGAGCCTAAATGCGTCTGCGCCGAATGCGGCAGGCCTTGCGGCAGCGGCCACGCGTCCAATTGCTCATCCAAATAGGATCGGCCATCACTTTTTCCGGCCCCGGAACGTCGCAGACCCGTTCACGCTTTTGATCCCGTATCGCCGGGAAGGATAAAGAACGGTTTCTTTTTTATTTAAGGCAGCCCTCTACCGGTAGTACCTGGCCTGGATTTCAAACAGGCGGGCATATATTCCGTTTCGGGCAACCAGTTCTTCGTGCGTCCCCGACTCGGCGATTCCGCCGCCCTCCAGCACATAGATGCAGTCCGCCATGCGAATGGTGGAGAAGCGATGACTGATGAAGATGACGGTGCGGCCCCGGGCCAATTCCCGCAGGTTCTCAAAAACCGCGGCTTCGGCTTTGGCATCCATGGAACTCGTCGGCTCGTCGAGAACAATGATTTGCGCGTCGCGCAGGAAGGCCCGCGCCAGCGCCACCTTCTGCCATTGGCCGATGCTCAGCTCCGCCCCGTTGCCGAACCATTTGCCGAGCATCGTTTCATAGCCTTCGGGAAGCCCGGCGATAACGTCATCGGCGCCGGAATACTTGGCTGCCTCAACAATCTTCTCGTCATCGGGCGCAAGCCTCGTGTTTCCCATCCAGATATTTTCGCGGACCGTCATCTGGTACTGGACATAATCCTGAAAAATGATGCCGATTTCACGGCGCAAGGCGGTCGTGTCAAAACTGCGTAAGTCCATACCGTCCACCGTGATTTTCCCGACTGTCGGGTCATAAAGCCGGCACAGCAGTTTGACCAGGGTTGTCTTTCCCGACCCGTTTTCTCCGACGAGGGCCACCACCTGACCCGGGCGAATGTTGATGTTGACATCCTTGAGGACCAGCACGTCTCCCGTCGGATACCGGAAACTGATCTTATCAAAAACGATCCCTTTCTTCATGGGCCTCGGAACCGGCGCGGGGCGTGCCGGTTCAATGATGGTGGGTTTCAAATCGAGAAAATCATAAAAATTGGAAAGAAACAGGTTGTCTTCATAGAGACTCGCCAAACCGTTCAGCATCTCCTTCAGATAGCCCTGCGCCCGCTGAAAGGCCTGATAGTACATCACCATGTCCCCCAGAGTCATCATCCCCTGCACCGTCCGGTAGGCAATAAAGGCCAGGGAACCGAATACGGCAATGGTTGCAAAAGCCTCAGCAATTAGCTCCGTCAGGGCATACTTGAAAGCAATGCCGATTTTTTCCTGCCGGAGCAATCGGCGCAGATCACGAAAACGCTTAATAAACAGGGGGCCCAGGTCATACAGCCGGACTTCTTTGGCATAGTACTGACTGGTAACGAGCCAGTTGAAATACGTTGCCGCGCGATCGGTGACTGATCGGTCGGACTGCCATTGAAACATCCGGTCCGCATATTTTATGCGGAAAAATAGTCCGGGAACCAGGGATGCACATAATACTGCGGCAATTCCCCAGTGGACGGAAAATAACAGCGTTGCAATCCCGACCAGGGTGACGCCGCTCTGGATGACCTGGATCAGGCCATTGAGAATACTGGTCGGACGATGCGGAGCTTCCTGCTGGGCTCGGTGCAGGGTGTCGTAGAAGTCGGCATTTTCGTAATACTCGATGTCCAGGGCAACGGACTTGGCATGCAGCACATTCTGAACATGGTCGGTAATGATCTGGGCCTGGGCCTGCCCCACCACTTTCGCCGCCGAAGCCAGCAAAACAGCAGCCAGGGCCGAAGCGCCTAAAAGACCGATGAGCGTGAGGATATGACTGTAGACGATGTCCTTGCCCGGCGACGTAATGCCCACCGTTATCGCATCCACCACGAGCTTCATGAGGTAAAGCTGCACGAGCGGCAGGGCGGCCTGCACCACCAGAAGCGCTATGCTTAAAAGCGCCCAGCCGGGAGCGGCCCTCCATAAAAGCGCGAGCGCCCGTCGCAGGTAAAGTTTCTGAGGTTTTTTCGGATTCAGGGACATTGCGGTTATTCAGACTTTTGCAAGGTTTTTGCTCTCAAGTTAGCCACGGCGCAAAAGTAGGGCGTGGCGCCATCCATTTCACCCGTTTCGAGATGAGCGTGGGCGGGACACCACAGACAAAGGTTGACGAGCGGACACACACGGCAGCTTTTGATAAATTCCTGCCGGTTGGAACGCATGTCCCGAACCTTCGGAACAAAATTATTCCAGGCATCGGCCAGGCTGCCCGCTTTGAGATCATAAAGCGTCGGCGGCGCCCATAAGGATGAACACAGCCGGAACCTCCCGTCGTAACTGATATTGAAGCTGCCGCTGCCTGCACCGCAATGGAACAGGTGGTTGCACCCGAAATGCGTAAATTCCTCATTGATCAGCGTATCGCAGTTCTTCTGCATGACCTGCATCCTCTCTTTGTCCGCCTGCTCCAGCGCGATGATTTGTTCCGGCGTCAGACGTTCCGAGATGATGTCCTTATTGCGTTTGGGGCTGCCGTCAAAGCGCAGATGCAACTGCGGATCAAAGCGATAGAAATCTTTCGTGTAGGTGCGGCAGAAATCGGCAATGGCGTCCTGCTCGCGAAGATTGGATTGGATCGCCATCGCCTTCAGGCGGATGCGCACGCCGCTCTCCATGAGAAGATTCATCCCGCGCATGAATTTGTCGAACGTGCCGGGGCGGCGCGTAATACGCTCGTACGTTTCCCGCGTCACACCATAAACGGTTATTTCGATATCGCGCGGCGGATGCTTCCTGAAGAGCGCGACGTGTTCTTCGTTGATTAAAGTGGCATTGGTAAAAACGGAAACCAGCAGGCCCTTGCGCCGCAGTCCGGTGTAGATCTCGGCAAAATCGGGGCGCAACAAGGGTTCGCCGCCGGTGATGAGACACCACATGGCGCCGAGATCAACCGCCTGTTCCGCGATCGCGTCGATTTCAGCAACAGAGAGTTCATGTGCCTGCGCATCCTGATCGCCCGCCGGCACGTTGATGTAACAATGGCGGCAATCGCAGTTGCAGCGCGCCGTGATCTCGATATCAAACGAAAGCGGAGCGCTCTTGGCTTTCAGCCTCTCCCAGAGCGGAAATTCTTTGATCTCGATTGCATGAGACTCGGGCATGATATAATTCCTTAAGTCATTCTATTGGAGAGGAGCGGAAGACGTTCGCAGCAGGCTCACGCGTTCTTCCTTTGACGGATCATCCTTTTGCAAAATGTCTTGGGCCTTCCTTTGCAGCAAGACAGTGAGTCCCGCGCCGCGGTAACGTGCACTCACAAACGACTCGTCCACCCGCCATCGACCGGCGGCCGTGCGCGAAAGCGTCATCCAGGCGGCAGGCTCAGGCGAACCGTTCAGGTGCAAAAGCAGTGTCCAGCGCTGCACGGGGCGTCCCCGCCAATCCTTTTGCACGCTGAAGGTTTCCGGCGACAGCTGGCGATAGACAGCATCGCCCAGGGCGGGCATCGGCAGGCGCACCCTGTAGGACATTTGCGGATGAGCAACGGCCAGCCATATCCTCATCATCCGCCGGTAAAAGGCGTTCGCCTGCACTTTCGGCAGCAGGTCCCGCCAGGCCAAAATGATCCGCAGCCGCAGTTCAATCATTTTAAGCCGCAGGGCAAAGTAAAGATAAAGCGGCCACGACGGTGATGTGGGTTGAAACGGCACCGGTTTGCCTCGGCGCTCGATGGCCACGACGACGCCCAGCAGGTTCTCGTCAAAGGTGGGACCGTCGCTCTCGTCGGGTGTGCGGTCCTGCCGGGTGACAATGTAGGCGCGTCCTTCTTCCGCCCCCCGGGCCGCGACACGGTGGCAAAACAGATGGGTGGGCCGCCGGCAAACGACAACGTCACCCACCACGACATCGGCCGCAGCGCACGACTGGATTCGCAGAATGTCCCCGGGACGAATGGCCGGATACATGCACGTACCATCGGCGCGAAACGTTACGCCATCCCGGTCGGCCAGAACCCGGCCGATGTCCAGAGAAGCCCCGACGAGGCTCTTTGTTGCCTGATTTTTTTTAAAGACATCCTGAGACATAAACCGGAATCCCTAAAATGCCCGGGTGATCCGAAAAAGCGGAAGCCACCCGATTGTTCATTCTATAGTTTGGCCACGAGAATGCCGCGCCGTGTCAGCTCGCTTGCAAAGCCCAGCACGTCGGCTTCGAGTTCACCGGGCGAGCCCTCAAACGTTTCCGCCAGCAGCGCCGCCACTTCCCTCAGAGTCCGTTGCCCGTCCAATTTTTGCCAGATGGCCTGCCCGGTCTCATTGAGCGTATAGAGCTCATCCTCCTCGTCGCCGATACCGGCAACCAGGGGAATAATTACAACTTCACCTTCGATGGTCCTCGCCACCACGTTTTCTGAGCATGCACATACAGCATCCAGGTTGAGCTGGGTCGCCATAATCTCGCCCCTTTCCCGACTAATGCTCCGCCGGTCAACATCCGCAACCGCCGTACACCCGCAGCTGCGGGTATACGGCCTATTGCAGACCAACGGCTATGAACTGTAACAATTATAACAGGACGGCTGCGGTCCCGTTACGCAATTGGAAGAACCCCGCGACGGCCCGGAGGATGGGGGGTTGGTGCAGCTCTTACAGCCCATGAGTACGGTTTCTTCGGGTTTGCTTCTCACCAGAGCAATCAGTTCCGGCTTCTGCCACTGTTTGTTGTCTTTTTTCATTTTATTCCTCTTCTGTCATGTTACAAATTCAATAAATACCTGTTGTTGATTGACGCTAAAACGCTTATTCTTCTAAACGCTCACCACTGATTCTTTCCCGCCAGTTCATCACCTCCCATCCATATTCGTTTTCGCCGAGCCAACCAATATAACGTGCCTGGGCGTGTGCCGCCTCACATAAATACTCAACCGGCGTGTCCAGCGTTCCATGCTCCGTCCAGGATTTTGCCGGGCATTGTTCACACAGCCCCTTAAGAAAGCATCGCGCGCAGCGCCGCAGATATTCAGGATTAGTCGAGGAGAGATCACAGATTCGGGAGAATCGGGACAGGGCGTCTTTCAGGCCGGCGGATTGGCCGCCGGTTTCAGATGCGCAAGCGCCGGGAACAGACTTTCCTTTCTGAGCGGAGGAAGATACGGGAATCAAGTTGACCGTCCATTCCGGTGCACGGATTCCCATGCACGGCTGGGCGCATCCGTAAGCATCGATGCACAGGCTGCATCCTGCACCGCAAGCCAACAGTTTGTCTCCGGATGTTCCCATAAACCTTGAGGCAAATTCCTCCATGCTTCGTTTGTACTTTACCACATCGCGTGTCAGGATTTCCAGAGAATCACGCGGGGTCAGACGAAGCGATTGAATGCAGGCGTTCCTTTCCTCGTCGTCGCGTCGATTCCGCAAATCAAGCGACACCACATAACTTGGCAGCCGTCCGGTCATCCGCGGGATGGTTCCGGCCCAGGCTTCAAATTCGGCCACTTCGTTTTTGTTTTGCGGCAGGATCACCCATTTCACGGCCAGCGGAACCTTGCGTTCCAGCAATAAATTGATGCCGCGCTGAAACCGGGCGAAGGAACCGGGGGAACGGGTCACGGCTTCGTAGGATTCCCGATGCATGCCGTACACAGTTATTTCGATCTCCGCGAGCGGCGGAATGCGCACAAAGAGATCGGCAAGTTCCGGCTTGACGAGACAGGCGTTGGTAAACAGCAAGACCTTCAGGCCCAGCCGGCGCGCATAAATGTAAAGCTCCTGAAAATCTTTCCTCAGGAGCGGTTCTCCGCCGGTTACGCGCACTTGGAGGCATCCCAGGTCGGCGGCCTGGCGTAAGAAACCCTCGATCTGTTCCGTCGTCATTTCGCGGGCCTGCGCCTGTGCATCGTTTGCCTCGCGGTTGATGCAGCAATGAATGCAATTATTGTTGCACCGCTCGGTCAATTCCAGGTCCAGTTGTTCGAAGCGCGGCCCGGCCTTTTTCGTGAGAGGCTTCCGGTCCAGCGGACGCCTCACCACATACGTTGAATCCGTCATGTTACACCTGATGATCCTTTACTCCACGCCGGGATGAACCATCCTGCCTGCAAACAGAATGACCCTCAAACCTGTCATCATAGACCCATGTTTGCCCTGCACAGTCAAGCGCGGATTTCTCAAAAGCCGGGATACCTTCATGGCATGCCTTTGAAGCTATCGGCTATTTTTTCAAACACCTGCATGGTTTCGGGGAAGATCGCCTTGGGCGTGCTCAGGTGCAGCACGTAAAAGCCCGTTTTGGCCGGCAGGACATATTGTTTCTCCTTAAGGCTCATGCTCTCGTCCGACTTACTCTGCGGGTGCAGGTACACCAGGCGCTCGCGCGCCAGTTCAAAGCCTTTGCGCCCGCCGATGGTTATTTCTCTGACCGGTTCGTAATTTTCCCGCGCGCTCCTCGTCTCGCCGAGCACGTTTGCGGAATTCCTTTTCATGAAGTCTCTGTAACCATTGAAATCCTCATTATCCGCGGCATAATAGGAAACAAAAATAGAGGCAGACCCCTTCACAAGCTGTATCTCATATATCTTGTAGTCCTCATCTTTGTCTTTGTCCCGTATCAGCTCCCAGTTTGCCGGAATGTCACAGGAGAAATAATTTTGATCCATGGTATAGCGCTGATCGGGCTCCCCGGCTGTCACACAGATGGTCACGGCGAAAATGGCCGCCAGAAAACTGATGATCCCCACCAGCGCCTTTTTCATTTTACGATGCGGTCGCATAAAATTCTTCTCCTGCCTGATCATCATACCCTTGAGGATGCAATTACTGAACCGCCCGGACGTCCAGTTGATATCCATCAGGAATAACAATGGAGACCACGACTTTCCGATTCACGTTTTCGTTGCTAAAGGACTTCATGAAGACGGACTGAGAATAAATAGTTTCCCGGACTGGCTTGTCCGAAGGACAGAACATCATTGTCTGCATCATCCTCGCGTCAAAAAAGTATTGATCATGCCAGCCGTCG
>Ga0351840_1021_pt1 | contig 28995 bp, 31 predicted proteins | sample BONcelHFGM3001E5_FD_206883 | JGI IMG/M metagenome (GOLD analysis project Ga0351840, IMG submission 206883) | Enriched cells from coal bed in the Powder River Basin, Montana, United States - BONCAT cells FGM rep1 HSBNCT.FGM.300.1.E5 ... | reverse complement strand
CCAGACAGGTGATGACGGACGCTGTTTCTCCCGGCACATTGATCAAAATGGAGGTGGTCGATCCCCCGTACATGGCGCCGTTGTAGATGCCCGCCAGCATGATGATCGCGCTCGCGGTGGGCAGCTGAAACGTCAATGGCAGTAAAATGGATATCGCGCCGACCGGACCGATCCCGGGAAGAACACCGACCAGTGTTCCCAGGAGGCAGCCGGCAAATAGAAGCAAAAGGTTATGAAATTCGAAGGCAACAGACAGTCCGTAGAATAAGCCGTTTAACGCGTCCAAATCATATGACTCCGTTTACAAAGAAAAATTAAAAACTCCAGATGCCTCTTGGCAGCGGCGTTTTAAGGATCAGAAAAAACAAACCATAACTGAAAGCGACCGCCAGCGCAGCTCCGACAACAGCCGTCCAGGCTTTCATAGAAGTCAGGCGAAACAAAACAATCATCAAAGCACTGGTGGCAATCAGATAACCGGCCCACGGCAGCAAGAAAATATACACGGCTAGAAATGCCGCAGCCAGAACGCTTTTTTGCCAGTGGAGCTGATGCCACAAATCCGCCCAGCGCACCTTGATCGATCTGTTTTGATAAGCCATGCCGAAGAGAATGAGACTGAAGGCAAGCATAAGCAGGCTGATCCAGAAAGGCATAAAGCCGGACTGGGGATTGCTCACGGAACCGACCCCCAGTGCCAGCGATGCCGCGAGGACAAGAGCCGCCAGCAGAAAAAGAATCAGGCTGCTCGCCATGTTGCGTTGGTCCACTTTGTATATTCCTTGGGTCGTCATGCCCCGCGAGATTATTCCGGCAGGGTTGCCGCTTCTTTGATGGCGCCGGTTGCTTTTAAATGCTTGTTAATGACTTTCCAGTGGTATCTTAAAAAAGCATCAAACGCTTTACCGTCATAATAAACAGGGATCATGTTGATTTTATCGAGCGCATCAAGATATTCCTTATTTTTTGCGGCCGCCGCAAAAGCCTCCCCGAGCTTTTTGGCGATGGCGGGATCGATGTCGGAAGGGGCAACAACGGCAAAGACCGCGTCATTGGCAAAATTGTAACCCAGTTCTTTCAGCGTGGGGACGTCCCGAAATTTCGGCGACCTTTTCTCGCTGATTACGGCAAGCAGTCTGGTCTGGCCCGATTTGACAGACCCGACGAGCTCCGAAGTGAGAGAGGCAAACTCGACATGACCACCCATCACCGCTGTCAGCGCCTCCATGCTTCCTTTGTACGGAACATGCGTGATCTGCAATCTGGCTTTCCCGGCAATCTCTACCACCGCGGCATGCGTGGTGCTGCCTACACCGGTGGTTGCATATTTAATCTTGCCCGGATGTTTCGCGGCATCCGCCACCAGGTCTTGGAGCGTCTTCCAGGGCGCGTCGTTTTTGACAACGATACCCAACTGCGGTTCGGTAAAACCGATGATGGGACGGAAACTCGCGAAAGCTTTGAACGGCACCTGCTGCTGCTGACTTACCCGGATCAAAACCGAGCTGGGCGTGCCGCAGAGCGTGTACCCGTCATGGTTCTGGGAAAGCAGGGCGGCCAGCGCCACCGTCCCCGTTCCGCCGGGTTTGTTTTCGATCAGGACAGGCTGCCCCAGAATCTTTTCTGCCGACCTCGCGAGCGCCCGGGCACTCAAATCCATGCTTCCGCCCGGGGCAAATCCAACCAGGATGGTGACGGGCCTGTCGGGATAAGCCGCGCAGGCCCCGACCGCGCCCATAAAAGAAATAACGGCAAAAAAAGCGGCCAGCGCCGCGATAAACCAACTGTTCTTTTTCATTGAATGATCTCCCCAATAGAAATGTTTACGCGGCCGGAAGTATAGGAATCTTCGGGGATTAAGTCAATTATTTTATCACCGATCCGGGTCGCTTAAACGACCTTTTATTTATTTGCTTGACAAGGAACAGGCAAACGCTCTATGACATTAAAGCTCAACTTTAATGTTTGGAAGGACGGATGAAACTGAAAATCGGTGAAATTGCCAGGCGAAGCGGCGTTCGACCTTCGACGATCCGTTATTACGTGGGGGAAGGACTCCTCCCCAGGCCGGAAAAAATCAATGAAAAAATGGCGTTTTACGATGAGGTTTGCATCGACAAACTGCGCGCTATCCAGGAGCTCAAAGAAAAGCGCTACTTTCCGCTTTATCTCATCAAAAACATTTTGCGCCGTATGGACGAAGGTCTCTCTCTGCCGGAAGCTGAAATGGTGGAAAATGCCGTCTTCGGTTCCAAAGATAGCATCGGCCGCGGTCTGGTTAACCGGCAGGCTTTTCTTGAGGCTACCGGCATGACGGAGAAAGAGTTAAGGCAGGCGGAGAAACTGGGTATTCTGATTCCCTACACGACCGGCGCGGATGAACCGATTTATAATGATGATGATGTCCGCGTAGGACGCGACGGCATCAAACAACTTTCCCGATTGGGCACGGATCTCGGCGAACTGTCGTTCATGGTGCAACAGGGCAAAAAAATCGTGGAGAAAGAAATGGCGCTCCGACGTAAAATCGTGGCCGGAAAATCCACCCGCGAAAACATTCTCATCACGTCGGAACTTACGCGCATCGGCAATTTTTATCGTGATTATATCCTGCGACGCCTGTTCCAGAAACAGGTGGAGCAAAATATCCAGAAAAGTCTGAAAAAATCAAAAACCAAAGCCGCGAATATTCGACGGCAAAAATGAACCTGAGGAGGCATGTATGTTTAAGACAGCGATTACGGAAATGTTCGGCGTGAAATACCCGATTATCTGCGGAGCGATGATGTGGCTTTGCAAACCAAACCTGTGCGCGGCGGTTTCCAACGCCGGCGGCATCGGCAACCTGACCGCGGGCAATTATGAAACGGCGGATGAATTCCGCGCGGCAATTCGGGAGACGCGCAAACTCACCGACAAACCTTTTTTTGTCGCGATCACCCTTTTGCCGTCAGTGCGCATTACGCCGGAACACCATAAGATGTATGTAAAAATATGCGCCGAGGAAAAGGTGGCCGGCATTGAATTTTCCGGCACGCCGCTGGATAAGGTGGCCGGTATGGAAGCCGTCGATATGTTAAAGAATGCCGGCGTAAAAATGTTTCATAAAGTCGGCGCGGTCCGGCATGCCGTGCACGCGGATAAAATCGGATTTGACGGCATTTACGCGGCGGGCATCGAGGAAGGCGGCCATCCGCTCAATGACGATGTGACCTCAATGGTGCTCACACCACGCATCGTTGACTCGGTCAAAATTCCCGTTGTCACCGTAGGCGGCATCGCGGACGGCCGAACGATGGCGGCAGCGTTGGCGTTGGGCGCCGAAGGCGTGATGATGGCCAGCCGCTTCATTGCGACTAAGGAATGCGAAGTACACGACAACGTCAAGCAGGAGCTGATCCGCCGGCAGGAATTCGATACGGTGATCTACGGCAAGTCCATCGGCCTGCAGGGACGCGGCCTCAGGTCCAAAGTCATCGAAGAAGTGCTGGCCATTGAAGCGCGCCATGGCGGATTCGAGGAACTGATTCCCCTGCTCTCCGGACAGAAGGTAAAAGAAGCCTGGGAAACGGGCGATTGCGATTATGCTCCGCTCATGGTCGGCCAGTCCATCGGCCTGATTCACGATATCCCCACCTGCCGGGAATTGCTCGAGAGAATGGCTGCCGAAGCCAAAGCGTGCTCGGCCCGAACAGTAAAGCTTTGCGGCAATTAAATCAATAAAAGTCGATAAGACATAAATCATAAGGAGAAACCATGAAAACACGAATTACTGAAATGGTCGGGATCAAGGTCCCGATCGTGCTTTCCGGCATGAGCTGGATCAGCACGCCGAAGATGGTCGCGGCGGTATCCAACGCCGGAGGCCTGGGCATCCTGGCGACGGGGCCGTTGTCGAGCGAACAAACCCGCCAGGCCGTCCGGGAAATCAGGTCGCTCACGGACAAACCCTTCGGCGCCAACGCGTCGCTGATGTTTCCGGGAGCGGCGGAAAACGCGAAAGTCCTTCTGCAGGAAAAAGTGCCCGTGATTAATTTCGCACTGGGCAAAGGCGACTGGATTGTGAAGGAAGCCCATAAATACGGCGGTAAGGTTTTTGCAACCGTGGTCAATCTGAAGCATGCGAAGCGCGCCCAGGATTTCGGAACGGACGCGGTCATTGCAACCGGCCAGGAGGCGGCGGCGCACGGTGAAGACGTCACCTCGCTGGTTTTGATCCCGCATCTGGCTGAAAATCTGAAAATCCCAGTCATAGCGGCGGGCGGTTTTGCCGACGGCCGGGGCATCGCCGCGGCGCTGGCCCTCGGTGCCGAAGGCGTCGCCATGGGAACGAGGCTCATGACCACGAAGGAAAGTCCGCTGCATGAAAACTATAAGAAGCTGGCCCAGGAAAAAGAAGTTTATGACACGCTGTTCTCCAAACGCTTCGACGGCATTTTATGCCGGGTAATGAAAACCGATGCGGCGAAAAGAGCCGTTAAGAAGGGATTGAGCTGGCCGGCGGCCTTCTTCAACTCTCAAGAAATCGCCAAACAGGTCAACGTGCCCTACTTTAAACTGTTTTTAGGCGTGCTGGCGTCCGGCTATTCGAACGCGAAGCAGCTGGCGTTTATGGCCAATGCTTTCAAGGCCATTAAGGTGGCCACCGAAGACGGCGATGCAAAAACGGGCGTCCTGCCGGTGGGCCAAGTGCAAGGCTTGATTCATGATATGCCAACCGTCGCGGAACTGTTTGATCGCATTGTCAAAGAGGCAAAAACCGCGCAGGCGAAGGTCAATGCGGCGCTTGATTAATCCGGCATTGCCGAAAACCGCCAAAAGGGCTATGATGCGTCCATAAAAAATTGAAGGGAGTACTTTTATGTCAATCGCATCGGTAGTAGAAAGTATGAAACAGCAAGTCGGGAAAGAGGTCTTCGTTTCCGATTGGACCCAGGTAACCCAAGAGCAGATAAACAAATTTGCGGACGCCACCATGGATCATCAGTGGATTCATGTGGATGTGGAAAAAGCCGCCAAAGGACCGTTCGGGCACACCATAGCCCACGGCTTTCTGACGCTGTCGCATCTTCCTTTCTTCAGCTACCAGGTCCCGCTGAAATTTGAAGGTGCCAAAATGTCCATTAATTACGGCCTGGACAAAGTCCGGTTTCTCAACCCGGTGGCTTCCGGCTCAAAAATCCGCGACCGGATTGTCTTGAAATCACTGGAAGAAAAACCGGGTAACCGCCTGCTGATGACGCAGGTTCACACCATTGAAATCGAAGGGCAGGACAAGCCGGCGTGCATCGCCGAAGCGCTTGGAATGATTTTCTTCTAATGGCCATTCCGGTTCAAAGCATTGCCCTTCAGTGGCATCGTCTTTAACCGCTTGCCCTCGCGTCACATCGCGCCACCGCCAGGAGGTCAGGGTAATTTAAAAACGTCATTTTTTGACTTGAGAAAGCGGTGGCCGGCTCTCGCCGTTCACCGCTTTCTCGTTAAATTGCTTTCTGAATGCTAGTGTAGCGCGTCGTAAAATTCCTTTACAGAGGTTCAGAACACGTTACGCGAGAACAAGGGGTTGCAACCCCTTGTTCTATGCAGATTTACAATCATCACCGATAAACAGCACAAAAAAGAACTATGAAACGAAGCGTTAGGCGCACAACACCAGATCCTTCACCCGTGACGCCGTCGTTGAAAAGAAAAGAGGATTCTCTCATGGACCGTAATATCTATAATCGCAATATTCTGCCTCAGGTCTCCGAGAAAGTTCCCTCTTTTCTCGGTGCACCCGTCATCGGTGATCCGTCGCAGCTGTGCAACTATGATGCGGTTTTTATGGGCGTACCCTGGGAAGGAAGATCAACGTGATGCGATCACCTGCGCTGCGCTGACGCCCCCGAAGCCGCCCGTAAGGCTTCCATCCGTTATGGCGGCTTTCTGCCGGAATTGGCAATGGACATCTTCGACACGCTTAGCATCGGTGATTTCGGCGATGTGGAGGTCAACCGTGAAAGCGCCGGGGAAACCTATGCCCGCATTGAAACGAAGGCCAAAAACATCTTCCGGAGCGGGGCCGTTCCAGTCACCTTTGGCGGCGATCACGGGGTAACCTTCCCGATGATCAAAGCTCTGTCTGAAATCTCCGGCGGACCGGTGGGGATTGTCCATCTGGACGCCCATTTCGACAATCTCCCCTTTCCTGAGGGCGATATTTTTGCCAGGTGTTCTTTTGTACAGAGGCTGTATGGTCTGGAAAGTTTTGCTCCCGGGAAACTTGTCCATGTCGGCATCAGAGGTCCACGCAACACGCGTATTCAGTACGAAATGGCCAGGAATCAAGGCTCGATGATCCTGACCAGCCACGAGGTCAGGCAAATCGGCATCGAGGCTGCCTTCCAAAGGGTGCGGGAGGTTGCGTGGAAGCATACCCGGGCGGTTTATGTCACCGTATGCAGTGACGTGATCGATGCGGCCTACAACCCGGGAGGACCGCCCGACTCTCTGGGATTCACCCCATGGGAACTCTCTGATTTCCTGTACCGTTGCGGCAAAGCCGGCGTCGCCGGCTTCGATTTCATGGAAGTTTACCCGTCTCGCGACCCCAACGGAGTCTCCAGCCACATCTCGGTCTGGATGGCCCTTTATCTTCTGGCCGGGATGGCCGTCAACCGATCAGGCCGATAATGGATTCATCAAAGAAGCGAAGTGGCGCTCGATGCCTTTCAGGACGCTCTGGTTACTCGTGACGACGGGAATCGCCAGATCGCGCCGAATGGCCTGTGCAGCCTCCAGAGCACGGAAAGTCGTGCAGGACACAAACACGCAATCAGGGGCAACCAAGGCGCCACGCGCGGCGTCGACGACGAAGCGCCTGATGTCGCGAGGCTTTATGGCGCCTATCGCGCTCTCGCTGGCGAGTCCCATCCCCGCGATGCCGCACACCGGAAAACCCGCCGCGCTGAAGGTCGCCTGGAGCCGTTCGTTGATCTCGTCGATGTAGGGCGTGACAAGCAGGAGCCGCTCGGGGGAGTGCCGCGAGATTTCTTCGATCGCCGCCCCCATGACGGTTAAACAACGGCAGTCCGTCAGCGTTTCCACCCTTCTCACAATGTCCGCTTCACCCGCGAGACCGAGGATGGCGGCGGCCGACGTGCAGCCGAAGATGACGAGTTCCGGACCCACCTGCGCAATGCGGCGGGCCGCCGGTTCGAGTTCTTCGGTAAGCATCTTTTTTTCACCCGCAATCGTCGCCGACTCCAGGTACATTCTGGTCACATGCAGTGTCAGTCGACAGGGGAGGCCTCTCCACAGGTCGGGTTCCATCACACTGTCTCCGGCGGGGACGAGCAGCCCCACGCGATGTTTCATATGCGTCATGGGCCGCCTCCCGGGGACACTTGAGGGCGCTTCAGATCTCTCTTGTCCGCACAGCGGGCAATGAGCGTAAAGTCTATCTCCCCAAAATGCTTTTCGAGGTCTTCCTTGAGCCGGCTCCTGAACTCCTCCAGGTACTGCGCGTCGGTTTCGGGATGGAAGGAAAGCTCGATCTCGATCCGCTTGCGCCCGCCGCTCTCACGCGTGAGGACATTGACGACATTCGCATAATGATCATAGTGGCTCGTGAGCACAGCGAGGATCGCCAGCTGATCCGGTTCCGATAGAGGCAGATCCAGCAGGGCCCGGAAATTGGTCCTGATGACCTGAGCACCCGTCACCAGCAGATAGAGTACATAAGCAATGGCGATCAGGAGATCGATTGCGACCGCAATGGTATTGCCCCATTGGCCGGTGAGAAACCAGCCGATCACCATGGCGGCGAGGATTCCCGCTGTGTACCACATGATACCGGAGCAGTTGATGTAGTAAATATGCAGCAGGGGAGATCGTCCGGGGTTCCGGCTGAGGATTCGCCTAAGCCATCCGACGATGAAGGTGATGCGGGCGAGGCTGAAGATCACGGCCACGAGAGCCAGTCCGAGCGAGATCTGTGGCGACGGCCCGACAAAGCGGTAAATGCCTTCATAGATAATGATGCCGCAAACGAACAGGATGCTCCATCCGTAGGCGAAACCGGCGAAGTCTTCCAGTTTGCCTGTCCCGTATGGGTACTTGAACACATTGCCGCGAGTCACGGTGCGCAGCACAAAATAGTTTACCAGATTGATCGTCTGGGCCACGGCAGTGTCCAGGATGATGGCGACCACGGCGAGGGAACCGGAAATCACGCTGATGTAAATACTGAGCGCGAGCGACGGAAGGCTCGTGACCAACATGATGGCAATGAGCCTGCGCAGTTGTTCGTGTTCAGTGCGGATCACGGTATTGATAAAATCCCTCTTTTTGAAGATAAAGCTCGGGAATTTGTTATTTAGTTCCTGTTCTCAGCGGCTGGTCCGGAAAGTGATCATCTTCTGCTCGGCGTTCCGGGTAATTCTGCCTTCGCCCTCCAGATACCGCAAATGCGCAATGGCTTCTCCGGTGGCAAACCATTTCTGGGCGATGGGAAAATCCTCCCAGGTCTCGCAATTAATATCCCAGGTCATGCCGGCGGCAATATTGTATGCGTTCAGTTCTTCACTGCCCAGAACATCCATCACTTCGTCGGCACGCTCCCGGTGATGGATTTTCAATTCATCAATCCTGTTTTTGAGATTGCCCTGAAAATTCCGGTGCCCCGGCAGCACGAGATCAACGGAGAGACTGTATACCCGGTCGAGGCTTGCGATGTAGTCGGCAAGAGAATTCGTGGTGTAGGCCCAGGATTCAATGTGCGGTGTGATATCAAAAAGAACGTGATCGCCGGAGAAAAAGATTTTCTTGTCTTTTTCGTACAGGCAGATATGCCCCTGCGTATGCCCCGGCGTGGCGATACATTGCAGGCGGTAGCCGCCGCATTCGATCACGTCGCCGTCGTCAATTAATGTAAAGACAGGTTTTGTTTCCGGACTGTATTTGAACCCGGGATGATTGTTCAGCGCCCGCTGCAGTTCATCCGCGGGAAATCCGTTGATTTCGGCAAAGTCGATAAGGGGCTGCCAGCTGTTGTCTTCGTCGAACACCCGCGAATCAATCCGGCTGAAAAATATTTTACTCGTCGGCGACGCCAGCCGCGACACGAGACCCGTATGATCGGCATGCATGTGGGTCAGCATGAAATCCGTCCGGGAAAGATCGATTCCGAGTTCGTCCAGCCCTTTTTGCATGGCCTCATAACAGACGGAACGATTGAAGCCGGTATCAATAATCAGATTGCGATTATCGCCTTTAATGACATAAGAGTTCAAGTCCTTCAGCGGACTGTTCGGCAGGGGCACGACAATCCGATAAAGACCCTTCATGATTTCATCCGCCACAGGTGAGCCTCCTTAACGCAGCAATTTGAGATCCGCTTTCACACGTATTGTGAGATCGGCATCGATGATCTTTCATTCTTTCTTCGAGTCTTCCGGTTCCGGCTCCGGAGCGAAAATATCGCCGCTCAGTTCCACGGGATAAAATTCATCCGGCAGAGCCGTAACGATTTTCAATGGTTTCTCAGGGAATCGGGCCGATTGGGCCGATGAAATAGGCGTCGGCATCGTGATGGCCGGTATCCCGGGGATAACAGACGCGGACAATATATTTTCCACCGGCAACTCCGCAACCTTTTTCTTCCGGTGACGGGAGCGGCGACGACCTTTCTTTTTCGGGCTTTCTTCCGTGTCGCTTGCCGCTTCCACGTCCGTTTTCAGATCGCACTCGGCGTCCGCGTCCGGTTCCGTTTCTTCAGCGAGCGTTAACAACGGAACGCCCTGTACGGCGCTGACTTCCAGCGCCTGTTCCTTGACGGATTGCTGAATTTCCAGCATATCCCAAGCCATATCCGAGCGACCTTCAATAGCGATACAGACACCGAACGTCGTTTCCAGTTTCAGAAGTTCGCTTCTTTTATTATTCAAAAGATACAGGGAGATCTCATGGGGCAGGCTGACCCTCAGCTCCGAGTAGACGCCCTTGACCGCCTCCGATTCAATCTTGCGGAATGCACCCAGCGATACATATTCCAGGGAGGGTCGAAGCCCGCTTCCCTTGCAGTATGGACAGGTGGTATAACTGATCTCCTGGATCGTGGACTGTTTCTTCTGCCGGGATAATTCCAGAAGGCCGAACTTGGAGATGCGGGACAGCTGAATCCTCGCCCGATCCACGCTCAGAGCCTTTTTGAACGCTTTTTCCACCTCCGCGTTATGCTTCTTGTCAATCATATCGATAAAATCGATCACGATTAAGCCGCCAAGATCGCGCAGGCGTAACTGACGCGCAATTTCTTCACAGGCATCGACGTTGGTTTTAAAAGCGGTCTCTTCGATATTTCTTTTATTGGAGCCGCGGCCGGAATTGACGTCGATGGTGATCATGGCTTCCGTCGGATTGATGATGATATAGCCGCCGGATTTCAGTTCCACGCGCTCCTGGTAAATCGCGCGGATTTGTTCTTCCAGGCCGTACTGTTCAAAAATCGGCACCTTTTCTTTATACTGCTTCAGAATCCTCAAGTGACGGGGTGCAACGGCCTTCAGATAAGCGCGCATTTTACGAAAGGCCTCGACCTCATCGACCAGGATTTCATCGATTTCCAGCGTCAGATAATCGCGAAGCGATCGCACGCCGAAATCCGTCTCCTGGTAAAGAAAGTAAGGCGCCGAAACACTTTCGGCCTTCTTGAAAATATCCTTCCATAACCGCATGAGAAACTGGTAATCGCGTTGAATCTCCGGTTTGGTCCGGTTGATGCCGGCCGTTCGGACAATAAAGCCCATATCTTCGGGAACCTTGATCTGCTCCATGAGGGATTTGATCTTCTGGCGGTCTTCTTCACTTTCTATTTTGCGCGAAATGCCGCCGCAGAGCTTATTCGGAAGTAAGACAAGGTATCTTCCGGGCAGGGAGATGTAAGACGTCAGCAGGGCGCCTTTGTTGCCGATGACTTCCCGGACGACCTGGACGATAATTTCCTGGCCGGTCTTGAGCACGGGTTTGCCGCCCCCCTGGCCGTTTTCCGGTTCAGTCAGATATCCGGGGCTCACGTCGCGAAGCGGAAGAAATCCGTCCTTGACGCCGCCGTAGTCGACAAAGGCGGCCTGCAGGCCCCGTTCGACCTTCAGCACCTTGCCTTTGTAAATATTGCCGGTAATCGGCTCACGCACAGCCATTTGAATATTGAATTCAATGAGCTTGCCCTTTTCGTCAACAGTGGCCATGCGCATCTGTTCCTTGTGCACGGCGTTAACGAGCATGATGTGTTTCATAGTTGTTCCTTTTCGGCTGCATCTCCGGTCACACGCTCAGGGAGGGACCAAACATCCGACCGACACGTAACCTGCCTGATGCAGATTTGTATATTTATATAAAGGCGCTTACGTCGCCTTTTCCTTTTCTAATCACTTCAATCGTGTCATCAACGAGACTGATGATACTGGACGGTTCGGGAACAATCGTTCCCCCGTCAATAATCAAATCGACGATCCGCCCGAAATACTCATTGATGATCGCGGGATTGCCCAGATCTTCTCCCTCAAGCGTCTGCACGCTCGTGCTGATAATAGGCTGGCCGAGTTCGCGGATTAAAGCAAGGCAAATTTCATTTGCCGGCACACGGATGCCGGTGGTCGGCCGCTTCGGCAAAATCATTTTCGGGACAAGGCGCGATGCTTCCAGAATGAACGTATAAGGCCCCGGTAAGAACCGTTTCATGGTTTTATACGCATAGTCCGTGACCAGGGCATACTGGCTGATATGTTTAAGATCGGAGCAGACGAAACTGAGTGGCCGTTTCTTATTTCTTCTTTTAATCTCGTAAATTCTTTCAATACCTCTCTTATTGGATAAATCGCAGCCCAACCCATAAACCGTATCCGTGGGATAGATGATAACACCGCCGTCTCTCAGCACATCCGTTGCCTTTTTGATGAGGCGCATTTGCGGATTCTGGCCGTTTATGGATAACACCGTCTGGAGCCCCCGTTTCAATCTTTTATTTATATCATAATTCTAAGATTTAGCAATGGCTGCAAACGGTTTTTAGAGAAAGTATTCTTTACCTCTTTTTCTTATCTTTGCTGAGCTTATATTCGATACTGTCGATCAGCGCCTGCCAGCTGGCTTCAATAATATTTTCGGAAACGCCCGTCGTACTCCAGAGCTCGGACCCATCCGTCGAATCCAGCAGAACCCGGACACCCGCCGCCGTACCCTCCGAACCCTCCAGCGTGCGCACCTTAAAATCAACCAGGTGCATTTCCCGGATCTGCGGGTAGAACTTGGTCAGCGCCTTGCGCAGGGCATGGTCAAGGGCGTTCACCGGACCGTTGCCTTCGGCTGCCGTCAATTCCTCCTCACCGCCCACTGAGATCTTGATCGTCGCCTGCGAAAGACAGGGATTATCCAGCGTCCGCTGCGTAACCACGCTGAAGCACTCCAGATTAAACGGCTCGACAAACTCACCGATGGCCTTTTTCATTAAAACGGACAGAGATCCGTCGGCCGCATCAAACTGATACCCTTTGTCTTCCATCAGTTTCACCTGATGAACGACTTTCCCCAGGGCGTTCTTCCTGTCCAGATCAATTCCCAACGCCTTGGCTTTATAGGCAATATTGCTTTTACCGGCCATATCGGAGACCAGCACGCGCCGGCTGTTGCCGACAAGCTCGGGCTGCATGTGCTCATAGGCCGCCGAATTTTTAGTAACGGCGCTGACATGCACGCCGCCTTTGTGAGCAAAGGCGCTGCGTCCCACAAAAGGACGCGACATCAGCGGAGGAATATTGGCCACGTCACTGATGTACAGGGACAGGTTGGTCAATTGCCGGATCGATTCCACAGGCAGGCAATTCATTTTCAGCTTGATTTGCAGATTGCCGATCAATGAAATCAAATCGGCGTTTCCGCACCGCTCTCCATAACCATTAATGGTCCCCTGAACCATTTTGACGCCTCCCAGGACCGCGGCGATGGAATTGGCCACAGCCAGTCCGCAATCATTGTGAACATGGATTCCTGAAGCCGCCGGAGGAATGGCAAGCGAAATTTTCCCGAGGATGTCGCTTATCTCATGGGGCATCGTCCCTCCGTTGGTATCGCAGAAAACAATCTTATCCGCACCGGCATCCAGGGCTGCCTTTACAACCCGGGTTGCATATCGCGGATTATTCTTGTAGCCGTCAAAAAAATGCTCGGCATCAAAAAGCACTTCTTTGCCTTTCGCTTTTAAATAGGCAATAGAATCGCGGATCATAGACAAATTCTCTTCCGGATCGATCTTCAGAATATCCGTGACATGCAGGTCCCAGGATTTTCCGAAAATGGCCACGGCCGGCGTTTCAGCCTTGATCAGAGCTTTCAGGTTCGGACAGGTTTCGGGGCGGATGTACGGTTTGCGCGTGGAGCTGAATGCGGTCAATTTGGCGTTCTTGAATTTCACGGCTTTCGCCATTTCAAAGAAACGCATGTCCTTGGGATTGGACCCGGGCCATCCGCCTTCAATATAGTGAAAATGAACGTCATCAAGCCGTTTTGCGATGCGCAGCTTTTCTTCGGCGGAAAAAGTCACCTGCTCGCCCTGCGTGCCGTCGCGCAGCGTTGTATCGTAAATTAAAATCTGGTTTTTTGTCATTTGTTCCTCTCTTTCAACCACGGGGATAAATCCCAAGCAAGCTTTGGGAATATTTATTGTGCCCTCCGCTTTGCGGGATTGTTCAACTTACCAATTCCGACGCGCTTCGCTTTCGGAATTGGAGTTTCACACAAAAAAACCGCTGCCGGTTTACCTGGCAGCGGTTGGGAATTTCGTTTATGGAAATATACAGCTATTCCACGGCCAGGCCTCCTATGGGGAAGCTAATTATAATGTTAATAATTATTGCTGCTGCTCTGTGGATGATCATACACACCTAACCATTAAATAACTAATTTTTCTGCATATTAATTTTTCTGCCGGAGTTTGTCAATCAAAATTATTGACATGAGATGTTTTCTTGGAAAAATTTATAATCGATGGTAAACATAAAGGAAAAAGGAAAGATGCATTTTTTGGCAGAAGAGCGAATCGCACTTCACCCCTCTGCCGAAGCAACCCTTCATCATCAGGAATGCCCGTGGACGGACTGAAATTTTTTCATCAATTAATCATTATTCTCGGCGTCTCCATACCGGTCATCTACGTCTTTAATAAAATCAAACTGCCGTCCATTATCGGCTTCCTCATTACCGGCATTATGATCGGGCCGTTCGGCCTGAAACTGATCGATGACATCGCCGGTATTCAGCTCCTGGCGGATATCGGCGTCGCCTTCCTGCTCTTCACCATCGGAATTGAAATTCGTCTGTCCCGCTTTCTCAAGCATTTATCCGAAATTCTCCTCACGGGCGGGTTGCAGATTTTGTGCACGTTTATCGTGGGAATGGCCGTCGGACTTTCGATGCAGCTCAGTATCAGCCAGTCGGTTTTCATCGGTTTTATCCTGGCACACAGTTCCTCGGCGCTCATCCTGAAGATCCTCAAAGACCGTGATGACGAAGCGTCTCCGCAGGGCCGCATCTCCATCGGCGTTATTATCTTTCAGGATATGATGGTCGTGCCGATGATGCTGCTGATCCCGTTTCTGGCGGGAAGCAGCGGACCTGACGCCCTGATGATTATCTGGAAACTGGTCAAATCCATGCTGATTATCGTTTGCATTCTGGCGGCAGCGCGCTACGTTGTTCCGTTTATACTGGAGCGGCTCGTCATCATGAATATGCGTGATGTACTGGTGATCGCTTCCGTCGTCATCACCATGGGCATTGCTTGGATCACGGAGTCCCTGGGGCTGTCGCTGGCCATCGGCGCGTTTCTGGCCGGGCTGGCCTTATCGGATACGGATTTCACCCACCAGATCATCAGCGATATCAGTCCGTTTCGGGACGTATTCCTGTCCGTGTTTTTCGTCGCTTTCGGGATGATCCTCAACCTGGATTTTCTCAAAGCCAACACCGGCTATATCCTCCTGACCTCGCTCCTGATTATCATGATCAAGGCCGCCGTCGTCTTCGGCCTGGTCATGCTGATGAGGTATTCATTTCGCGCCGCGCTGCTTTCCGGCGTGATGCTGTCGCAAATCGGCGAGTTTTCTTTTGTCCTGGCCTCACAGGGCTATAAGAATCAGATCATCTCCGATTACCTTTACCAGACCTTCATCGGCGCCTCCGTCTTAACGTTTATTTTTACTCCTCTTCTGGTCTCGCTGGTTTACTATCTGCTGGGCCGCAAAAATACTTTTCATCCATCTCAGAAGGACATAAGCCCCGATAAGCGGATTCATGTGCAAAACCATGTGATCATCTGCGGCATGGGCCTCAACGGCCGAAACCTGGTGAAGGTGTTGAAAGACACCGCCATCAATTATGCGATTATCGATCTCAACTTTCAGAAAATTAAGAAAGCGAAAAGCAAGAAAGATAAAAACACGATCTGGGGCGATGCCGCAAGCGTGGAAATCCTGCGGCGCGCCAATGTGGAGGCGGCGCGCGTCATGGTCATCGCCATTTCCGACCGTTTTCTCACCAAAAGCTGCCTGGTGAACGCCAAAGCCCTCAATCCCAAGCTGCATGTGATCGTCCGGACGAAATACCTCGCCGATATCGAAGATCTGCTCGCCCTGGGCGCCGACGACATCATCCCTGAGGAATTTGAAACCTCCATTCAAATCTTCAGCCGCGTTCTCAAAATGTTTCACATCCCCAACAGCATCATTCTGGCGCAGGGCAACATCATCCGGAATAAATCCTACGGCGTTTTCCGGGACGTGCGCTACACACAGGAAGCCTTTGATCAGATCAGTCAGATTCTGGCGCAGGGCACCATCGAGACCTATTACATCGCCGCCGGGAACCCGATCATCGGCAAAAGCATCCGAGAGGTGAATCTGAAAGCGCAATCGGGCGCCCTGATCATCAACATCATTCGCGACAACCAGACCATCACCAATCCGCCCAGTGACTTTATCCTCCGGGCGGCCGATCAGCTGATCATCTTCGGCAGTCATAATGCAATTGATACGGCTCTCGCCATTCTGGACGGCGGTGTCGAAACCAATGCCGGATAATGACGTAAGGAGCATAACGGTGTCAGCACACGAAAATCACCATCACGATGAAGCATCCTGGGGCAAACGGTTACTGGCCTCGATGCTGATGAATCTGCTCATCCCGGCCGTGCAGATTTACGGCGGCATTCTGTCGGGCAGTATGGCTTTGATCAGCGACGCGCTGCACAATTTAAGCGACTTCGTTTCTCTCGTCATCAATTACGCCGCTTTGATCATCGGCAAACGCGGACCGACCCTGAAGCATACATTCGGCCTTAAACGAGTGGAAATATTTGCGACGCTCATCAGCGTTGCGATTTTATACGGGGCGGCCTTCTTCATTGCGGCCGAGGCATGGCAGAGACTCCATCATCCGCAGCCGATTGCCGGACAATTGGTCATTTGGATCGCTCTTCTGGGATTTGTCGGCAATATTCTGTCCGCCCTGCTCCTGCATGCCGGCTCGAAGGTCAATCTGAACATGAAAAGCGCGTTTTTTCACATGCTGGCGGATGCCGCGACATCCCTGGGTGTCATAGCGCTGGGTGTTTTGTGGATGTTCAAGCCCTGGTACTGGCTCGATCCTTTGTTTTCCTGGCTGATTGTTATCATGATCTTCTACAGCGGCTGGGGACTCTTTAAAGACAGTGTTCTCATCTTGATGAATGCGACACCACCGGGCATTGACCTGGAGGAAATTCAAAAGGCGCTGACGGACATAGACGGCATTACCGATATTCATGATCTGCACGTCTGGAATCCAGCCAGTGAAAGTATCGCCCTTGCCGTGCATATCACCGTGCCCGATCAGATGCTCGGACGGGTGGATGAACTGGCGGAGAGGGTCCGGGCCGTCCTTTCCGATCGATTCAAGATCGATCATCCGACCTTGCAGTTCGAAAGTAATAGTTGTAATGACGGACAGCTTTTATGCCGCCTGCCGGCAAACGGCGGGCAGAATCACAAACAGTAGACTAAACCTTATAAGGGAGAAAATATGGACATCATTACCAACAAAAAGGACGGAATTCTTACCATTCAGTTTAACCGACCGGACAAGAAAAACTCGATTACGGCCGCCATGTACCAAATGATGGCTGATGCTATCGCCGACGGCGAAAAAGATCCGGCCGTACGTGTCATCCTGTTTTGCGGCCAGCCGGAAATGTTCTCGGCCGGCAACGATCTGGAAGACTTTATGAACGCCAAGGAAAGCGTTGGAGAACGTCCGGTGGCTCAGTTTATGCGCAATCTCAGCGGGGCCGCCAAACCCGTGATGGCCGCTGTGTCCGGAATGGCCATCGGCATCGGTGTGACCATGCTGCTGCATTGTGATCAGATCTACGCCGCCCAGCAGACCAAGTTTTCCATGCCGTTTGCCAAACTCGGGCTTTGCCCGGAATTTGCGTCGAGCAAACTGCTGCCGGAATTGATCGGTTATAATCGTACGGCCGAGCTGCTGTTATTCGGAGAACCTTTTTCCGCCGAGCAGGGATTTGACATGGGCCTGGTCAACAAAGTTCTCCCGCCCGCCGATTTGATGGCCTATGCTTATGCGCAGGCGGCAAAACTGGTCGCTCTGCCCCCTTCATCATTGCGCACCACCAAGCGCCTGATGAAAGCGCGCTATACGGAAGCGGTGATTGCCCAAATGATGGAAGAAAACGAACATTTCAGCGCCATGCTGCAGGCGCCGGAAGCCAAGGAAGCCTTTGCCGCTTTCTTTGCACGACGAAAGCCGGATTTTACAAAGTTTGTTTAGGACTCCCGGAAACATGCGGACTCTGTTTCCGGTGCGCTTAATCGCAAGAACGCGCCGCGATGATCGGAAATCATTTTCTTTAGCGGACGCAGAAATGCGGATGATACGCAGTGCAGGCATTTAGTGAAATGTTAAATGAAGCACGGTATGGTCGATAATGCCTACTGGGATTGTCCGATTTTCGTGATTGTGCCCTGAGCCACCGCGCAGAGATTCTCTTTGTGATCTTTGACAGCGTACACGTCGCAGCGGCAGACTGCCTGGGTTTTCCCGACGTAGATTGCCGTTGCACGGGCAATAATGTAATCACCCATCGCCGGTCTGACGTAATTGATTTTGAATTCCGACGTAACCACGCCCGGCCCCAGCACACTGCCGCCCACGTAAGTCAAAGCGTTGTCCGCGGCGTAGCTGACGACGCCGCCGTGCAGAAATCCATGCTGCTGTTTGAGTTCATGTTTGACGGGCACTTTCAATTCAGCGGATCCGACAGCGAATCCGGTCAATTCGGCCCCGATTAAAACGCTGAACGGCTGCGCCGCCAGCACTTGCCGGCCCATCATCAACATCTCATCCATCGGATGATCTCCTTTCTCTACCTTTATTGCGTGACCTATTTCGTTTCTTACTATGGAATGCTTTTCCAGTCAAAGCCGATCGAACGGTCGGCCGGTATCCAAAATACATCCGCTAACAGATAAATACGTATGAGAAAATATCCTGAAAATGTTTGCAAAACGCCGGCAAGCGGGTTAATTATTGAAATAAGCTTCGCGTCATTAGTCAATATTCATCAACCGGCACAACAAATCAAATCAGGGAGGTTGTTATGAAGAGATTATCTCTTATTTTCGCTCTGGCTTTACTGGTTACTATAGCCGCTACGGCCCTTGCGTTTGGTGTAGACCACATGATCATTCATTTTAAGAACGGAAATACGCAAAAGGTTGATTTAAATAACGTGCAGCGAATTGAGTTTCAGACAGATGCTGCCGGCGTCAATTTCCTGCCATCCAGCATTCAATCGGGTCGATCTTATCAACTGATTGCCAAACATAGCGGCAAATGCCTGGATGTCGCAGGTGCAGGCACGGCCACCGGAGCAAATGTTTATCAATGGGATTGCCACGGCGGCCCCAACCAGCAATGGATTTTGACCGATAAAATCGGCGGCTATTACGTCTTGACGGCCCGACACAGCGGCAAGTGCCTGGATGTCGCAGGCGTCAGCAACGATAACGGCGCGAATATTTATCAATGGGACTGCCACAGCGGACCCAACCAGCAGTGGATGTTCATGCCGCAGGGACAGGGCTACTATCGGCTTAAGGCTAAGCACAGCGGCAAATGTCTGGACATAGCGGGAGTAGGCAAAGGAAACGGCGAGAATGTTCATCAATGGGATTGCCATGGCGGCGACAACCAGTTATGGCAGTTGAAATAGGGCCCTTTAATCCGACTTAAGCGGGATGAGAGTTGATTCCCTGTCGCTGCGAGGTGGTTGAATCAATGAAAAATGTCGTCGTCATTCTGTTTAAGGATTTTGAAACACTGGATGTGTTCGGTCCGGTCGAAATTCTGGGAAGGCTAAAAGATCACTTCCGCCTCCGGTTCATTTCTCAACCCGGTGGAATCATCACCAGTACGCAAAGCGTCCCCGTTGTTACCGAAGCGATATCGCGGATTTACGGGTCGTGTCAAATTCTGCTGATTCCGGGAGGTTTGGGCGTTGTGAATCTAATCAGCGATGAACGTTTCATTAACGATTTAAAATGTCTGGCTCAAAGCGCGGAATATGTCCTGACCGTCTGTACGGGTTCCCTCCTGCTTGCCAAAACAGGTTTGCTTTCCGGCAGAAAGGCGACGTCCAACAAACGACTCTTTGCCTGGGCAGCTCAGGAATCCGCGGACGTTGATTGGGTCAAAAAGGCCCGCTGGGTGAAAGATGGACATATCTACACCAGTTCCGGGGTCAGCGCCGGCATAGACATGACATTGGGCTTCGTCGCGGACTTGCTGGGCTATGACGTCGCACGGCAGCAGAGCATTGAAATCGAGTACGACTGGAAAGAAGACGCCGGATGGGATCCCTTCTCGGAAATCTACTAATTTCCGCTCATCGCAACCGGCATATTTTCATTTTGCATACCGCCAATTATGTGCTATAGGGCTCCCTCGTCATTGGGAAACCATGCGCGCCCATGGCTCAGCTGGATAGAGCGCCAGACTACGAATCTGGATGTCGGAAGTTCGAATCTTCCTGGGCGCACCAAAAAATCAAGGGGTTAGCCATTTATGGTTAGCCCCTTTTTTTGTGCAAAAATTTTCTTGACTTAGCCTGCCCGTTTATTTATCTTGCATACTAAATAATATGGAAGGTTGTTTTCCTTGGTCAGTTATCAGGACGTCATTTTATTTATCCTCAGCAAAGCCAATCAGAAAGTTTACGGGACATTTAAATCCCGTTTGCAATCTTATGGGATGACGCCCATGCAGGGTCTTGTCCTGCACGCTCTTTATGAGGAGGAAGGCCTCTCCGCCGGTGAGTTGGGAAGGCGTCTGGGTCTGGACAGCGCCACGCTGTCCGGCGTTCTGGACCGTATGGCGGAAAGCGGCTGGATCATCAAAAATGTAAAAGAAGACCGGCGAGTCCTGGATATCCAATTGACGGACAGGTCACGCCAGTGCCGGGATAAATTTCTCAAAGAGACCGTGGATGTGAACCAGGAGGTCCTTTCCGCGTTCAGTACTGAAGAAAGACTGCTTTTGATCAGGATGTTGAAAGACCTGCGCAAATAAGACGCGGGGTGAATAATTAGCATACAAGATGAAATCGGCAGTCAGGGAGGTCGGTCATGACAAGTAATCAACAGTTAACCGGAAGCCGTAAAAAAACGGATTACCCGGCAACGGATTATGAACGAATTTTTCATCCGCGGACGATCGCCATTGTCGGCGTTTCGGCGGAGGAAGGAGGCACCGGTTTCGGCGCCGGTATGCTGAAATCCATCACGATGATGGGTTTCGAAGGGAAAATGTTCCCGGTAAACCCCAAGGGGGGAAGCATCGCCGGAATGGAAATTTACAAGCGGATCGAAGACATTCCGGAAACCATCGACTTTGCCGTCATCGCCGTGGCCGCCCGCCATGTCGCCGGTGCGCTGGCGGCTTGCCTCGCGAAAGGCGCAGCCGGGGCGGAGATTCTGTCTTCGGGGTTCAGTGAATTGGGAACCCAGGAGGGAAAAGAACTGGAACGGCAAATTCAGGAAATAGCCGCCGGGGGCATTCGCGTTGTCGGCCCCAACTGTTTCGGCATCTATTGCCCGGCAAGCGGCCTCACGCTCCTTCCGGGTCCGGATCTCTCCCGCGAGAGCGGGCCGGTGGCTTTTGTCGCGCAAAGCGGCGGCATGTCCATTGATCTGGCGCACGCCGGAAAATGGCTGGGCATCCGTTTCAGCAAGATGGTCAGTTTCGGCAACGGCGCAGACCTGCGTGAAGCGGAACTTCTTCATTACTTCGCCGGTGATCCGGAAACCAGGGTCATCTCCATGTATATTGAGGGTATTAAGAATGGCGAGAATTTCTTCAGCGAACTGAAAGCCGCCGCTTCCCGGAAACCGGTCATTGTCCTCAAGGGCGGACTTTCCGAGGCCGGCGCAAGAAGCGTGGCCAGTCATACCGCCTCCATGGGGGGCAGCCGGGTGATCTGGCAGTCCATCCTGAAACAGGCGGGGGCCGTTCAGGTGAACGACACGGAAGAGCTGGCCCAAGTCAGCATGGCCTTCTCCATGCTGCCGCCCCGATCCTACAGAGGCATTTCCATTGTCGGCGGCGGTGGCGCCATCGGCGTGACCGCCTGCGACACCGCGGAAACTTACGGCATCGACGTCCCGCCCTTTCCTCCGGACCTTCGGGAAAGCATTGGCTCCATCCTTCCCCGGCCCGGCTCGAGCGCAAACAATCCGATTGACGTTGCCAATCCTTTTGTCCCGGCGCAAATTCTCAAGGAAGCTATGCTGGGCGCGGCCAAGGACGATCGGATTGAACTGCAAATCATCGTTTCGCTTTTATTTCATTACAAACAAATTGCGAGAATGTTTGACAAACCGGTCAAAGACGTGGCACCATACAAAGAGTTGGTACAGTGCATGCGCGATGTAGTCGATGAGACCGGCAAACCGGTCGTCGCAGTGCTGCCCAACGTGAAAAGAGAACTGGACAGTATGGATGTTTCGGAACTCATCGCTCTGACGAGGCAAGAATACATTGCCCGCGGCATCCCGGTATTCGACGAGTTGCATGACGCCATCCGGGCGATATCCCATATCAATCATTACTATGGAGGAAGAATAAAATGAAGAATGAAAAAGCCACGAAGATCATCGACAAAGCTCTTAAGCAGGGGCGAAAAACCCTGTCCGAATACGAGGCCAAGCTGGTCCTTGCCGCGTACGAGATCCCCATCACGAAGGAAATCCTGGTGAAGGATAAAGACCATCTGGAAAAAGCCGTCGAGAAAATCGGCTTTCCTCTGGTGATGAAAGGCTGCTCGGCGGAAATCGCCCACAAGACCGAGAAGGGATTGATTCACGTAGACATCCGCACCGCAACGGAGGCGAAAAAGGCTTTCCGCGAAATCATGGCCGGTATGGAAGGGTTTGAAGGCGGCGTTCTTTTGCAGGAAATGATTAAAGGCCGCCGCGAGCTGGTGATGGGCCTCACGCGCGATCCGCAATTCGGCCCCTGCGTCATGTTCGGCCTGGGCGGGATTTTCACGGAAATCCTGAAGGACATTTCTTTCCGCCGTGCGCCCCTGGAAGTCCGCGACGCTGAGGAGATGATGCAGGAAATCCGGGGTCACAAAATTCTGGATGCCGTCCGCGGCATGGAAGCGGCAGACAAAAAGCTTCTTGCCCATATGCTCATCAACCTCGGCCGGATCGGTCTGGACTATGACAGCGTCATGGAAATCGACCTCAACCCGGTTATTCTCAGCGGCGCAAAACCCGTGGTGGTGGATGCGCTGATTGTGCTGAAATAGGCAGATAGGCTGTTAGACTGTAGGCTGTTAGAAAATGTAAAGAGCCCGGCGTAGCTGAACCGCCGGGCTCTTTTACAAAAACGAACCCATGGACTGCAAAAAAGAACAAAACCTGACAACGTGCAACTGCACCTATGAACCCTGCAGCCGCAAAGGCGTCTGCTGCGACTGCATCGCCTATCATCTTCCCAAAAGGCAATTGCCGGGATGTTTCTTCCCGAAGGATGCCGAAAAGACCTACAACCGATCCTTCGAGCACTTTGCCGAACTTGTCGTCAAAAAGCGGATCTAAAACACCCATCACCTTGATTAAAAATTGAACGTCGTTAACTGATGATCCGGGACTTTTGTGTCATCCGTGCCGTTCTCATCGCCGCGAAAGGTCTTTTATGAGCCTTATTGATTTATCTTCATTGATCAGGGAAGCAGGAGACGCAGTGATCGCAGCCGATGCCCGCGGAAAGATCGTGCTGTGGAATCCGGCGGCCCAGCGAATCTTCGGGTTTAAGGAAGAAGAGGCCATCGGTCAGTCGCTCAACCTGATCGTACCGGAACGATTTCGGGAAAGGCATTGGACCGGATATCGACAGGTCATGCAGACAGGCCGGACTCGATACGGAACAGAGGTGCTGCGTGTTCCTGCTGTTCACAAGGATGGTCATCCGCTCTCCATCGCCTTTACGATTGCCCTTTTGCATTCGCAGGAAGGTGGCATCGAATCCGCTGCCGCAATCATTCGGGATGAAACGGCACGCTGGAAGGAAGAACGCGACCTGCGTGCACGCCTGGCCGAACTCGAAAAACAATGCCGTTGTCCTGAACGCTTTTCTTGAATCGGATGGCAAGAGCGCTTGATCCATGTCCTTGAGTTTTATGCCGGGTATTTTTCGAGTGGATTTCTCTTCGCACACGGACCTATTTCGCGTCATTATAATTGTAATGAAAGTTTTCATGCGGGAAAATATGCATTAACAGGGTGTTGAAAAACCCTGTTCTGCAGGCTGTTCAAAAAGGTTTAGCTGCAAGGCATCGCGAGGATCGAGCAGCGGAGCGTACTTTATTGGTACGTGAGCAGCGAGAGCCGAAGCGTAACGCCGCAGATGAGCCTTTTTCGACAGCCTGCTAAAAAGCCCCCTCAGTCGGATGGACCTGAGGGGGCTCGTTATATAGACAGATCATGTTTTTGGTGTAGCGGCTACTACAAATCCTTCATTCGTTTCTTTGCTTCCTGATAGAGTCTCATGACGCAGATGAAGATCGCCAGCATGAACAAGCCCAGCATGAAGTTCGGTGCGGTTCCCAGTTTCTCATCCAGAAGGTGACCGATATAGAGGAACAGGAAAGATGCAATCACCATCGCCAGGCCCCAGGCCGATATCATCATCACACCGGTGAAACCCTGATACTGCTTCTGGTTTATTCTCTGTGTCGCGATCATGATCCTAATCCTCCTTCCTTAAAATTCTCTCTGCGTCTTCGTAACTTCCACCTATCAGGTCATCATGTTTTTCACTGCATCAATAACCGGGTTGGTAAAGAGCGCCATCAAAATGGTGTAAAGAGCGAAGGCGCCGACAACTTCTGCTGTGTACATCTTGTTATACTTCCTCTTCAGGCTGACTAAAATCAATCCGCCCACAATCAGGCAGCCCAGCTGGAAATACGGGAAATTGGTCGCTCCCGCTGCCGCATATTCGGCAAATCCAAAGGTTGCCGTTAAAAGAACTACTGCCGCCGCCGCTACGATGGTTCCTAATGTCTTTTTCATGATCTGTTACCTCCTTGAGGGTAGTTTGTCTATTTGCCTTGATATAATGAAAAGTCCGTGCCAAAATCTAACCGCAGGCCAAAAAATTATATAACAGCATGTTCTATAACGGCATTTATCGATTGTCCTGCCGGCTGTTAAAACCACCAAATCCCCTTTCCGCACATTTCTTTCAATGAAATGTTCAAACGCTTAAACGAAATGTGGAAAAGAAATGCAGTCGATCGCCGGTTTCTCCCGCAATCGATTCGCTGTCGGAAACTAAAATCCGCAGGCATTGTTTTTCATTTTTATTGACAAGCATCCGGCAACCGGCTTAAATACATCGCGGAAGTCAAAGGTTCTCCTTGAGGAATTTCCTCCACCACGAAAAATGAGCATTGCGATGCAGATGCCAGCCGAGAAAGATTGCCAGATCGCCAATAAGATCTCCTTCAAAAGAGAAGGTTTGGATCTTTTCATTGATCTTGAGGGACAGTTCGGCCTGAAAAATCTGACCATTTTTGTCGGCGATATCAAAAAAGAAATTTCCAGCCGGCCGCTGCAAAGCATCACTATCGATTTTTCACACGTCTGCTATTTAGACAGCGCCTCGGCCCTGGCATTTGTTCAGATCGAAAAAGAAGCCGTCGCCAAGAAGATCCCGTGCCGGCTCATCAACTTAAGCGACGAATCGAAGGGAATTTTCAGCGTCATCCATGAAAGCGCGCTGACCCATGAACCTTTTAAATCCGAGCAATCGCACGACGGCTTTATCCGCAAGATCGGACAGGCGTCTTTGCATTTTGCCCGCGATTTTGTTAATTTTGTCACGTTTATCGGTGAACTTCTGGTTGCGCTTGCCTACACGTTGACCCATCCCAAAACACTGCGCGGGAAAGACGTCTTCTTCTATATCCAGCGGGCCGGCGTTGACGGTTTGCCCATTGTCGCTCTGATCGGTCTTTTGATGGGGCTGATTATGGCTTTTATGTCTTATCTGCAGTTCAAACAATTCGGCGCGAACATTTATGTCCCGGCACTGGTCAGTTTTGCGATGATCAAAGAACTGGGCCCTCTTATGACGGCGATCCTGGTGGCGGGCCGCTCCGGCTCCGCTTTCGCCGCGGAAATCGGCACGATGGTGGTCAATGAAGAAGTGGACGCGCTGCACACCATGGGCTTTGATCCGATTCGCTTTCTCGCCGTCCCCAAGGTTCTGGCCACCGTCTTCGTTGTGCCCATCCTGACCATCTATGCCGACTTTTTCGGTATCTTCGGCGGCATGATTATCGGCGTCACCAGTCTGGATCTGACGGTGAACACTTACATCACTCAGTCGATCAAGACCATTCAGGTGTTCGATGTCGTCACCAGTCTGGTCAAGGCCGCCGTGTTCGCCGGGCTTATCTCCGCCATCGGCTGCCAGCGGGGCTTCCAGGTCCGCTCGGGCGCGCAGGATGTCGGCAAATTTACGACCTCGGCCGTGGTCGCCGCAATCTTTCTGATCGTGGTCGCCGATTCCATTTTTGCCATTATGTTATATTACGTTAAACAAATCTAAAGGATGATACAGTGAAGCCGTCGGAAAACAAATCCGTCCTTACCGTGAAAAACCTGACTCAGCGGTTTGGGAATAACATCGTTTTCGAAAACGTGAGTCTTGAGGTTTATAAGGGAGAAGTCCTGGTCATCGTGGGCGGCAGCGGCTGCGGAAAATCGACTCTGCTCAAAATCATGATCGGTCTGCAGAAGCCTCAGGCCGGCCAGGTTTTGTACCAGGGAACCGACATCATCAGCGCCGAGGAAGGTGCGCTCAACCGGTACCGGCAGAATATCGGCGTCCTGTTTCAATCCGGTGCTCTGTTCAGTTCAATGACGATCAAGGAAAATATTGAGCTTCCCCTTCAGGAATATACCAATCTGGATAAGGAAACCATTAACCAGATTATCAAAATGAAATTAGGTATGGTCAACCTGGCCGGCTATGAAAATCATAGTCCGTCCGAACTCTCCGGAGGGATGAAGAAGAGAGCAGGCATCGCCCGGGCGATGGCGCTCGACCCCCAGGTCCTTTTCCTGGACGAATTATCAGCAGGGCTTGACCCCATTACGGCGGTGGAACTGGACGACCTGATTATCAAGACCAATGAAGCGTTGGGAACAACCATGGTTATCGTAACTCACGAGCTCGAATCTATTTACAAAATCGCCCATAGAGTGTTAATGTTGGATAAAGAGGCCAGGGGAATCATTGCCGAGGGAAAGCCCTTGGAATTGAAAGAACAGGCGACGGACCCGCGGGTGAAGAGTTTCTTCCTGCGACAGTTACCCGCGCAGCATGACGAACAGAGGTTTTATGTCAGCTAAAAGTTCAAAATTTATGATCGGTCTTTTTGTCATTGTCGGGGTGGTGATCTGCGCAGTCGTTATCATCTGGGTCGGCGCAGCCAGATTTTTTGTCAAAGGCTCCCTCTATGCAGTGTACTTTGACGAATCCGTCCAGGGACTGCAGGTGGACTCGGCAATTAAATACCGGGGCGTGGAAATCGGAAAAGTGCAGAAAATAGACGTCGCTCCGGACTACCGCCTGATCGAAGTGACTATGAAAATCGACCTGGAGGGTGATTTGGCCAAGCAAACCGTCGCGTCGCTGAAAACAGCCGGCATCACCGGAATCGTCTTTATCGAACTCGACCGCATTGCGCCGGGAGATCTGGCCAATTCGCCGAAACTCACTTTTGAATCAGACTATCCGGTTATTCCCTCCCGAAAGTCGGAAATCAGCCGTTTTCTTGCAGATACAAGCGCGATTATGCAGCATATTAAGGATATTGATTTCAAAGGTATTGCCGACAGCCTGAAAAACACCACCCAGTCCATCGAAGGCTTTATGGCGAGCAAGCGCATCAACAATATCGTGAATCACCTGGAATCGACAGCCGTTAGCCTTGATGAAACAACTTCAAAAATCAATAAATTAGTCTCAGAAGGCAAAGTCGATCGGGCCGTCAGCGAATCTCTGGACATTTTGTCGGATGCCAGGCAACTGGTCGGGAAAGCCAAAAGCGACATAAAGGATTTGAATCTGCCCGAAAAATCCCAGAGGGCGGATGCCATTCTCAGGGACGTTGACAGGAAAACAAAAAAGATCACCAACGATCTGCTGGATACATCGGAAAACCTGCGGGTCACTTCGGAAAATTTACAGAAGCTTTCCGACAGTTTAAACAAGAATCCGTCGGATCTGATATTTACAAGGCCGGCACCGCCGCGAAAACCGATGGAATAACGAAAGGACTGACGTGATGAAAAATTTTTGGCTTGCGCCACGCTGCCTTCGGACACGACGGCAATGCGTTTACCTGGTGATGGCAGTTTCATGCCTCCTTATCCTTGTCGGATGCGCTTCGAGCGGCAAACCATCGTACAGCGTAGAAAGATATCTTTTGGGTTACACGGCCCCGTCCTTTAGTAAACCGGTGAGGCTTCCGGTCTTTATCAAATTCAACCGCTTCTCCTCAGCCGCCGCCTACAATACCACGAATATGATCTTCCGTAACGATCCTTACAGTCTTGATTCCTTTAACTACTCCCGCTGGGCCGTTCATCCGGCCGATATGGTATGCGACGACCTGCTGGAAGACATGAGGACGAGCGGCCTGTTTGGGGCGGTATTCTCCCGCTATGAGGAGGATGAAGGGCGATTTGTCGTCTCAGGAAGCGTTGACGAGTTTTATCTGCGGATTGATAAGGACAAAAAAACGGCGGTTATCGGCATCAGCATCTCTCTGCAGGACACAAGGGAAAGAGAAACCGGCAAGAGAATGATGTTTCAGAAAAAATATTTCCGCGAAGCACCCCTCGCGGATTCATCCCCCCGGGGATACTGTCAAGCCGCGAGCCAGGCCATGCAGGTCCTCTCGCGTGATATCATCAGCGACGTATATACCGCCGTTAAAGTCGTTGCCGAATAAGCGAAGGTTCTTTATGAAAGAAATATCCGTTCGCAGCCACTCGCGATTTGAGATGATTGATATCACACAATCCGTGCAAAAGGCAGCACGCGAAGAGAAAATCGATTCCGGTATGGCGCTTGTTTACACCCCCCATACGACGGCGGCCGTCACGATCAATGAAAATGCGGATCCCGATGTTCCGGGCGATATTCTGGCAGCGCTGGACCGCATCGTTCCGCTCACGGCAAATTACCGGCACGCCGAAGGCAATTCCGCCGCCCATGTCAAATCATCGCTGGTCGGGGCATCCGAAATGGTCATGATTGAAAACGGACGCCTGCTTTTAGGCACATGGCAGGCCATATTCTTTTGTGAATTTGACGGCCCGCGGA
>Ga0351840_1019_pt1 | contig 31037 bp, 28 predicted proteins | sample BONcelHFGM3001E5_FD_206883 | JGI IMG/M metagenome (GOLD analysis project Ga0351840, IMG submission 206883) | Enriched cells from coal bed in the Powder River Basin, Montana, United States - BONCAT cells FGM rep1 HSBNCT.FGM.300.1.E5 ... | reverse complement strand
CGCTGGCGCAATCGATCGAGTAAATATAATTCGTGTTTTCATAATCCGGGTTGGCAATAAACTTAATATCCATCTTCACTTTCAGCGACCCGACATAGCCAGACAGCACATCGGCAAACGGGCCGGTGGTGATGATGGTTTCCCGGATGCCGGCCCTTTGGAGCAGATGCAGCTGCCAGCTTATGATAGAAAAACCTGCGCCGATATCCGCCATACACTTTGGTCGATCGTTTGTCAGCGCACCCATACGCTTGCCGACCCCGGAATTCAATATCAAAGCCTTCATTGTCTTTTCCCGCCACTCAGATAAGCCATAAGCGCCTTTTTGTTCTCCAATGGCGTCGTGTCTGGACGCCCAAGATCAGCCCTTGCGCCCAAGGCCGCCATCACTTCGATCAGCGCCGTCCCGCGCTGCGCTTTGGCTTCATCAATACACTGTTTCAGCCCCGATTCATCCGATGTGCGCCTGTAAAAACCGTAACCGAACGATTTGGCAACTGCGCAAAAATCAGTCTCTCCCATTGCCACAGGCATTCCGCCCACCGATTCGTGCGCCCCGTTGTTCATCACGACATGCACCAGATTGCCGCATTGACACCGCGCTGCGAGAAGCGCATTTCCAAGATGCATCACCATAGAGCCGTCTCCGTCAATGCACCATACCCTTCTGTCCCGTTTCTCAAGAGCGATGCCCAGAGCGATCATGGATGCATGCCCCATGGAGCCGACCGTCAGAAAATCTTGGGCATGCCCTTGTCCACTCGCTTTTCGGATCTCAAAGAGTTCCCTTGACGCTTTGCCGGTCGTCGAGACGAAGATATCCGTTTCGTCCGCATTTTCCGCGATGATACGGATTGCCGCCTCCCGCGCCATTGTGTTGCTGTTTTTGTAGTCTGCTTTTTTCTGTGACGCCAGTGCGCCTTTTCTTATAACAAAAGCGCTGCTTTTGCCCTGCTGCACATGCGCCGATGCCTGCCTGATCCACTGTGTGAACTCTTCTTCCGATGTCTCTTTGGACATGACATAACAGGCGATACCCAGCATGTCAAACATAGGCAGTGTGATACTGCCCTGAAAAGCATGCTGCGGCTCGTCTTTTACACCTGGTTCCCCGCGCCAGCCAATTACAAAAATGCATGGTATCGCGTATACGGCGCCGCTGAGCAGTGACGCGACAGGGTTGACCGCATTCCCGATTCCGCTGTTTTGCATATAGACAAGTGCGGGTTTTCCCGTTGCCAAATAATGCCCCGCAGCAAGGCCGACAGCACCGCCTTCGTTGGCCGCCACGATATGTTTTTCGCCAATCCCATATTCGGTGTACAGAAGATCGCACAGAGCGCCCAGCTGTGAATCGGGCACGCCGTAATAACGGCTGACGCCTAAACTCTGAACCCCCTTTAAAAAAACCCTGGCATCCATACTAATTCTTTTCCTTGCTGGTGAGCTTATCGATGATGTATTGCCCGCCGATCTGCGCACTCTGGCCGAAATGTGCGATATACGTCTGCATGATCTCTGATATCTTCGCAGCAAATTTTTCACTTGAGCCCAATAGCTCTTCAACGGCAGCGCACAGCTTATCAAGGCACAGCGGATCGATCTTTTTCCCGATCTGGCTGCGCAGCATTATTTCCAACGGTTTGGCTTCGATCACATCGTATTGGGGATTATTGATCTTAGGAGGCGTGTCGATGAAAATAACAGGCCTCTTTGTGACAAATGCGAACTCATACGCCGTTCCCGACCAGTCGGTAATGACAATATCTGAATTGAATATCGAGCTGCTGTCCGAAAAATCCAGCTCAAAGGAAAGATCGTCTCCTTTATAACATTTATAGTGTTCCACGATGGCATTCATTTTCACGGCATAACGTTTGACATACTCGGGATGCGGCCTTACAACCACCTTAAAGCCTTTGCCAAGCAATGCGTCGAGGATCTCATGGATGCAGCTGTCGAGGATATTGTGCTCCTGCCATGACGGTGCGATGAGTATCTTTCTGCTTTCGCGCTTTCGTTTGTCCATCATATCGTAACGCGCCTGCAGTTCCTCGAGCATGGCGTAGCCGCATAAAACAAGATTCTTTTCCGGCAGATGATAATGCTGCTCTGTCTGCCGTATTTCATCTATCTGGAACGCACCGACACAAAAGATGGTATCATAATGATCGAGCGCACCCTTTTTGAGAACCATGGTCGTGCTCAGCGGATAATGGAACATGTACACATATTCAATATCCTTTCGCACCAGCGAACGCTTCAGATGGTACTGCTGAAGATCCGACATCGTCATCACGAACATATCCGCCTCTATTTTCATAAACAGCACGATCAATCTGTTGTCATCAATATAATACGGGCGAAGCTGGGGGATTTCTGATGCAAACACCTGGTCGTCTGGATCGCTCGTCACATAATGGATGACTATCTTCGAATTCTCAGTGATGTAGTCGATAACGCCTTTGAAATATTTATAGAACCCGCTCTTTTCAGAATAAAACACCAACTGTTTGACATTGTCTTCGTCAAAAAAGCGCCTATAATCCTGCTTTGCCCTGGCTTTCTGTTCGGCGGTCGGCTTGAGCTTCTTTTCAAGTTCCCTGCTTTTTGCCAGTGCCAGCTTGCTCTTCTCCAAAGCCTCATAATCAATGTATTTTTTTGGGGGATACATCAAATTGACAGCCAGCATCAGCAGCAGGGATATCAGATTGCTCAATATCCAGTAAAAGCCGACGCCTGCAGGCACGATAAAAGCGAAGTAGAATGAAAACAGCATCAGGAACAACGCCATTCCCCAGCGCCCGAACCATCCGGCCTCACGCTGCAAGACGTTGACTTTATTCTGAACGGCCGAAAGCAGTACGGCACTCCCGCCGGAGAGGATCGGAACGAGCAGCATGATGTTCCACTCAAGCGCGGGTATTGCGGCTAGGTTGACACCCAAAAAATGAAGGTCAAGCGTCTTTATTTTCGCGATAGCGTCGGCAGCGCCGGAGACTGGGACGCTCGAGAATGCGGTCGCATAGAACGGATCGTTGATCAGTTCGATGACTTTGAGCTGCGCACCGGACCCAAGCTCTGCTGTGCCAAGGATCTCAGACGCTTTTTGCACCAACGCATTGATGGTATTGGCATCAATGTGCAGCAAGTGCTGCAGCGGGTTATACACGACGGCAATCAGCCCGAGAATGATCGGTATCTGTATCAGCAACGGAATCGTGCCGGCAAGGGGCTTATAATTCTCCTGTTTATATAACGCCAATTGCTTCTCGGCAACCGTGTCCCGGCTGCCGACATAAGACGCTGCAATCTCATTGATCCGCGGCTGAAGCTTTACCATTTTTATTGAATTTTTTTGCACCCATATGTTGAGCGGAAACATCAGAGCTTTGGTCAGCAATGCGAACAATAATATAGCAACACCGTAATTTTTGACCAGTTCATAGCACAGCCACATGATATATCCAAGAGGGATACCAATGATCGTGTTGATTACATCCATGCGTCACACCTTAATACGTTATTCAATACAAAAGATACGGGCGCCATACTGCACATCATATCTGAATCTCAGCGGGGTTTTGGAATGATGCCGCGAAGACTGTCCGGAGAATCAGATGTTATGGGGTCTTCGATCGGGGGGAAATCCAGCCCTTCGTAGAGGCTGAGTATAAAGCGCAGTGTATTGATGCCGGAGAGCCCCTCGATATCATACTTGTGTCCTTTGATATATACCGCGTTCATGATACGGCAGGAATCTTTATCGGTGATATAAAAGGTATGCTTTTTCTTGCAGTCTGCGTGATAGCGTATACCATGGTCAGACATAATGATGATGATGCTGTCCGGGTCATTCTCTATGATCGCAGAGAGACTCACCATCAAATGCTTGTTAATGAATTTGTATTGATTCAAATAAATATCTGTATTTTCCCAGTTGCGGCATTCACCGTATGGAATGATGCCGCCGTATTCATTGAAGACAAAGGGGACATGAGTGGCCAGCATATAGGCATAGATCACACGGGGCGCAGTATGGATGTAACTATCCGGGTCTTCAAAGAATTCGAATTTGGAAAGCAGGGCATCTGCATAATCGCTGAGTTTGTGCCTTTTGTACTCTTTGGACTCGCGAATGTAGTCAGAGGGATAAAATCCCCATTGATTGAGCGCCTTTGTGTCCACGGCCGTCCCGGAACTGGCGGCCTGGCTTCCCAACAGATCAGAAAGCGCCCCTGATATAGAATTGTCAGAAACGATCTCATCAGCTTCGTCATCGCCGAACATATTGACCACTTTCTCGTAAGCCGAGCCACCTCTGCCGGAGCTTAGGCTCTCGATGCCTTCAAAGTACTTGCTGTCCGCGATCTGGAACTGTGCATAGCCGAGCTCAGAAAAAATTGAAAACAGCGGTGCTTCTGATATGGCCTCCATGCATTTGGTTTTTGATAGTTTCCTCGAAATATAATCTAAGTTCAGTAAGTCGGCAAAGGCATGCGCCGTCTGATTGTCGGTGGAATAGCTCTCCCTTGAGACATTGAAACCTGCTATATCGAGAAAATCATAGAACACTTCGTTATCGTAGCCGTAGTATTTGGACATGATGTCGAAAGTGCCGTACTCATCCAGAATAAAAAAGTAGACGTTGGGCAGTCCAAAAGTCGCGGATTCAGTGGCGATGCCGTCCTTTGCAACGCTTGCTTCATTGGCAGGCACCAGAATGGTTTGTGACGAGAATGCCACAGCTGCGGCAGGGACAGCGGCATCCGCTGCCTCATCTAAAGATGCGGCTTTGCCTGAAGCGATAAAAGCTAATACAGCGTTGAACAGAACAAGACATGTAAAGGTCAATGATAAAATCTTGGTCACGATATGCAGGGGAAACTTCTTTTTATGAAGCAGCCGAAGCAGAAAAAAAACACCTGCCACGAGAACAGCATACAAGATCAAGGCACCGATAAGGGCGGGGTTTAGCGTTTGAACGAATAATCGCAGGAAATCCACCAGCCAGGTAAAGTTGACAGCCAGAAAGGCCGCCACCGCAACAAAAGCACCTGCATAATACGGTTTTCGCACAAAAACCCGCAAAACCGCGAAAACAGCAACGCTGGCCCCCATATAAATCCACATGGACGTCCCGAGATCAGAAAAAGCCACCAATCCAACGTTGCTGGCAAATATCTGGACCGTGCGGAGTGCGCATATCGCTGCTATAAGAAACACGGAAAAAATCATCTCCGCGATAAAAGAGCCCACAGCGCGTCTTGCTTCAGGCTCTGCCGGCGAAGGAGTGTCATTCAATGCATTCATACGGACATTGCGTGCTTTTTCTGCCGTCTTTTCCATTGGTAGTGTTCCCCCGATGATTAAAAAAATTATATATTGTTCCACATTTGTTGTCAAGATTGGGGGCAAAGAGCAGGCCTGTTTTGATTAAAAAAGCATAGACGTCAAAACCCGCCATTGACACACCGTAAGTGAAAGTATATAATGCTCTTAACCGCTGGGGGTGCCGGTTTCGGCTGAGATGCGTTTTTAAGCGCAAAACCCTTTGAACCTGTTGGGTCATTCCAACGTAGGGAAGCAAAAGACTTCTTGGAACCTGTGCGGTGTCACGGGTTTTTGCTTATTAAAGGGGATATACTGCGGTATATCCTTTTTTGTCAGCAAAAATGTCTTTTCTCCAAAGCCTCAGGCGGAAAATAAAAAAAGAGGTGTATTTTATGGAGAACAATTTAGAACAATTCAGTTTGAGCTTTGGCGCATTTCTTGACGCCAACCGCACATGGATACTCATGGCGGCGGGCCTGATGCTTGTGCTTGGCGCCGTGTTTTTACTCAGACGCAAAGGTGCCGCGAAAAGCTCATGGACGATCCGCGAGCTGTCCGCGGCGGCGATGTGCCTTGCGCTGGCCTTCCTGCTTTCATATCTGCGGCTCTGGAGAATGCCGCAGGGCGGCTCGATCACACCGGCGAGTATGCTGCCTGTCATGCTGTTCGCGTATGTCTTTGGCACGCCCAAAGGGCTGATCGTCGGCCTGGCATACGGCTTCCTGCAATGCCTGCAGGATTTCTGGATCGTGCATTGGGCGCAGTTCCTGCTTGACTACATTCTCGGATTCACGGTGCTTGGCTTAGCGGGTGTGTTCCGCAAAAATATCATTGCGGGCATGGCGATCGCGGGCCTGCTGCGTTTTGGGATGCACGTTGTATCGGGCGTGGTCTTCTTTGCCGAATACGCCGGAGACCAGCCTGTGCTTTGGTATTCCTTAAGCTACAATTCATTTGCTTTGATAGACCTAGCTATCTGCATCGTGATCACGGCAATACCGCCGGTTTACAACATGGTCAAATCGCTAAAAAGCCGGCTTGGCAAGCCCACGCCTGCCTCAGCGAACACTTCAGCAGCGTAACTTGATTTCTTGATAAAGATAAAGAACCCGGGGCTTTCCCCGGGTTCTTTTTATTGGATGATCAATCTTTCATCCTTTTTTGGGCGCGCGTCAAGCTCTTTCTTTTTCTGCTCATAACCCGCCTTGCCCATTAGCGCGAAAGTGGCCAGCTTGCCTTCCTCAACGCCCGGCTGGTCAAAGGTGTTGATACGGAGCATCTCGCCCGTATATGCCGTTGCCATTTCAAAGAAATGCAGCAAAGCGCCTACGGTATACGCATTCACTTTCGGCAGCGTGATGGTGATGTTTGGCCTCTGCGCCTTGCAGAGCGCGTATTCGGTCGCGCTGCGTTCGGCTTTAAGCAGCTGCCCGAACGTTTTTCCAGCAAGGAACGTTAAGTCTTCGACGTACTCAAACGCGGGAGGGATATCAAGGTCGGCCCGAAACGTTTCTACTTCGAGGAACGTGATGATCTTGTCAAACGGGCCTTCGGTGTAAAGCTGTATCTGCGAATGCTGGTCCGTCACGCCAAGCGCCTTGACGGGCGTCTGCCCCGCGAACACCTCGTTGCCTTCAAGATCGTATCTTTTGCCTAAAGATTCAGCCCAAAGCTGCGCATACCAGTCGGACATGAATTTTAAACTGTCCGCATAAGGCAGCATCACGCTGATGTTGTATCCTTTTCTTACGCCAAGCACATGCAGCAGCGCATAAAGCAGCGCAGGATTATCGGCTTCGCGCGCACACAGCATATCCATGTATGCCGCGCCTTTGAGCATCGCACGGATATCATGGCCGCACACCGCCGCTGGCAGCAGCCCGACGGGGGTCAGTTCGGAAAAACGGCCGCCTACGCCTGCCGGTATCACAAAAGACTGCAAACCCTCTTTTTGGACGATGCGCACGAGATCCCCGTTTTTTTCGTCTGTTGTCGCTATGATATGGCGGACAAACGGCAGCCCCGCCTTTTCAAGAGCATTTGCAGCAACCATCAGCTGTGCCATCGTTTCAGACGTCTTCCCCGATTTGGTGATGACATTGAAAACGGTTCTTTTAAGATCAAGCCCGCCGAATACGCGAGCTAAGCGCTCGGGATCCACGTTGTCTTCTACGAAGAGGCGCATTTTGTCCGCGCCTGTGCCAAGCGCCTGCTCCACAGCGATAGGCCCAAGCGCCGAACCGCCGATGCCGAGCACAACAAAATTTTCGAATTCTTCCCTTATCCTTTCAGCGGCTGCGCTGATATCTTCTATAACGGCCGCCTGTCCGAAAGGCAGCTGCCGGAAGCCCGGTGCCTTCTGCATCAGCGCGCTGTGGGCATCCTCGGCCATATTCTGGGCGGAAAGAAGATCAGCGGCAGTAAACCCGCGCTCACCCACTTGTTTTGCCATCATGTTATTGAAATCAAACCGTATGTTCTCCATACTGCCTCCTAAATTTGTTACTTATCATTCAATTATAGTCAAACGTTGTTTATTATTTGCTTACTGATGCCATAAAGGCGCTCATCTGTCGCATATATATGCTTTGAGGTGAATCAAATGGATAAAGTCAAAGACAAACGCTCGCTGGTTGCCGCTGCATGTGTCAGCGCAGCCTTGCTCATCAGCGCCATCCTGCTGACAGTCAACTTATCCCCTTCTGTAAATGCCGTTTTTTCATCCGGCAGTGCTGACCTTGCACGGCTCACAGTCAACGTGGTGGAAGGCTACTCAGAAGCGCCGATCGCCGGTGCAAAAGTCGTCATTGTTGAAACGGGCAAAGCCTATGAAACAAACGAAAACGGAATGACTGGCATCATAGAAGTGCCCTTTGTGCGCGATACGCGTTACGACCGCATCTTGCAAAAGCCCTGGGGGGAAGTCTCTCTGATCATATACAAAGATGGGTTTGTGCCCTATGCGCTTTTTTACCTTCAGCTGCTCAAAGGCCAGACACGCGAAGGTGTCAAAATACTGCTTTTCGAGCACGATGAAGGGGAAATCAACGCACCCTTTTCCATCATTGAAGGCCCAAGCAGAGTTTGGGTCAACAAACTGGTCGAAATGTACCAGCCAAAAATACCTTAATATTTGTTCCTTCCGAGATTCTTGATGCTCCGGATCGGGATGTTGGCGGTCAGTTTAGTGGCTGTGCTGCCGCTTTTCGTTTCGGAAAAATTCTTGATCTCCACATCAAATGCGCTCTCATCCACAACAAAATACTTGGATATGACACCAATGATATCTTTGCGAAGCATCTCCATGATATTGCTGGAGGGAGACGTGCCTGCCCGGTCATGTATCAGGACAAGTTTCAAACGTTCTTTCGCGACGCTGCTGGAACCTCTTTTTCTGCCAAACATCATATACCCCCTCTATCTCCCGCCAAAAAGCTTTTTAAATACAGATGCCAGACCGCCGTCTTCTTCAATTTCCAAGAGCGGCACGTTCTCTCCCATGATCCTTCTGGCAATGTTTTTGTATGCCCTGCCCGCAAGCGCTTTGTTGTTTGAGACGATGGGTTCACCCATGTTGCTTGAGCGGATGATGCTTTCATCCTCAGGCACCACGCCGATCAGTTCAATACCGAGGATGTCCAGCGTGTCGTCGAGCGCCAGCATATCGCCCTTCCTGACCATATCGGCGCGCATGCGGTTGACAAGCAGGTGGCAGTCATCGATCTCCGCCGCCGATAAGAGCCCTATGATCCTGTCCGCGTCACGGACGGAGGAAACCTCGGGCACAGTGACCACGATCGCCGACTTCGCGCCCGCAATGGCATTTTTAAAGCCTTGTTCAATCCCCGCAGGACAATCGATTAGAATATAATCATATTCTTTTTCGATCTCTGCGATGAGCTTTTTCATTTGATCAGGGTTGACAGACATTTTGTCACGTGTCTGCGCCGCCGGTATAAGAAAAAGGCCGTCATACCGCTTGTCTTTGATAAGCGCCTGCTTTAAGCGGCATGTGCCCTCCACGACGTCGACAAGATCATACACGATCCTGTTTTCAAGGCCCAGCACCACATCAAGGTTCCTAAGGCCAATATCTGTATCTATCATCACAACGCTTTTGCCCGCCTGGGCAATCCCCACGCCCAGATTCGCGACGGTTGTTGTTTTGCCTACCCCGCCTTTTCCCGATGTCACCACGATGACGTTCTGCATACCTTTGCCCTCCAAATAATCTTCTGTTTGCCGCAGTCTTTATACTGAGCGCCCAAGAGGCTTTAGCGGCCTTATCACAATGCTGCCGTTTTTGTATTCGGCGATCTGCGGCTCTCTGCTTTGCTGGCCGGCAGGAAACGCAGCGATCTTGCCGCTGATCCTAAGCTGCTTGGGCATCAGGCAGTTTGCAGCAACCACGACATCGCTGCGGCCTGCAGCGCCTGCGTGAGCAAGCCCGCGGAGCGTGCCCATCACAGCGATGCTTCCCCCGGCGATCACTTCGGCGCCGTCATTGACATCGCCGAGCACAGTCACATCGCCCGCGCACTCCACACGCTGGCCGCTGCGCAGCGTATGTGATATAAAAATGCTTTTGGCATCAAAAAACAAATTGGATATCAGTTTGACCTGCTTATCACTTGCTCCTCGGGGCAGCTCTGCCGGCCTGACAGCGGTTTCCTCTATTTTTGGCAGAGCTTCGTCACCGAACGATACATTGCTGATATCGTAATCCATCTCAAATATTTTCTTGATCTCCTGCTTTTGCGCATACTGAAGCTTGCGGCCGCTGATCACTACTTGGGTATCGCAGCCTGCGAAAAAGCCTTTGTGGCGCGATAGTTTGTCCCAAAGCGCGCTCTTTATCTCATTATAAGAGGCGGACGGCTGCATCATGATCTCCAGCACACCGCCCGACTTTCCTTTTATCGTTACCGACATTATTGTCCTCACAAAGCTTTATAGCAATCACAGTTCTACAAATATTATGGTTTTTCCTGCATAAACGCCTTTTTTAACCATCTTTCTTTAAATATCAGCGAACAAGCGAGCCCACCTCAGGGATGGTCTGCTCAGCGACCACCTTTTTTCTGTCCATATAATAGTCAACGATATCCTTTGTCACGGCGATCGACATGCCGCCTGAATGGCCGTGAGGTATAAAAACGACAACGGCGATCTCCGGCTCATCATACGGCGCAAAGCATACAAACCAGCTGTTGTTTTCCAGATCGATATCCGAGACCTGCGCCGTGCCTGTTTTCCCGCCGATATCATCCCTGTATTTAAAATCCCTAAAGAACCTCTCCGCCGTGCCGTCCTGGTCGGTAACCACTTTTTGCATCCCGAGCTTGACTGCATCAAAGTAGGCTTTGGGCGCGTCGATCGTATTGAATACCTCTGGCTTTTTATCAAAGACCACCGTGCCGTCCTGAGCCACGACTTTATCTACCAGTTGTGTTTCATAGACCGTCCCGCCGTTTACAAGAGCAGCCACATACCGCGCAACTGCAATAGGCGTCACCTGAATATAGCCCTGCCCCATCCCGGAAACCACCGTCATAAACGGCGTCCAGCGCAGCTCGGCAATATGCGTCGCGATCTGGGTATCCCAGCCGTTTGCGCGTGAGATCTTTTCGGATACACGCATATTGTCGGCCAGTATACTGCGCACATGGTCTCCCATCGAAAGGCCGTTTTTGTCCTTGAGAATATTATTATCATCCTTATCTGCTGTCCATGATATACCCGCGAGATACACAAGCTGCTCTGCAGTTGTGTCCAGTAGCTGCTCGTCATACTCCACATCGCGGGATTCCTCAATATTGTTAAGCACTCTGCGGATAGCGTTTTTCACAAGCTGAGGCATAGAGGTGTCCTGCCTGTTGATCGGCTTTTCAGGGTCAAAGAGTATTTGCTGGTTGCCTATCTGTCCGATGGCCTCTCCCGGCAGCTCAATGCCTGTAGAAGAAGCCAGCCCAAACTCTCTGCCCCATTTTCCTAGCAAGTTCATGCCCAAACCGTCAGCGACGGTGAAGAAAAAATAGTTGCAGCTGTTTTGCAGCCCCTCCACAATAGTCTGATTGCTGTGCTTCGCTGGATTCTTGACCCAGCACCGCGGCGCCTGGCCGTAACGCACGTCTTTTGTCCAGGGGCTTTCATCGTCAATCCGCGTGTTGAGCGTGATCACATTTTCCATCAGACCCGCGATGCCCGTGGCCATCTTGAAAATTGAACCCGGCGTCGCGCGGCTCGACACGGCCTTGTTATAAAGCGGCGCTGTGATCTTCGCGTCGCCCTCAGTCAAAGCCTTGTAATCTTCCACCGAAATACCGCCGACAAACAGGTTAAGGTCAAAGCTCGGATAACTGCCCATTGCAAGCACTTCGCCCGTGTGCACGTCCAGCACGACCGCCGCACCCGATTCTGCCAGCCTCACTTTGCTGATATCCTCTATTTTTTCTTTATAATCCTTGGAGTCCTTGTTTTTTTCATAGATCGCGAGCTGTTCCTTCTTGACTTCGGGTATATTCTTCGCCAGCGATTCCTCAAGCGCGAGCTGAAGCGGAATATCGATCGTGAGCATCACATTGAAACCCTGCATGGGTTCAGAGGATGAAAGCACATTCTGAACAACAGCCATATTGTCAATCTCAACTTCCTGTCTGCCCTGGCGTTCCGCGCTGTTGCCTGTCAGGTAGGCCTCCATGGAGGCCTCTATGCCTTCTACGCCTACAAGGTCGTCCACATTATACCCAAGCGTTCTGTACCTGCCCGGATTATCAGGCGTGCCCCAGCCATCTTCCGTGATGCGCCCCATATAGCCGATGACGTGTGCCGCCACGGCGCTGCGCGGATAAATGCGTACCGTGCTGTCTTCGATGGTCATCCCCTCGAGCTCCAATCCCCGTGTGCTGATCTCCGCCACTGTCTGGATGCTCACATCGTAAGCCACATCAACGGGTTTGTAGGCGACCCATGAGGCAAGCTGAACGTCCTGCCAGACTGAAAGCACTTTCCGCGCATCCTCATAGCACATTTCGGCCGGGATCTGGTACTTGTTCCTCAAAAACAGATAGATCTCCTCAGGCGTGCGGCTTAAGCCCACATACATGTTGGAACGCCAGTTTTTTTCGCGCTCTGCAACAAAAGCCTCGTTGGTGATGCCCCACTCAAAGCCGTATTCGTCCGTTTCTTCATTGTGATAAATGGCGAAAGTGTCTACAGTCTTGCCGCCATTGCGCTCGATGATATCGATGGTTTCGATGATAATGGCTGTATAGAATGCCCGATCCGTATCTTTATTCCGCATCGGGTCACGGTAAAACTGAACATTGAAAGCTTTTTGGTCGTACGCCAGTGGAAGCCCGTTACGGTCGAGGATACTGCCGCGCGCGCCGGAAATGGCGATCTCGCGCGTCTTGAGTGCAGCGGCCTCTGCAGCATAGTCGGCCCCCTTGACAAGCATAAGCTGAATAAGCTGAACGACGAGTACAATAAAAAACAGCAATGCCACACCGCCGAACACTATGAATCTGTTTTTGACATTGTAGTTCATTCTTCTCTCCCGGCACGAAGATTCACCGCCACCCGTGCAATTATATCATATCAGCCCGGCTGCCGCACAGACAATTCACGTATTGTTTATAACTTTTGAGAAAGCAGCGCTAATTGCTTGCAAAAATAATGGTTGTATACTATCATTGATATCAATCAGCATGAAGCTGGTGAGCTTCCCCCGCAAAGGGATCTATGCCAAGAAGGCTGCTCATAATACTATGAGGGTGCCTTTGAGGCATTCTATTATTGAGGAGGCTCACTTTTATGAGTAAAATCAAAAAACTTATCCTGACAGGGCTCTGCGTTGCCATCGGCGTCGTGCTCCCGGTCGCGCTCCACTCGGTTCCCAACGGCGGCAGTATTTTCCTGCCCATGCACATCCCTGTTCTTTTGTGCGGCCTTATTTGCGGACCGCTCTTTGGCCTTGCATGCGGCATACTCACACCGTTGCTTTCCAGCCTTTTGACAGGCATGCCCCCGATGGCCTTTGTGCCAAGCATGCTGTGCGAGCTTGCCGTCTATGGCCTGGTTGCAGGTTTGTTGATCAAAGCAGTCAAAACAAAAAGCAGCATCGCGAACATCTATATTTCGCTGATTACCGCCATGATTTGCGGTCGTATCGTCTTCGGTGTTTTAAACGCTCTTATTTTCAGGGCCGGCGAATACTCCATGCAGATCTGGCTTACAAGTGTGTTCGTCACATCCATTCCTGGCATTATTGTACAGCTGGTACTTATCCCGCTGCTTGTTTTTGCGTTGGAAAAAACCAGGCTGGTTGAAAGGCAGAATAGGATTTCTTCCTGATTTGCCTATAGTTTTACGCAGCCACAGGCACATGCATGAAGCGTGTGCTTTTTTTGTTTTCTTAATAATCTTAGGGTTTATTGGATTGCTCTTTTACTTTTTGGCATACCATATCGACAGCACGCGCTATGTATTCGGATACGCTCATGTCCGGTATCCCCGCGATATGCACATTGCATTTGCCCATCGGTATCAGCACCTTTACCGCCTTGCTCCGCGAAACAGCAAGGGCGATTTTCGGCGTGATCTCACCATGCAGAGCATCGGCAGCCATGATCCCGATCGGGCCGACGATGATCTGAGCGTCTGCAGCGTTGACAACAACGGGGTTTTCGCCCGTTGCGCCCTGCGATGCACCTGCCTTGATCATTGCGGAAGTGGCGGCAGTGTTTGTGCCAACGGCAGTTATATCAACGCCGGGGGCTTTTTCCAACAGTTTTTCAACGATCGCTTTGCCCATTTTTCCGCCCTGACCGTCTATCACAAGTACTTTCATTGGTCTCTCCTGAAAATATACGTTTGTTGATTTTATCATAAACGAATCAGTTCTCTATATCAATCTCTTTGTTACTGTCACGAATACGAACTTAATAAAAGCCCTGTGTAAAAAACAACGCACAATAAGCCCTGAAGTCAAAATGCAATTTCAAAAATAAAATATTTCAAAAACTATTGCATTCTTTTTTTTCTTGTGTTATTGTACCTGTGTAAAACCAATCAAGAAGACGATGATGTCAACGGGGCATTTTATGCTTTGGTTGGCATTTTTATTTTAAAATTTTTTATCGGAGGAGAGGAAAATGGCAGAACTGACAACACAGGCAGCCCTCAATAACGTCTGGATCCTGCTTTGCGCAGCACTCGTGTTTATCATGCACGCCGGGTTCGCCTGTGTAGAAGCAGGCATGACGCAGTCAAAGAACACAGTCAATATCATTATGAAGAATTTTATGACGATCGCCATCGGCGCGCTCTCTTACTACGTGATCGGTTACTCACTGATGTACGGGGCGGATACGGCCGGTCTCGTCGGTGTGCCGTTTATCGGCATAGTGGGCGATCCGTATATTTCGGATGCCCAAGGCGCTCAAATGCTGAGTTTGAATGTTTTCTGGTTTTTCCAGGCCGTCTTTGCCGCCACATGTGCTACAATTGTCTCAGGAGCCATTGCAGAGCGCATGAAGTTCGGCGTATACTTAGGCTTCTGCCTTGTGATGTGCACGGTGATCTATCCCGTGACGGGACACTGGATATGGGGCGGCGGATGGCTGAGCGAGCTTGGTTTTACCGATTTTGCAGGCTCCATGGCTGTTCACGGAGTGGGCGGTTTTTCTGCTGTGATCGGTGCAAAGCTTGTTGGTGCGCGTGCCGGCAAATATCCGCACAGGAAAACTGTGCGCACCATACCCGGGCACAGTGTTCCGCTTGGGGCGCTCGGCGTCCTGCTGCTTTGGTTCGGTTGGTTTGGTTTTAACTGCGGCAGCGGCCTTGCAGCTACCGCCGATATCGGCCTTATTGCCACCAATACTGTGCTTGCCGGTGCCGCGGGCGCCGTATCTGCCATGTATATAAGCTTCATACGCGGCTATCACCGCACCGACGTGGGGATGACCTTGAACGGGTGCCTTGCAGGCCTTGTCGGCATCACGGCTGGCTGTGCGTTCGTCGAACCCTGGGCAGCGATCGTCATTGGCATTCTTTCCGGCGTGGTCATGAGTTTTTCAGTGAGGCTGCTTGACAATAAGCTTAGAATAGACGATCCCGTCGGCGCCGTTTCCGTTCACGGGATAACCGGTGCGTTCGGTACGCTCTGTGTTGGGATCTTCGCCACTGGAAGCGGCTTGCTTTATGGCGGCGGTCTTTCACCGCTGCTCGTACAGCTTCTCGGCGTTGCCGCATGCGGCGCTTACGCCATGATATTGAGTTTCTTATATTTTTCAGTCGTTAAGAAGGTAATCGGCCTGCGCGTGAAGAATGAAGATGAGATAAAAGGTCTTGATACTGCAGAACATGGCTGCACGGCATACAACGCGACCGGGATACTTGATATATAAAAAAAATGAATTGTTATATAAAAAGGAGTGTTTAAAAATGTCAAAGAGGTACACGAACAAAGATATCTTAAGGCTTGTGGAGGAAAACGATGTCAAATTCATCCGGCTTCAGTTCACTGATGTCTTCGGCATCTTGAAAAACGTGGCTATCACGTCAGGGCAGCTTGAGCGGGTGCTTGAAGAGGGCTGTATGTTCGACGGTTCTTCCATTGACGGCTTCGTCCGTATCGAAGAGTCGGATATGCTGTTAAAGCCCGACACCGATTCCTTCTCGATCTTTCCATGGCGGCCGCAGCCGGGGAAGGTGGCAAGGCTGATCTGTGATGTTTATACTACAGACGGCCATCCCTATGAGGGCTGCCCCAGAAACGTTTTGAAAAAAGTGCTCGCGCAGGCCGCTGATATGGGGTACACCATGAACGTCGGCCCGGAGTGCGAGTTCTTCCTTTTCCACACAGACACTGACGGCAACCCGACCACCATCACACAGGACGAAGGAGGCTACTTTGACCTTGCCCCCATCGACAAAGGCGAAGACGCGCGCCGCGACATCTGTCTCGCGCTTGAGGAAATGGGCTTTGAGATCGAAGCCTCGCACCACGAGGTCGCACAGGGGCAGCATGAAATAGACTTTAAATACGGCGACGCGCTCGCAACAGCAGACAACATCATGACTTTCAAGATCGTCGTCAAGAGCATCGCATCAAGGCACGGCCTGTATGCTACGTTTATGCCCAAACCTATTTTCGGCATCAATGGCAGCGGCATGCACACCAATATGTCTTTGTGTACGAAAAACGGCAATGCTTTCTACGACAAAGACGGCGAACTGCAGCTTTCTTCAGTGGCATACGGTTATATCGCGGGCATCATGGAACACATCAAATCGATCGTCGCCGTTACCAACCCAACGGTCAATTCCTATAAGCGTTTGGTTCCCGGATATGAAGCCCCCTGTTATGTCGCATGGTCCGGGAAAAACAGGAGCCCCCTAATCCGAATCCCTGCTTCAAGAGGCGCAGGAACCAGAGTCGAAGTGCGCAGCCCCGACCCGTCATGCAATCCGTATCTGTCTATCGCGCTGCTGCTTGCGGCAGGTCTTGACGGCATCAAAAAGGGCATGACGCCGCCGCCTGCCGTCAACAAGAATATTTTCAGGATGACTGAATGTGAAATGGATGAGTGCGGCGTGTCCAGCCTGCCGGGCAATCTTTATGATGCATTGCAGCTTTTCAAGAGCAGCACACTTGTCAAAGAGACACTAGGGGACCATATATTCGATATCTTCCAGATCTTCAAGAACAAAGAATGGGATGCTTTCCGAACGGCCGTTCATCCGTGGGAGATCAAACAGTATCTGACAAAATATTAGCAGTTCGGAAAGTTTTTAAGGCTTTCCGGTACGCTTCTTTTTAGGCTTTTTGTTTCGGAGCGCAGCACCTGCGCTCCGGGGCCAAAAGGCCTTTTTACTGCCCAATATAATTTTCCTCAAAAAAACAATAAATTTGTCACATTCGCCGATACTGTCCGTATATCCGGACAATATATCTTGTAATATGAACATATATTCTGTTCTGAGGGGGAGGATGGTATGCTGGAAAGGATCGCCGCTTCGGGCGTACTGGTTATCGCGGCTTTTATATTTTTTATTTTATTTGTGGCTCTTTTGTTTCTGATGGAAAGAAAGCCGAAAAAGCCGCCTGTACGGCTGCGCGTGATACGCTGCGGAAAAACTGACAGGGCGGCATAAAAAGGATAAAAGTGATTGCCGCTGAAATTAACCGCTATTTATGAACGCTTCCTCATATTTAAAAGCCCAACGCATTGTGGTACAATGATCGAAGCTGATGTGAGCCTTTTTTTATCGGAACTGACGGAAGATGAGTACCACAGGGCCGCACTCCAACCGTTATTAAAAGGCAAGTCAATGCAAAGCGGTGAAATAGACGGGGGAAAAGAGAAAGCGACGCATGCGTGACATTGACCTCAAGCCGGGCGAAAAAATTGAAGACCTGCAAAACGGGTATAGGGTGATACAGCATCCTGAGTTTTTTTCGTTTGGCACGGATGCGGTGCTGCTCGCGCATTTTGCGGCATCAGCAGCACGCGGGCACATCGTAGACCTTGGCACAGGCTGCGGCATCATACCACTGCTGCTCTGCGCGCGGTGCAAAGATATCCATGTCACAGGCATCGAAGTGCAGCAAAAGCTTGCTGATATGGCGCGGCGCAGCGTTTGTGCCAACGAACTTGAATCACGCATACGCATCGTCTGCGCGGATTTGAAGGAAGCACGTTTTTTGGAGCTTCAAGGCGTGGACATGGTGGTTTCCAATCCGCCATATGAAAAGGCGGGCGCAGGCAAGCAGAACGCAAACGTTCAGCATAACATCGCCAAGCGTGAGGTTAAATGCACGCTTGATGACGTGCTTGATTCTGCCGCAAAGCTGCTGCGCACCGGCGGACGGCTTTGCTTGATCTACCGCACAGAGCGGCTCGCAGAGCTGTTGGCAAAAATGCGCGCCAGCGCGATCGAACCCAAGCGTATACAGCTGGTGGCGCCATCACACGGCAAAGCGCCCAACTTCGCACTCGTTGAAGGCAGAAAAAATGCGCGCGAGGCCCTTGTGTTTTTACCGACTCTTGAAATTTACGAAGCGGACGGCGGCTACACGGCACCCTTAAAAAAAATCTACGGCACGGAGGGTTAAAAAGTGCTTTACATCGTCGCGACACCGATCGGCAATCTTGAGGATATCACGCTGCGCGCGCTGCGCGTTCTCAAAGAAGCGGATATCATCGCCGCGGAAGACACACGCCATACCCGCAAGCTGCTCTCTTTTTATAGCATCAAAACACGGCTGATCAGCTTTCATGAGCACAGCCATAAAGAAAAACGTGATCAGATCGTAGATATGCTCAAACAGGGGCAAAACGTGGCGCTCGTGTCTGACGCAGGCACACCGCTTATCTCTGACCCGGGCGCCGCTCTTGTCACCGAAGCGGCTGCGCTGGGCCTTCCTGTCACTGCGCTGCCCGGTGCATGCGCCGCGATTGCTGCTTTTTCGCTCTCCGGCCTTGGCAGCCCGTTTTGCTTTGTCGGTTTCTTCTCAAAAAAAACTTCAGAGCGGCGCAGGCAGATCAAAGCTGCGGCGCAAAACCAGATGCCCAGTATCATCTACGAAAGCCCGCACGCACTCAAAGAAACGCTTTTCGCGCTCAAAGAAACGGCAGGCCCCACAAGACATGTCATCGTTGCCAAGGAGTTGACAAAGATCCATGAGTACGTGTTCCGGGGAAGCCTTGCGCAGGCATGTGATGCCTTCAGCGAAAATATAAAAGGCGAGTATGTGCTGATCGTCAGCGGCTGTGAAAAAAAACCGGATGAAGTGACCGATGCGCAGATCCGCGAAGCTGTCAATGCCTATATCGCTGGCGGAATGACAAAAAAAGATGCCGCACGTGCGGCATCCGATAAACTTGGTGTCGGTAAGAACAGAGCTTACCGTCTTGTGTTGTGACTACTTCACATCAAGTTTTCCAAGACATGCAGAACAAACCTTGGAGCCTTTATATTCTGTAACTCCCGAAACATTCTCACAGAAAATGCAGGCCGGCTGATACTTGCCTAATACGATATGGCTCTCATCCACAAAGATCTCAATAGGATCCTTGATGTCGATCCCCATCACCCTGCGCAGCTCGATTGGCAGGACAATACGACCCAACGAGTCCACTTTTCTCACAATACCTGTTGATTTCATTCTTTCATCTCCCCTAATTAATTTTTTATATATTACCACATATCAAAAATATAACAATTATAGTGCCATAATGTCAACCTTTTCTTGCATAAAATATTCTAACATTAATAAAAAGTTCATTTTTGCATACACATTATACTAAAAGACAGTTATATGTATGGGGTATGGGGTATGGGGTATGGGGTATTGAGTATGATCAACTATATTTGGGCCTTTTTGATCGTGGCGGGCACCGTCGTGGGTATTGCGACAGGAAATGTGCAGGCAGTGGAAAATGCAGCAGTCGAAGGCGCGAAGGAAGCGGCGCTGCTTTGCTTAAGCCTTGCAGGCGCCTATGCTCTTTGGCTCGGTATCTTGAACGTAGCCAGTGATGCCGGGCTTGTTGCGATGCTTGCCCGCCGTATGCGCGGCGCCATCCGCGCTTTGTTCAAAGAAGTCCCTGAAAACAGCCCTGCCAGCGGCTATATCACGCTCAACATCGTCGCCAATATGCTCGGCATGGGCAATGCAGCGACACCTTTTGGCCTCAAAGCGATAAGAGCGCTTTATGACCTCAGCGCCGATAAAACAAACGCAAGCGACTCTATGTGCATGCTGCTGATCATCAACGCTTCATCCGTGCAGCTGCTTCCGCTCACCGTGATCGCGCTGCGCAGCGCCGCCGGCTCCGCCGCACCAGCTGAAATCGTGATCACATCGCTGCTTGCCACAACAGTCACCACGATAGTGGGTATCACTGCGGGCAAACTGCTGCAGAGGAGAAAAAAATGCACATCTTCTCGCTGATCTCATCCCTGTTCGTGCCGCTGCTGATTGCGGCAGTCGTTGTGTTCGGGCTGGCCAGAAAAGTGCCCGTCTACGAATCGTTCACCCAGGGCGCGAGGCAGGGGTTTTCCACAGTTGTGCGCATACTGCCTTTTGTCGTCGGCTTTGTGTTCGCCATCCGTATATTCACCGCCTCGGGCTGCTTTGACTATTTCTTTGCAGCGCTCTCCCCTGTGCTTTCACCCATTGGCATACCGCCGGAGATACTGCCGCTGGCGCTTATGCGCCCTTTCTCGGGCAGTGCATCCATCGGCGCACTCACAACGATCTTTGCGCGCTACGGCACCGACAGCTTTATTGGCCGAAGCGCAAGCACGCTGATGGGCTCGTCCGAAACGCTTTTTTATACCACGTCTCTTTATTTTGGCAGCGTGGGCATAAAAAAAACGCGGTACACCATACCGGCCGCGCTGATTTCTGAAATATCGGGGCTTATCGCCAGCGTGACGCTGTGCAGGCTGCTGTTTTAAAACGCCTCGTGCGCGCGCTCCCACGCCTGCATCATATGCTCGATCTGCGCCTGCGTGTTTTCATAGTCCTGCGAAAGGGCGGTCAGCTCCGCCGCATCAAGCCCCGCGGGCTGTGCAAGCCGTTCCCCGATGTCAGCCAGTTTGCGCTCCGCCGCCGTGATATCAGTTTCCAGATGCTGCGCCTGCCGCCTTTTATCCCTTAACTGCTGCTCCGCCTGTTTGTCTGCCCTTTTTTGTTTGACAGCGGCCGTTTTCGTGATGCTGCTGTCCTCTTGCTGCGGCTGCGGCTGCCGCGCCTGCTCTTGTGCCTGCGCGTAGTCGCTCCAGTTACCTTCGAACGCGGTCAGACTGCCGTCTTTGAGTTCGAGCACCCGTGTGGAGACCTTGTTGATAAAATAGCGGTCATGGCTGATGATCAGCGCCGAGCCGTCATAAGCGCAAAGCGCGTCTTCGAGCATCTCACGACTGTCCATATCAAGATGGTTTGTCGGCTCATCAAGCAGCAGAAGATTGTGGCCGCCCAGCATGAGTTTGAGCAGCGAGAGCCGTCCCTTCTCTCCGCCGGAAAGCGCAGAGACGGGTTTGAACACATCGTCTCCGAAAAACAGAAAGGCCGCCAGCGCATTGCGCAGCCCACCGTCGTCAAGCGCGGGAAAGCTGTTGCGCAGTTCTTCGAGCACCGTGCTTTCTTCGCAAAGGCTTTGCTGGTGCTGGTCATAATATCCCGGCTTGACGCCTGCGCCATAGCCTATGTTGCCGGCCAAAGGTTTTAAGCTGCCTGCGGCGATGCGCAGCAGCGTGGTTTTGCCGATACCGTTCGGGCCGACCAGCGCGGCGCGGTCTCCGTGGCGTATCAGCAGACTCAAATCCTCAAACAGCGGGGCTGCGCCAGGGAAAGCCATGGCCACTTTGTCCATGAAAAGCACGTCATTTCCGCTGCGGTTTTTGGAACTGAGCTGCAGCGACATGCTGCGCACCGTATCCGGCTTTTCCATACGTTCTATTTTGTTCAGTATCGTTTCACGCGCCTGCGCTTTGATAAAATTCTTGCCGCCTCCTGCGCGTCCCCATGCACGGTACTGCGCGATCACTTTTTTATGGCGGTCGATCGTAATCCGGTTTTGTTCGTATGCCTTTTGCGCCAACACGCGGTTCTCCCGGCGCTGCGCAGCATATGCGCTGTAGTTGCCCGGATAAAGCTTAAGCTTGCCGCCATGAAGCTCGGCAATATGCGTGCAGATCTGATCCAAAAACCAGCGGTCGTGCGAGACGATGACAACAGCGCCCTGCCATACTTTTAAGTAACTCTCAAGCCAGCAGATGGCTTCTGTGTCAAGATGGTTGGTCGGCTCATCAAGCAGCAAAAGCTCTGGCTTTTCCAGCAGCAGCTTTGCGAGCGCAAGCCGTGCACGCTGGCCGCCAGAGAGCGTGCCGACTGGACGCCCGTGCACATCTTCCCCCAGCGAAAGCCCGTGCAACACTCCGCTGATGGCGCTTTTATAGCCGTAGCCGCCTGCTTCCTCAAAGGCCTTCGTCACGCTGTCATATTCGCGCGAAACCCGCTTCCAGGCTGCCTCGCTGCCTGCCGCTGCCTCCATGTCGCACTCCAGCGCACGCAGTTTTTGTTCAAGCGCAAACACATGTTCAAAAACACCGAGCATCTCGTCCCAGACCGTGTGTTTAGATCCGGCAGGCACCTCCTGCTTTAAATAACCGGCCTTGACAGGCACCGAAACACCGCCCGCATCTGCCGCGATCTCGCCGCTGATGATGCGCAGCAGCGTTGTTTTGCCTGCGCCGTTGCGTCCAATAAGCCCAAGCCGCATATCATCCGTCAGGTGGAGCGTGACGCCTTTGAGCACCTCGTCCGCCCCGAAGCTTTTGCGTATGTCTTTTAAAGAAAGGGCAATCAACGTCGGCCTCCCCTCATCACTTTCAGCGCCCATTATATACGAAACGCGCAGAGAAATAAAGCCGTATTAGCAGGCAGTTTCCGTTTAAAAATTATAAAACCATATATTTTATGACTAGCACATCAAATATCAAACAGCGCAAATGGGTGAAACACAGGCTTTGCGTAAAAACACAGCCGCTGTTTGGTGACAGGATGGTCAAAGCTTATCTGTTGCGCGAAAAGTGCAAGCTGTGCTTTTATCGAGCGCGGGCCGTATTTCTGATCTCCGTAGACGGGCGCGCCGGCCGCCGCGAACTGGGCGCGTATCTGGTGAAAACGCCCTGTGAGCAGCTCAATGCGCACAAGATACAGCCCGCCGCTGTTACCGAGCGTTTCGTACTTAAGCTTGGCTTTTTTCGCACCCGGTGTGTGCGCATCCGCAATGTGCGCCGTGCGCGCCGCGCTGTCTTTGCACATGTGGTGCCAGAGCTCACCGCGCTGCTTAGGAGGCGCCGCGGTCAGTACGGCCAGATAGGTTTTCTTAAATGTGCCGGCGCGTATCTGCGCCGAGATCCGCGACGCTGCCTTTGATGTGCGCGCAAACACCATCACGCCGCTTGTGGGGCGGTCGAGCCGGTGTAAAAGCCCGATATAGACCTTGCCCGGCTTTGCGTATTTTTCGCCGATATACGCCCTGCAAAGGCTCAGCATATCCGTATCGCCGCTTGCGTCGGCCTGGGAAGGCACGCCGTACGGCTTTTCCACAACCAGCAGGTGGTTATCTTCATATATGACGTTCACGGCTGCCACCTTGCCGTCGTGCCGCACGGCAGCAGCACGGGCGAATTTTTCTGCCGCAGCACGAGCGTTCCGGACTCGGTCTGCCCTTTGCCGCCAAGGCATAGCGCCAGCATGTTGCGCGTCACAACGTCCGAAAGCCCGGTCGTGTATGAATTGACGATGAAAAACAGCGGATCGCCGGAAAGCAGACGCGTGCAGTCCCTGATCAGCGCAAACAGGTCGTCTTCTATCTTCCATACGCTGTTGCCGCTCCGCCCGTATGAGGGCGGGTCCATCACGATGGCGTCATACACATTGCCGCGCCGCTGCTCACGCTGCACGAACTTGCGGCAGTCGTCCGCGATAAACCGCACAGGCGCCTTTGCCAGCCCCGAAAGCTGCGCGTTCTCGCGCGCCCAGTCGTTGATGCTTTTGGCCGCATCCACATGCACCACAGACGCGCCTGCGCCAAGCGCTGCAAGCGTCGCGCCGCCCGTATACGCAAAAAGATTGAGCAGGCTCACCGGACGCGCTGCGCTGCGCACCTGCCTGTGTATAAAATCCCAGTTGACCGACTGCTCCGGAAACACGCCGATATGCTTGAAGCCTGTGGGGCGCACGATGAACTTTAAACGCCCGAATGATAAAACCCAGCTTTCGGGTACTTCTTTTATAAACCGCCAGTTTCCGCCGCCCGATGCGCTCCTTTCATATATGGCATGCGGATGCCACATCTGCGGAGATGTCCTCTCCCATATGGCCTGCGGATCGGGGCGCTGCAGTATGATGCCGCCGACATTTTCAAGCTTTTCGCCGCCGCCCGTATCGAGCACGGCATAATCCCCAAATTGGTTTGCTATATACATATGATGCCTCCGCTTTTCATCTTACCACCTTGAGTTTAATTTTTAAAGCATCGAAAAACGGATGGGTTTGCCTAAGCAAGCATACACCTTTACTATGTGCGCCGTTTGCGTTATAATAGCAAAAGAAATAAAAAAGGAACGTGTTATGAAAAAGTTTTTACTGGTGCTGCTCATTGTGCTCTTTGCCATCGGCATACTCGCCGCGTGTGCGCCGGTACAGCAGGAAACTGTAGAAGAATATATCGGCACGCTGCCCGGCTGGGTGATCATCGTCGGCGCACTCGTGTTGTTTTTGATCGGCTTCGGGCTTATCTGGAAGCTGATCCCCGGATTTATCAAAGTCATCGCCATTGTGGCGCTGGCCGTGATCCTTGCCGGTGCGGCTTACGGGCTTTGGGAGAGCCCCCTTGCCGAAAAGCTCAACAGAGGTGCGGAAGAGCTGCGCGACGGGATACTCAACCATGACAGCGACATCACGCAAACGCTGGACGAGGAAGAGTAATTATATCCCCCTGACCTGCACATTTTCTACGTATTCACAGGCGGCTTCAGCCGCTTTTTTGATGGTTTCACGCATATGCGGTTCCGGCTGTATCGCGATGGTTTCAGGCCTGCGGTACTGCTGGAGCACGTATTTTTTTGCGCCTTTGACCCGCTGCGCGATAGCCGCTATGTCCTCAACGCCCAGCAGCGGCATGAAAGTGGTACGGAACTCGTAATCAACCCCGCCCTGCATCAGCAGCTCAGCCGTCTGCCAGACAGGCTTATCATCCAAATCAAAAGACACCACGCGGGAAATCTCTCCCGGCGGTGCCTTCAAATCCAGCGCGATGTAATCGACTTTTTTGATCAGCTTTTCTATAACTTCTGGCAGAAGTCCGTTGGTGTCAAGCTTGACATGCAAACCCAAAGCGCGCATGCGCTCAATAAACTGTTCAAGGCCGCTTTGCAGCGTGGGCTCGCCTCCCGAGATGACCACCCCCGAGAGAAAGCCGCGGCGTTTTTCTATGAAGGCCTCAGCTTCGCTCGGATCGATCAGTTTTGCCGCGTTCCAGAGCGGGCGGTTGTGGCAGTACCAGCAGTCCATATTACATCCGGGCACAAACACGACGGCCGCAATGTGCCCCGGATAATCTACAAACGAATTTTTTACAAAACCCGCGATCTGCATTGGCTTAAATCGCCTGATGGACGACGAACTTGACCCTTTCTTTGTATTCTTCCTTTTTGCCTTCGTTGTAGTTCTGCACCGGCCGCAGATAACCGACAACGCGGCTCCACACTTCGGTCTTGGCGCCGCAATGCGGGCACACAAACTGCTCTCCCACAAGATAGCCGTGTTCGTCACAGACGCTAAAAGTGGGCGTCAAAGAGATGTAGGGCATCTTATAGCGCGCAAACACCTTCTGTATGATCTGCTTGGCCGTGCTTAAATCCTCAATGCGCTCTCCTAAGTAGAGGTGCTGCACCGTGCCGCCCGTATACAGCGATTGGAGTTCGTCCTGCAGCTCGATCATTTCTATGATGTCGTCCGTGAACCCGACGGGGAGCTGCGAGGAGTTGGTGTAATAAGACACCTCATGGCCGGACGTGATGATGTCAAGATAGCGTTCTTTATCCAGCTTGGCAAGCCGGTAGCTCGTGCCCTCGGCCGGCGTGGCTTCGAGATTATACGCATGCCCCGTTTCCTTCTGGAACTCCTGGCAAAGAGCACGCAGATAGTTCATCACACGCACCGCAAACGCATTGCCTTCTTCGGTCTCCACGCCTTTGCCCAAAAAGTTGAGCAGCGCCTCATGCATACCTATGATGCCGATGGTGTTGAAGTGATTGTACCAGTATTGCCCAAAGCGCTGCTTGACATCTTTAAGATACACAGCCGAATACGGATACAGCCCATTATCGGTCTGCTGCTCGATGATCTTGCGCTTGATCTCAAGCGAGGTTTTGCCGACTTCCGCGACCGTCTTTAACCGCGTGAAAAACTCATCCTCTGTGTGCGAGAGATAGCCGATGCGCGGCAGGTTGATGGTGAAAACGCCTATCGAGCCTGTTAAGGGGTTCGAGCCAAAGAGGCCTCCGCCGCGTTTTCTAAGCTCGGTCACATCAAGCCTTAGGCGGCAGCACATCGATACCGCATCCTCGGGCGAGAGATCGGAATTCACGTAGTTCGCAAAATAAGGTATGCCGTATTTACATGTGATTTCCATGAACCTGTCAACCACAGGACTGTCCCATTCAAAATCCTTTGTGATGTTGATGGTCGGGATGGGGAAAGTGAACACGCGGCCTTTCGCATCCCCCTCGAGCATCACCTCGCAGAAAGCCATATTGAACATATCCATTTCAGCCTGGTATTCGCCGTAGTTCGAATTCAGATGTTCGCCGCCGATGATGACAGGATGGTCACGCAGCGTTGACGGCACTTTGATGTCGAACGTTAAATTGGAAAAGGGGCATTGGAACCCTACGCGGGTAGGCACGTTGATATTGAAAATGAACTCCTGCAGGCATTGTTTGATCTGGTCAAAACTCATGTTGTCGCGGCGTATGAACGGCGCGCAGTATGTATCAAAGCTTGACCATGCCTGTGCCCCGGCTGTTTCGCCCTGCGTTGTGAAAGTGGAGTTGACGATCTGCCCCAAAAATGAACGCATATGTTTTGCCGGCTTGCTCTCCACCTTGCCGGGAATGCCCCCAAAGCCCTGCATCAAAAGCTGCCGCAGATCCCAGCCTGCACAGTACGGCCCGAAAAAGCCAAGGTCGTGGATATGGCAGTCTCCCGACATGTGCGCTTCACGTACTTCCACAGGATAGATCTCATGCAGCCAGTATTTTTTGGTGAACGCTTCACGTATGTAATTATTGAGCCCATTGACGCTTTTCTGCGTATTGGCGTTTTCTTTGATGCTCCAGTCTTTGTCGGACAGGTAACTTGAAAACATATCGATGGTCGCGCCGATAAGCGCATTGGCTTCTCTCGCACCTTTGCGCTTTTCACGGTATAGTATGTATGCTTTGGCTGTTTTGGCGTGGCCGTTCTTGATGAGCACGCGCTCGACGATATCCTGAATGGCTTCAACATCCGGGCAACGTTCCCCGTAAGTCAAGCGCGCGATGTCGACAACCTGGTCGGTCAGAAGCTGTGCGGTCTGATAATCGTCTCCGCCGACGGCTCGTGCAGCTTTGAAAATGGCATCCGCGATTTTCCTTGGCTGAAACGCTTCCTTTTGGCCGCTTCTCTTTAAAATAACAGTAAACATAAGTGCCCCCCGTCAACCCTTTTCAATTAAATAATCTAAAATTGATTTTTTTATTTGTTTATAAAAACTGCTTTCCTGCCAAGGAAAAACTTGAGAATTCAAAATCGAAGGGCTTGTGCGCCGCATCCCTTAATATAGTACTTATTGATTATAGACCATACAAGATATAGTGTCAATAGCGACAGATGACAAACTTGTGAAAATTCAAGTATATTATGGTATGTAATGCCGAACGCGCAGGCGCGCGCCCGTTTGTTCCGCGATCCTGCGGCATTTTTCAACTTCTTCCTCGCCGATGATATCGACAACAGACATCACAGTATCAATGCCGTGACTCAAGCAGCTTTTTGCGAAAGAGAGCATATGCGCATAGGCCTCCTGGCCGAATTCACTCCGGCACAGGCGCTGGTATTCTTTTGCTGACGATGCGTTGAGGCTGATGGAAACCACATCGATAAGGCCTGCAAGCTCGGGGACGATATCATGGCCTGCACAGGCGCTGCCCTGGCCGTTGGTATTGAGCCGAATGTGCGCGCCGCGGCTTTTTAAGTATTTGGCGACCTTGATCATCACTTTGTACCGCATCGTCGGCTCACCAAAGCCGCAGAAAACCGCCTTTTCCACATGATCGATCTGCTCGAACTCTTTGATGACATCTTCCGCTTCGGGCTCTTTTTCGAGCACAAGATGATAACCGCCCACACCGTCCTGAGAATTTCTCACGCAAAACACACAGTCGTTGGTGCATTGGTTGGTCAGGTTGATGTAAAACGCTTCCCCGATTTTGTAGATGTAGGTATCGCTCATGGTGTTTTAAAAAGTCCTTTTGCGTTATTTTCGTTGATCTCACACATCTGTTCAAACGATATGCCTTTGATTTCAGCCAGCCTCTGCAGCACATGGCGCACGCCTGAAGGGTCGTTGCGGCGGCCGCGCACCGGCTCCGGCGAAAGGTACGGGCAGTCCGTCTCGGCCATCAGGCGGGATAGCGGCACGATTTTTGCGGCTTCAACCGTCTTTTTGGCGTTTTTGAAAGTGACCGCACCCGTGAACGATATCAGCATACCCAACTGCAAAAGCAGCTCGGCCGTCTCCGCGCTGCCCGAATAACAATGCATCACGCCGCTTACGCCTTTGTGTTCGCGCAGTATGGACAGCGTGTCCTGCGTGGCCTGCCGCATATGCACGACAACAGGCAGCCCGAGGCGTTCTGCCAGACAGAGCTGCTGAACAAACACTATTTGCTGCACATCACGCGGAGAAAAGTCGTAATGGTAGTCAAGGCCGATCTCGCCTAAGGCGACGACCTTATCGTTCTTCGCAAGCGATTCTAACCGTTCAATATAATCTGCGCCTGCGTTTTTGGCTTCGTGCGGGTGCACGCCCACAGCCGCGAAGATATACGGAACACGCTGCGCGAGCGCCGCTGCGGCTGCGCTGTCGTCTGCCGTGGTGCCTATCTCGATCAGCCCCGTGATGCCTTTGGACGGCAGCTCCTGTATCAGCGTCTCTCGGTCAGCGTCAAAGCGCTTATCAAGCAGATGTGCGTGTGTGTCAAAAAGGCGCATCACGATACTGTTGCACCGGCGGGCAGCGCGCCGTCTATGGTCACAAGCTTTAATTCACCGCCGGATTCGGCGGCAAGCAGCATGCCGCGTGATTCCACGCCGAACAGCTTTGCGGGTTTGAGATTGGTGACGACAACGACTGGCTTGCCGATCATCTGATCCGCGCTGTACCATTTGCGGATGCCCGAAACGATCTGGCGCAGTTCGCCGCCCGTATCCACCATAAGTTTCAAAAGCTTGTCGCTGCCTTCAATGGTTTCTGCCTGTTTGACGATGCCGACTCTAAGCTCGACTTTTTTGAAATCGTCATATGTGATCACGCCTTCGGGCTTGTCTTCTTCTTCTTTTGTTTCCTGCGGTTTTCCGGCGATGGATTCAAGCGCATCGAGCTCTTTTTTCACATCGAGCCTCGGGAACAGCGGCGGCATCTGTTTAACTGTGAGCCCGCATACTTTGCCGCTGAATTCCATAACGCTCTCCCATGATATGACATCGGCATCTTTCGCGCCGAGTATATCCTGTATGCGTGCGGCTGTATCGGGCAGAAACGCCGTCAGCATCACCGAGATGATGCGCAGCCCTTCCGCAAGGTGTACCATCACGCTTGCAAGCTTTTCTGTGTCCGCTTTATCCCTTGCGAGCACCCATGGCTCCGTCTGGTCGATGTATTTATTGAGCGCGCCGACGTATGCCCAGATTTCGCCCAAGGCATCGGGCAGCCGCAGCGCGTCCATATGCTGCTCCACTTTTTTGTACAGCGTGCTGCCCTTCTTTTTTATTTCCTCATCGAACGCGGTCGGCTGCGTATCGCAGGGCACTGTGCCGCCGCAGTATTTGATGATCATTGCGGCGGTGCGTGAGACGAGGTTGCCAAGATCGTTCGCAAGGTCGCTGTTGGTGCGCGTTAACAGCGCTTCGCTTGTATAAACGCCGTCGGTGCCGAACGGCACTTCGCGCAGCAGGAAGTAGCGCAGCGCGTCCACGCCGTAGCGCTCGGCGAGTTTGACGGGATCCACCACGTTGCCTTTGGATTTGCTCATCTTGCCGCCTTCGAGCAGCAGCCAGCCGTGCCCGAACACGCGCTCCGGCAGCTCGACCCCAAGCGCCATAAGCATGATGGGCCAGATGATCGTATGGAACCGCACGATCTCTTTGGCCATCAGATGCACGTTGGCAGGCCAGTATTTTTTGAATTTGCTGTCGTCTTCAGACAAATAACCCAGAGCGGTGATATAGTTCGAGAGCGCGTCGATCCAGACATACACGACGTGGCCTGCGTCAAAGTCCACCGGCACGCCCCATTTAAAAGAGGTGCGCGAGACGCAAAGGTCTTCAAGCCCCGGCAGCAGAAAGTTATTGAGCATCTCGTTCTTGCGGCTTTCGGGCTGTATGAACCCGGGGTGTTCCTCAATATATTTGATCAGCCTGTCTGCGTATTTGCTTTGTTTGAAAAAGTATGCTTCCTCTTTTGCGAGCTCAACGGGGCGGCCGCAGTCGGGGCATTTGCCGTCTTTGAGCTGCCGCTCAAGCCAGTACGCTTCGCACGGCGTGCAGTACCAGCCTTCGTAGTGGCCTTTGTAGATATCGCCCTGCTCATAGAGTTTTTTAAATATCTTCTGTACGGCTTTGACATGCCGATCGTCCGTCGTACGGATAAAATCGTCGTGCGATATGTTCATGAGCTGCCAGAGTTTTTTGATGCCGTCAACGATGCCGTCCACGTATTCCTTGGGCTGCTTGCCTGCCGCCTGCGCGACGCGTTCTATCTTCTGGCCGTGCTCGTCCGTGCCTGTCAAGAACATGACATCAAAGCCTGTCTGGCGTTTGAATCTTGCAAGCGCGTCCGCCGCAACGGTGGTGTATG